>Ga0307507_10009126_pt1 | contig 13343 bp, 5 predicted proteins | sample 7_EM_MG_FD_207223 | JGI IMG/M metagenome (GOLD analysis project Ga0307507, IMG submission 207223) | Populus trichocarpa ectomycorrhiza microbial communities from riparian zone in the Pacific Northwest, United States - 7_EM | ecosystem: Host-associated > Plants > Roots > Unclassified | place...
ATTTTAGTTTTATACATGTATTTATCCCCTTAATCTTATATCTTTATATTTGTTTTAAATATTAGTAAATTTTGATCATAACTATTGGATTAAGACCCGTAGGGGCGAGAGGGCTGCTAGTCGTTCTGTACTCGAGTACAATCAGAGCCTCTACTGTGGTGACAAGTCGATGATTGGCTTCGTGTTGTGTTCTATGCACGTGCTTTATGCCCCGATATAGATAATCAAATATATAGCTTGGACATGATAAATCCAACTCCCTCCCCACTTAGACTGCTCGTTGTGAACTTCTACTGGTATGTACTCGAGTATAATAGTATTCAACCTTGATGGGGGTGTCAATTGGATAATAAAGCGAAACAACTACAATAAACCCCGATTCGAATCGAGTGATTCCTATGACACCTACCCGTCCACCGTACACCCTAATGCAAGACAGCCTTTCCCTAAATACAAAGTCCTCAGGTTCCGGAAATTATCTTATCTTTTTGTACAGAAACGGTGCAGTTACCGTGATATAATCCAGTACTATTTATACATGACATTCCCCTACCGGAGACTTCACACACTCCCCATAGCGGTGCAAGGAGCACCGGTAGCCTAGCTGCACATGCCCGGTTTTGTTTTCCCTCTTTCAGTGTTACCCGGCCGGCTTGTGCAGTACACTACTGCTGTGGTATCATACTACTAGTTCATGGATAGATATGGGATAACTCAACTAACCCAATAGGCGTGACGAGCAAAAGTCGAATTAAAAGGGTGTACAAATAGTGAGAAGGGGGTATGCAAAAGCAGTAACAGACTATGGGTATATACAAGGTTGGTTGAACGGGACGCAAATGATAGAATAAGGAGTGTGTAGGGGTTTGACATCTGCGATGGCTTGTCAGTCCGCGTGAGGAGAACTGTCTGTAGCGGGTTTAGGATTGTGCTTGGTCAAATTTTTTGCTTTGTCGAGAGGGGTATGTTAAGTGGGGATTTATTATTGAGTGTTAAGACCTGCAGATCCTTTTGGAAGGGGGTTCGGATGACTCGGACGGCTCGGGGGAGCGGGTGTCTGCTGGCTGTAGGCTTGCTGCGTATCTGGGAGTGGAATCTGCCCGGTTTCGTAGTAACTCTGCAATTCTGTCACGTCCGTTCTGGGCAGCCCAGACGGCCGCTGTTTGGCCATTGTGGTCGGTTATGTTGAGATTGATGTCGCTCCGTTCCAGCAGCATCCCCACGATCTCCTCAGCCCCATTCCCGGCAGCCCAGGAGAGCGGTGTTCGGCCATCTTCGTCAGCTGTGTTGGGGTTGATGTCGTTCCGTTCTAGCAGCATCTTCACGATTCCCTCATGCTCATTCGACGCAGCCCAGGAGAGCGGTGTTCGGCCACTATGGTCAGCTCTGTCGGGATTAACGTCGCTCCGTTCCAGCATCATCCTCACCAATCCCTCCACCCCATTCCGTGCAGCCCCCACAAGTGGTATCACCCCAAATTTGTCAACTGTGTTGAAATTAACGTCGGTCCAATCTAGCAGTATCCTTACGACTCCCTCATGCCCTCGCAGCGAAGCTAGCTCGAGCGGTGTTTGGGCATTTTGGCCAGCTCTTTCGGTATCAACGTTCCGTTCCAGCATCATCCTCACGACTCCCTCATGCCCATTCGACGCAGCCCAAGAGAGCGGCGTTCGGTCATATTTGTCCGCTATATCGGGGTTAACGTCGCTCCGTTCTAGCATCATCCCCACGATTCCCTCATGCCCATGTTCGGCGGCCAGGGAGAGCGGTGTTCGAATATTTTCGTTAGTTGTGTTGGGATTGACGTCGTTCCGTCCTAGCAGTATCCCCACCACTCCCTCATACCCATCCTCGGCAGCCAGGGAGAGCGGTGTTTGGCCAAATTCATCAGCTATGTTGGGATTGAGGTCACTCCGTTCGAGCAGTATCCTCACCACTCCCTCATATTCATTCTCGGCAGCCAAGGAGAGGGGTGTTCGGCCATTTTGGTCAGCTGTGTTGGGATTGATGTCGTTCCGTCCTAGCAGTATCTCCACAACTCCCTCATACCCATTCTCGGCAGCCAGGTAGAGCGGTGTTTGGCCATTTTCATCAGCTATGTTGGGATTGACGTCACTCCGTTCGAGCAGTATCCTCACCACTCCCTCATATCCATTCTCGGCAGCCGAAGAGGGCGGTGTTCGGCCATCTTCGTCAGATGTGTTGGGATTGACGTCGTTCCGTCCGAGCAGTATCCTCACTACTCCCTCATGTCTGTTCACGGCAGCTAAGGAGAGCGGTGTTCGGCCATACATGTTGTCAATTGTGTTGAGATTGACACCGCTCTGCTCCGCCAATATCCTCACAACTCCCTCATGCCCGTTCTCGACAGCCCCGCTGAGCGGTGTTCGGCCATCTTCGTCCTCTGCGTTGGGATTGATATCGCCCCGTTCGAGCAATACCTTTACGACTTCCTCATGTCCATTCCGTGCAGCCCAGAAGAGCGGTGTTCGGCGGCCATACATGGTGTCAGCTGTGTTGAGATTGGGGTCGCTTTGCTCTACCGGCTCCTCGCGCTCTCCGAATGTGACCTCCTAGCGACCTAGGCGATTGCTGTGTTATCTTAGCAATCAGCTTGCACGTCCTATTTACCCATCCCCAATAAAGCAACGGCTTCCCCACACACCCAGAGTATTGAAGGAACTATGTGGGGTCGGGGAGGCGAAGGAACTGCTAACTAAGCTTCACTTATCAGCAGCTACCAACAGGAAAGCTGGTCGAGGCCTTCGTACGCGGTCAGATGGGTATGCGGGTTCACTTTCGGTCCAACGTCCACGATCAGCAAAAGTTTGCAAAGTTCATAGTAGAAAGAACAAGAAGGAAGAAAAGCAATCAATTAACCTCGTAGTCGTGTTGTCCTCCTTCGCGTCAAGGAGGATCTCGCTGTCGTGTTTGTTGTCAGCTCTCTGCTCTCGTCCTCAGGGGAGGCAGGTGCTGGAAAACCACCCTTTTATACTCGCGCGTCTTTGCCAAATATTTGGTGAGGGCTCCAGCAAAATATTGCCCGGCTGCGGGCTTCTCGGCGGAGGCGTGCGAGCACTGTTCTAATAATAATAATTATTATGATAGAAACATTTCCCTACCGTAGTCTAACCCCATACTGTAAAATGCTGACTGCCCCTACAAGTGAGGGTGTCAACAAAAACCTACAGAGGCAATTCGACGACCTAGGGTACGCAGCACCATGAAGCCATAAATACCCTTGATGTATCTCCCCAATCAAGAGATTAGTTCTAAATGCTATTTCATGCAATATTATCGAGTTCGAAATAGCTGTTTGTACTGGAATTTCTCTAAGATTTTGTTTTTTTACCTGGAAGGCAATTTCCCACAACGAGCTTTCGTAAACCTGCTTTCATACATTTAGCCATCATACGAAATTTATCTCTTTTAGTCAGGCCGCCCCGAACCCTTGCTATGCCTCCGTCCGTGGTAGGGATGCCGCGTAAGCAACCCTAAGGCCCTGTCTCTCCAGCGCAGTGTTGCAAAGAAGCCCTTCGGTAATCGAACCCGGGGGTTTGAATCGGGGCTTCTGAAAATGGGGATTGAAGGGGGGGGGTTCTTTAATGTCTTAGTAAGCAAAAATAGTGAGAACATTTACGAGAATTCCCACCTTCAACCTAGCTGCAAGAGCATTTATTGCTAAGAAGCAGGGGAAGAGGAGTGCTGGTGCTGGCTTATTTGCTTCTTTTTCCTATCATTTTATTCACTTCTTTGCTTCCAACTGCCTTCGAATGTCATTGTTTACCGTTTTGTTAGAACGGGTTCTATTGTCTTTAACCCCCCAGTTCGAAAAAGCGCGTTCAAGTCCTTCGATCATTTTTTGATCCAACCCCCCCCCCTTCTTTGCAACACTGCTCCAGCCCAGCGGTCTATTGGAAGGAAGGAAGGAAGAAATGTTATGCTGTGTGTTACCATCTCTTCAATTATGATACAATTTTTGTATTTTTTTGTACCATCTCTATTAGCGAGCCCTGCTGGTATGATAGGGTGATCTCTATAAACACGCTTATTTCACTACATCGGTAGTGCATTTTATTTTGATGATTGACCGCAATAACCTTCAACGGCCTTTCAGACCTGAATCGGGTGAAATTATCTACAGTATGTACGAGTACGGTACCTAAAGCAGTGAATACCAAGCCGGCGACGCAAGCGGCGAGCACGAACCCAGAAACCTGTGCTACTCTAAGAATGGACATAATATCATTGGCACTCGTAATCGTTGCTCTGTATAGTACTTGAGCACAATCAGAACCTCTACGAGTACAGTACTACAGTGACGGGTCGATGGGCTTGGCTTGGTGTTCCACGAGCGTGCTTTATGCCCCAATATATGATAGAATCTGATGATCAGAGTATTATATCATAGATAGTCTAGTCTAGGGTCCTTCATCTACCCTACAATATTCTACAGTATCATGCGGTACTGTACTGTCCTATGTTTGAGGCATGATAAATACAATTGCTCGTTGCGAACTTCTACTGGTAGTATGATATAATATTCAACCTTAATGGGGGAGGATGTCAATTAGATAATAAACCGAAACAACTAGAGTAAACCCCGATTCGAATCAAGTGATTCCTACCTACCCACCGACTGTACTGTACTAGTACTGGTAGACCCTCTCCGACGTGGGATAGCATTTCCCCAGCACGAAGTCCTCCTCAAAGTCCGGAAATTACCCTTTTTGTGTAAAAAACGGGGCAATTGCCATGACATGATTCAGTACTATACATGACATTCCCCACCGGAGACTTCACATACTCCCCATAGCGGTGCAAGGAGCACCGGTAGCCTAGCTGCACATACCCGGTTTTGTTTTCACTCTTTCAGTGTTACCCGGGCCGGCTTGTGCAGTACACTACTGCTGTGGTATCATACTACTAGTTCATGGACAGATATGGGATAACTTAACCCAATGGGCGTGACGGGCAAAAGACAAATCAAAAGGGTGTACATATAAAGAGAAGGGGGTATGCAAAAGTAGTGACGGACTACAGATGTATACAAAATTGGTTAACAGGGCGCAAATGATAGAGAGAATAAGGAGTGTGTGGGGGGGGGGGGGGTTAGCATCTGCGATGGCTTGTCAGTCCGCATGAAGAGAGCTGTCTGTAGAGGGTTTAGGATTGTGCTTCGTCAAACTTTTTGCATTGTCGAGAGGGGTATGTTAGGTGGGATTTATCATAGGTGTCAAAACCTGCGGATCCTTTTGGAGGGGGGTTCAAATGACTCAGACGGCTCGGGGGAGCGGGTGTTTGTTGGCTGTAGGCTTGCTGCGTATCTGGGAGCGGGATCTGCCCGGTCCCGTAGTAACTTTGCAATTCTGTCATGTCCGTTCTGGGCAGCCCACTCGGCCGCTGTTTGGCCATTGTGGTCGGTTATGTTGAGATTGATGTCGTTCCGTTCCAGCAGTATCCCCACGATCTCCTCAGCCCCATTCCCGGCAGCCCAGGAGAGCGGTGTTCGGCCATCTTCGTCAGCTGTGTTGGGGTTGATGTCGTTCCGCTCTAGCAGCATCCTCACGACTTCTTCCCCCCAACCCTCGGCGACCCACGAGAGCAGTGTTCGACCATCGATAGTCATGTTGGGGTTGACGTCGTTCCGTTCCAACAGCATCCTCACGACCCCCTCATTGCCCCAGCATGCAGCCAGCCAGAGCGGTGTGTGGTCATAGTTGTCTGCTACATTGGGGTTAACGTCGCTCCGTTCTAGCAGCATCCCCACGATTCCCTCATACCCATCCTCGGCAGCCAGGGAGAGCGGTGAATGGCCAAATTCATCAGCTGTGTTGGGATTGACGTCACTCCGTTCGAGCAGTATCCTCACCACTCCCTCATATCCATTCTCGGCAGCTAAGGAGAGGGGTGTTCGGCCATTTTGGTCAGCTGTGTTGGGATTGATGTCGTTCCGTCCCAGCAGTATCCCCACCACTCCCTCATGCCCATTCTCGGCAGCTAGGTAGAGCGGTGTTTGGCCATTTTTATCAGCTGTGTTGGGGTTGACGTCACTCCGTTTGAGCAGTATCCTCACCACTCCCTCATATCCATTCTCGGCAGCCGAAGAGGGCGGTGTTCGGCCATCTTCGTCAGCTGTGTTGGGATTGACGTCGTTCCGTCCGAGCAGCATCCTCACCACCCCCTCATGCCCTTTCGCGGCAGCCAAGGAGAGCGGTGTTCGGCCATCATTGGTAGCTGTGTTGGGGTTGACGTCGTTCCGTTCTAGCAGTATCCTCACCACTCCCTCATGCCCATTCGACGCAGCCAGGAAGAGCGGTGCTTGGCCATTTTTATTAGCTGTGTTGGGATTGACATCACTCTGTTCGAGCAGTATCCTCACCACTCCCTCATGTCCATTCTGGGCAGCCAAGGAGAGCGGTGTTTGGCGATCTTCGTCAGCCGTGTAGGGACTGACGTCGTTCCGTCCCAGCAGTATTCTCACCACCTCCTCATGCCCATTCCAGGCGGCCAGGTAGAGCGGTGTTTGACCATCTTCATCAGCTGTGTTGGGATTGACGTCACTCCGTTCGAGGAGCATCCTCACCACTCCCCCATGCCCATTCTCGGCGGCTAGGTAGAGCGGTGTTTCGCCATATTTATCAGCTGTGTTGGGATTGACGTCACTCCGTTCGAGCAGTATCCTCACAACTCCCTCGTGTCCATTCTCGGCAGCCAAGGAGAGCGGTGTTTGGCCTTCTAGGTTAACCGTGTAGGGATTGAGGTCGTTTCGTCCCAGCAGTATTCTCACCACCTCCTCATACCCATTCTCAGCAGCTAAGGAGAGCGGCACTTCGCTATCTTCATTAGTTGTGTTGGGATTGACGTCACTCCGTTCGAGTAGTATCCTCGCCACTCCCTCATGCCCGTTCTCGACAGCCTCGCAGAGCGGTGTTCGGCCGTGTTCGTCAGTCGCGTTGGGATTGACATCGTTCCGTCCCAGCAGTGTCTCCACCACTCCCCCATGCCCATTCCCGGCGGCCAGGTAGAGCGGTGTTTGACCATCTTCATCAGCTGTGTTGGGATTGATGTCACTCCGTTCGAGCAGTATCCTCACCACTCCCTCATATCCATTCTCGGCAGCCGAAGAGAGCGATGTTCGGCCATATTCGTCGGTCGCGTTGGGATTGACATCGTTCCGTTCGAGCAGTATCTTCACGACTTCCTCATGTCCATTACACGCAGCCCAGAAGAGCGGTGTTCGGCCATACATGGTGTCAGATGTGTTAAGATTGGAGTCGCTTTGCTCTACCGGCTCCTCACGCTCTCCGAATGTGACCTCCTAGCGACCTGGGCGATTGCTGTGTTACCGGTATTCTGGCAATTAGCCCGGATATCCCATTTACCCATATCCAATAAAGCAACCGCTTCACCCCTACACCCGGAGTATTGAAGGAACTATGTGGGGTTGAGGAGGCGAAGGAACTACTAGCTAAGCTTCACTTACTAGCAGCTACCAACAGGGAAGGGAATCGAGGCCTCCGTACACGATCAGATGGGTATGCGAGTTCACTCTCAGTCCAGCGTCCGCGATCAGGAAGTATTCGCAAAGGTTTGCAAGGTTCACGGCGTGGAAAGAACAAGAAGGAGGGAAAGCAACTAATTAACCGGAAAACCACTCCTTTATACTAGCGCGCGTTTGCCAAATATTTGGTGAGGGGAGGCGGGCTTCTTGGCAAAGACGCACTGTTCTACTTGTACCAGTAATAGAAACATTTCTCCCAGAGACACTTCTCGACGACAGTCATCTAGTCTAACCCCACTGTAATACATAAGTGATGGTCGATAAAAATCTATAAAAACAATTCCCACGATATACGGTACATAGCACCATGAAGCCCTATAAATACCCTTGAGGTATCTCCTCAATCAAGAGGTTAGTCCTAAATGCTATTTCATGCAATATTATCAAGTTCGAAATCGCTGTTTGTACTGCAGTGCTCCCAGTTGTCCAGTCGAACGGTTGTCGTCTGGATGAGGACGAGCCCCGTCCGACTACCACCCCTAGTGGGCCACTCGAGCACCACTTTTTTTCTTCGTTTTTATTTTTATTTTTATTTTTCTTTCTGTTTTCAGCCTTAACTTATTTAAATACGGTACTGGTATTTGTCTCATTGACCAATATTGCGTGCCCGTGGTCGGCGGCCGTCCAGGACGGCGCCAAGGCAGTCCGTCCCGCCAAAGGACGAGACAGTCTCGTCCTTTGTCGTCCTCATCCTAAAGTAGTGAATACTGAGCTAGTGACGCAAGTGCGAGCAGGAACTCGGAAATTTACAATATTCCAAGAGTAGGTAAAATATCATTGGCACTCGTAATCGTTGTTCTACACAATCAGAACCTCGACTGTACTCGAGTAGTGATGGGTCGATGAGCGTAGCTTCGTCGTGCTTTATGCCCCGATATGATAGATGATCAAAGTAGAGAGTCTAGCTTAATCTACCCTACAATATTCTACAGTATCATGCGGTTATACCGGTATTCTATGTTTGAGGCATGATGAATCTAACTCCCCACTTGCTCGTTGTGGACCTCTGCTAGTAGTGTAATATTCAACCTTAATGGGGGATGTCAGTTGGATAATAAGCCGAAACAACTACCGGTACAGTAAACCCAATTCGAATGCAGTGATTCCTACCTACCCACCCACCGTACTGTACGCCCCCCCCTAATGCAAAACAGCCGTTCCCCAAATACAAAATCCTCCTTATGTTTTGGAAAATTTAATTATCTTTTTGTGTAAAAAAACGGTGCAATTACTGTGAGGTAATTCGGTACTATACATGATGTTCCCCTAACTTACCGGGACTTCGCACACTCCCCATGGTAGTGCAAGGAGCACCTGTAGCCTAACTGATATATAATACACACAGCTTTGTTTTCCCTTTCTAGTGTTACCCAAGCCGGCTCGTATACTACTGCCGTGGTATTATGCTGTTAGTACATACGAAATTAATTTTGGACGGATATGGGATAACTTAACCCAACGGGCGTAACGAGCAAAAGACAAATCATGAGGGTGTATACATAGTGAGAAGGGAGTATGCAAAAGCAGTAACGGACTAGGGGTATATACAAGATTGGTCAAACGAAACGCAAATAATAGAATAAGGAGTGTGTAAGGGTTTGATATCTGCGATGGCTTGTCAGTCCGCGTGAGGAGAACTGACTGTAGCGGGTTTAGGATTGTGCTTCGTCAAGTTTTTTTGCATTGTCGAGAGGGGTATGTTAAATGCGATTTATCATTGGGTGTTAAAACCTGCGGATCCTTTTGGAGGGGGTTTCAGATGACTCGGATGGCTCGGAAGAGCGGGTGTTTGTTGGTTGTAGGTTTGCCGCATATCTGGGAGTAGAAGCTGCCCGGTCTCGTAATAGCTCTGCAATTCTGCCATACCCATTCTGGGCAGCCCACTCGGCCGCTGTTTGGCCATTGTGGTCTGTTATGTCGAGATTGATGTCATTCCGCTTCAGCAGTATCCCCACGATCTCCTTTAACCCATTCTCGGCAGCCCAGGAGAGCGGTGTTCGGCCATCTTTGTTAGTTGTGTTGGGGTTGACGTCGTTCCGTTCTAGCAGTATCTTCACGACTCCCTCATGCCCATTCTGCGCGGCCTTCGAGAGTGGTGTCATCCCAAATTTGTCAGCTTCATCGAGATTAACGTCGTTCCGTCCCAGCACTATCCTTACCACCCCCTCACGCCCGCCCTCGGCAGCCCACGAGAGTGGTGTTCGGCCATCATCGTCAGCTGTGTTGGGATTGACGTCACTCCGCTCGAGCAGTATCCTCACAACTCCCTCACGCCCATTCTCGGCAGCCAAGGAGAGCGGTGTTTTGCCAAAGAAGGTGTTAGCTGTGTTGGGGTTGACGTCGCTCCGTCCCAGCAGTATCCTCACCATTTCTTCATCCCCATCCTCAGCAGCGAAGGAGAGCGGTGTTTGGCCATGTTTGTCAACTATGTTGGGATTGACGTCGTTCCGTCCCAGCAGCATCCTCACCACCTCCTCATGCCCATTCTCAGCGGCCAGGTAGAGTGGTGTTTGGCCATATTCATCAGGTGTGTTGGGATTAAGGTCACTCCGTTCCAGCAGTATCCTCACAACCTCCTCATACCCACTCTCGGCGGCTAGGTAGAGCGGTGTTTGGCCATTTCCGTCAGGTGTGTTGGGATTGAGGTCACTCCGTTCGAGCAGTATCCTCACAACCTCCTCATGCCCACTCTCGGCGGCTAGGTAGAGCGGTGTTTGGCCATGTTTGTCAACTATGTTGGGATTGACGTCGTTCCGTCCCAGCAGTACCCTCACCACCTCCTCATGCCCATTTTCGGCGGCCAGGTAGAGCGGTGTTTGGCCATTTCCATCAGCCGTGTTGGGATTGAGGTCACTCCGTTCGAGCACTATCCTCACAACCCCCTCATGCCCATTCTCGGCAGCCAAGGAGAGCGGCGTTTGGCCATTGCGGTCGGTTATGTCGAGATTGATGTCGTTCCGTTTCAGCAGTGTCCCCACGATCTCCTTTAGCCCATTCTTGGCAGCCCAGGAGAGTGGTGTTCGGCCATATTCATCAACTGTGTTGGGATTGACGTCACTCCGTTCGAGTAGTATCTTCACAACTTCCTCCCCCCCATCCTGCACAGCCCACGAGAGCGGTGTTTGGCCATCATCGCCAGCTGCATTGGGGTTGATGTCGTTCCGTCCTAGCAGCATCCTCGCCATCCCCTCGCGCCTGCCCACGGCAGCCCACGAGAGCGGTGTTTGGCCATCATCGTCAGTTGTGTTGGGATTGAGGTCACCCCGTTCGAGCAGTATCCTCACCACTCCCTCATGCCCATTCCCGGCGGCCCTGTAGAGCGGTGTTCCGCCATTTCCATCGGCTGTGTTGGGATTGAGGTCACTCCGTTCTAGCAGTATCCTCACCACTCCCTCATGCCCATTGTCGGCGGCCAGATAGAGCGGTGTTTGGCCACAGTCATCAGCTGTGTTGGGATTGACGTCACTCCGTTCGAGCAGTATCCTCGCCACTCCCTCATGCCCGTTCTCGACAGCCTCGCAGAGCGGTGTTCGGCCATCATCGTCAGCTGTATTGGGATTGAGGTCACCCCGTTCGAGCAGTATCCTCACAACTCCTTCATGCCCATTCTCGGCGGCCAGGTAGAGTGGTGTTCGGCCATCTTCGCCAGCTGTGTTGGGATTGACGTCACTCCGTCCGAGCAGTATCCTCACCACTCCCTCATACCCATTCTTAGCCGCCAAGGAGAGCGGTGTTTGGCCATTTTCATCAGCTGTGTTGGGATTGATGTCACTCCGTTCGAGCAGTATCCTCGCCACCCCCTCATGCCCGTTCTCGACAGCCTCGCAGAGTGGTGTTCGACCATATTCGTCAGCCGCGTCGGGATTGACATCGTCCCGTTCGAGCAGTAGCTTCACGACTTCCTTATGTCCATTACGCGCAGCCCAGAAGAGCGGTGATCGGCCAGACATGGTGTTAGATGTGTTGAGATTGGCGTTGCTTTGCTCCACTAGCGTCCTCGCGACCTCTGAATGCGACCCAGGTAATTACTGTTACCCTGACAATCAGCCTGCGCTTCCCGCTTACCCATCTCCAATCAAGCAACCACTGTCCCCCACACCTAGAGTATTGAAGGAACGATGTGGGGTTGGGGAGTGAAAGGACTTCTAACCAAGGTTCACTTACCAGCAGCTGCCAACAGGAAAGGTAGGTAGTCTAATCAAGGCCTTCGTACGCGATCAGATGGGTATGCGAGTTCTCTTTCAGTCCAACGTCCACGATTAGGAAGTATCCGCAAAAGTTTTCAAGGTTCACACAGTACGAGTAGAAAGAACAAGGAGGGAGGAGGAAAAAGCAATCAATTGGCGTCGTGGTCGTGCTGCCCCCTTCTCATTTAGGGGGATCTCGCTGCGTCGTCGTTGTACTGTAACTTGTCAGCTCTTGGCTGCTCTTGTCTTTAGGGGAGGCAGGTGCTTGAAAACCATCCTTTTGTGCTTGTGCTTGAGCGCGTTCTGGAAACATTTCTCCCACAGCCACTCCTCCACGACAGCCACCTAGTCTAACCCCATAAAATGCTAGCCGCCACAATGCACAAGTGAGGGTATCGACAGAAACCTATGGGCACAATTCGACGAGCTAGGGTACTGTGCGCAGTACCATGAAGCCTTATAAATATCCTTGAGTTATCTCCCCAACTAAGAGGTTAGTCTTAAAAGCTAATTTACGCGGTATCATCAGGTTCGAAATGGCTGTTTGTACTCATGATTGGAATAAATACAAAATTCCCTATTCACTGGAGAGGATGCGAAGAATACTAAATAGCTTTTTTACAATTGCCTCACTAGCCGCAAAGAGGATTTGAAAGTTGCGCTTGTGGTGCCTCTTTTGAATCGCCCGAATTATATATAGTTGCGCACTCTGCTTCACACCCCCTCACATCACAGCACTCGCCCCCCGCCCCATCCGTAACCACCAAAGACCCCACAACCCTCCTAATCACTATTCCACCCTTGGAAACCTCCCACATCTCCTTCTACACCGCCCTATCCCCACCCAACCCCAACCAAAGCTTTCAAAATCTCACAAACGCAAACCACCACCACATACCAAAGGATAGCCGCCCCTGCCGCGATCTCCAACGAAAGCATGGACATACGCATGTCAAGCGCATCGGAGATTATACGTTGATCAAAACTGGTTGGGTTCGTTTATATTGTTGCACCTATGATTGATAGCGCGCTCATGCGCATGCGCTAGTCTTCGGTTCCATTTATAGATGGTCAGGAGGTTAGGGCTTGGGGAGTGTGGGACGTGAGTGCTTCATCCTCCTCACCGTCTTGGGTATTAATGTTCCATTCTCCGCTGGGATCAGATTTTTTTTGTTTTTTTTTGTTAAATCCTAGAATTTATTTGCTTAAAGGTGCAAACCTCCGCTTTAAAGGCCAGTATCACTGTAAAGACAAATACAAGCCCCTGTTTTGAGCCTGAGCTATGTCGGTCAAAAACCTCCTCCGCAGGCCTAGGGAAAAACAAGCCACCCCAAGTCCCTCTGGTATGGGACTAACCGCACATCCAGCCCAAAGAAAGAACTCCACCATACAGTAGACAATTCAAACAAGTGCCGGCAGGAAGCAGCAAGAAAACCCACACCGTATACTCTGAACAAAGGAAAACACAAAAAAAACAAAACATAAGAACTATTGGTGGTAAGACAACGCTTCCGGATTTTGCTCCAGCCCAGCCTCGAGGTAAGTGGAGGGTTCAACCGGTAACCCAAGTAGCTCGTTGAAGGGGCGAGCTC
>Ga0307507_10009127_pt1 | contig 13342 bp, 8 predicted proteins | sample 7_EM_MG_FD_207223 | JGI IMG/M metagenome (GOLD analysis project Ga0307507, IMG submission 207223) | Populus trichocarpa ectomycorrhiza microbial communities from riparian zone in the Pacific Northwest, United States - 7_EM | ecosystem: Host-associated > Plants > Roots > Unclassified | place...
CCAAGTGTCATCTGCAACAGTATTAGAAGAGGCTACCATAGCAGGAATAGAAGTTTGATTACCAGGTATCAAAGAAGAGTTGCCACTACTCTGAGGACTCTGATAAGAGATATCAAATCTGTGGTAGCAGGCCTGAGCTGTATGACCAAATTTGCCACATAACTGGTATTGTGGTTTCTCAGAATTGTTAGAATTATATCTTCCAGTTTGTCGAAATCTTCCTCCTCTATTACGACCTCTATAGTTACTGAAGTTAGGAGTATAATGTTGGCCTCGACTGCCAGTGTATGTTCTTCCACCACCTCTGTTACTAGAGGAGGATGCATAATTGGCAGTCATGGTTGAAATTTGTTCAATTGAGCTTTGTTGCTCAAGACGATGTTCAAAGGCTAGAAGCATGCTGTGAACAGCTTCAATAAAGATTTTGTCATCTCTATATTAATTGCAGTAACAACTGCATTGTAGTCTGATCCAAGCCCTCCAAGGAGGTTCATAACTTGATCTTGCTCAGAGACAGGTTCTCCAATAGCAGCTAAACTATCTGCAGCTGCTTTAACTTTCATGATGTAATCTATCATGGTCATAGATCCTTTCTTCGTGGACTGTAGTTCCAATCTTAATTGCATTATCCTGGCTCTTGAGGATCATGAGAAGGTTTTCTCCAATGTTTTCCATGCACAGTGAGAAGAATTGTGACCTATGATCTGTGCCATGATTGCTGGGGTGAGAGAGGAGTATATCCAACTAAGAATTGTGTGATCCTGTCGTCTCCATGCAATAAAAGCTGGATTAAGCACCCCTGGACTTAGTTCCTTCTCTGGACAGATAGAAGATCCATCTATAAAATCTTCAAATCCATTGGCAAAGACCACATTGTCAACTTGAGACCTCCAAAGAATGTAATTGGTGCGATCAAGTTTTACAGGCAGCGTGTGATTAAGCATCTGATAAGAAGGTATGGGCGCCATTGTTGTGGCTTGTGTAGAACCAAGAGAACCTGCAGCTGAAGAAGACTGGGTGGAAGCAGAGGCCATTACTGGATCTTTGAAAAATGTTCTGATACCAAGATAAAACTGAGAAGGCAAAAATACTAAAAATGCAGCTTTATTTTTTTCACTTATCTCAGTTACAGGGAAGCTACTATATATATACATATATTACGTAGTGCCTTGGACAGCTGGTGTAACTGAATAGCAGTTACTAGTTACAACTATTGTAACTGAATATCTGTTATAACTGTTATAACAGATATTCAGTTATAACAAATATAGGCATACTAATGGTTACGTGATAGAGAAGCCTTTTATATCTAGCTTATCAAGTTGCAATTCTTTTGAAAAGTTGAAGATGGGAATTCCCTTCTTCTTCAGGGATATTTAACTACTCAACTTAACAAGCCACATCAAACTTAACCGTATAACCTATGTATTGATCAATGTCTATTCATATTAACTCTAAAGAATGTAGTTCAATTGATCAGCGTCTTGGTTTGCTCCCTAAAAATTACCAGTTCGAGTTCCACAAACCTCAGGGTCATTAGAGGCTTATTGGTCGTTAACTTCAGGACCCGTGAAATTAGTCGAGATGCGCGCAAGCTGGCTCAAACATCCACGTTAATAAAAAAAAATATTTATTCTTCTGAATGCAGGTGTATCATGCTCATTTCATTTAGTATTTTCAAAGATAGTTTGAGGATAAAATTAATTCATAAAAAAATCTTCTTAACCCGACTCTTTATTTAACCCGAATTTAAAATTAAATTATGTGAGAATTATCTCGACAGACCTAGTTGATCTAAAAACAACTTATACCACTCATAAAAAAATTATGGATAAAATTATATATATATATATATATATGCGCGCTAGAATATTGAGGGACTACGTTGTCAAAATTATTAAAAGAACAATGAAAGTTTGAATTACAATCCGATGTCATGTCGAAAGCTAACATCCATAACTCAAGATCACTTTAAATGCTGATTGTTTGCTAAAAACTAATTTTACAGAAAATTAATTTTTGAAAACTAAATTATTTGATATCATGAAAATTAAATTGAAAAACACCTTTCAGTATTTAGTTATATTATAAAAAAAAATTGAAAAATAACTTATTAATATTTTCTTTTTTAATTTATTAAAATAATAAGAAACAAGTCTTAATTAAAAGGTTAAATGAGAATAAAATTGAAAAACAAATCTAGTTTCATGAATTATCTCAAATAAAATAAATAACAATCAAAATAATAGAGATTAAATCTAACATATAAAAAAGTTGAAAAGATGATGAAATTAACAAAATTACAATTTCATAAATTATTTTAAATAAAATAAAAAACAATCAAAAGAATAAGGATCAAATCTGATAGATAAACAAATACAGTTAAGAAAATGATAAGAGAAAAGCAAATAACAATTATAAAAATAATGACCAAAGTTGATATAAAAATTAAATTAAATCAAATTTTAAAGGATTAAATTACAAAAAAAAGATTCAAAACAAAATATATAGCAATTAAAAGTTTGAGGATCAAATTTGATATAATCAGCAACTAACATAATATTTCTAAATTTTTCATAACTTCTAAAAAGTATTTTCCACCCAGAATAAAAGAAAAATACTTTTCTAGAAACCAAATCAAATTTTTTTTTAATTGAAAAATATTTTTTATTAATCAACTTTTTTAATAGCAAACAAATACATAAAAATTTAAAACTTCCCGTGAATCAAACGGGGCTAAGAATTATTTCATATTAACCCTGAAATCATTAATAAACAGAGAGGACGTTAGACAATAAAAACTGGATTCACTCTATCACGGTACAAAATATTACACTAGTCTGCATTGTCTTAATAAGATCAAGCAGTTATTGCATAAATATATAACACATGCAGTCCCTTGCATTTGATTAAAGAATTAAGCAAAGCTCTGATCTTATTTCTGCATGTATTTTTGCTATTAATTAGTTTCCAGAAGTGCATTTCCTAGGAGCTGTGGTAATGAGCACCTCATCGAACAGACAAGTGATTCTTGGAATTGTATCCCAAACCTATGCTGTCTACACTTAATTTATTGAGTCTGATCAGTCTCAGCACGGCAGAAGATACTCCAGCATTAATATACAGTTTTGGAGATTCAGGAGTTGATGCTGGAAACAATCTTTACATCAACACTTTAGCAAAACCAGTGTTTCCCAATGGGATTGATTTTGGGAAACCATTTGGCACTCCCTCGGGAAGATATTCAAATGGTAGAATATCCGTCGACTTTATAGGTAAGTTTTGGTCTCCCTTTTCTTATGTTCTTTAAGTTCCTTAATGCTGTGTAGTTAAACACAATAAAAACAAAGGAAAATGACAATGATTCTGAGTTCTAGCTTTCCATTTTTGTATCAACAGCACAAGAATTGGGCCTGAAAAACTTCCCACCTCCCTACTTGGCTCCGACCACTGTTGGAGACGTGCCTCTGAATGGTGTCAACTATGCTTCTTCAGGATCCGGAATTTTGAATGAAACTGGGAGTTTTTTTGTTAGTATTTCTTTTAGACGTGGAATACATTTGGCTTTGCAGAAACTGAATTTCAAATTTTATTTTCAAGCATAATTGAATGAAAGGTTTTCTGAAGAAAAAACTGATGAAATCTGCATGTAATTTTATAGGGAGGTGTCATTAGCCTTGAGAATCAAATCAGGTATTTCAACAGAACAAGACAAGACATCATATCGAATATTGGGATCCGAGATGCTAAGAAGTTGCTTGCTGGGGCTATCTACATTGTGGCAACTGGTGGGAATGATGTTGTCTCATCAATCCCACGAAGAAACAGTTCTAGTGATGATGGTCTTGCATCCCTGGACTTGCGTCTCGATACAATCCTTTCAACATTACGATCACAGCTTACAGTAAGATCATCACAGTGTGTCTAATTACTTCACTTATATATAGTTGGTTCAATTGATATATCTTTCGTACAGACTACAGATTTTTTCGTTTTCTTTTTTGTCTACAGAAACCGTACAAGCTGGGTGCTAGAAAGTTGGTAGTGGTAAATTCTCCCCCTGGTGGGTGCATCCCTTTTGCGATCGAGAGACGTGCTGTCCAAGCCAGATGGCTGTGTTCCTCTTGAAAATCAGATATCTCAGATGTATAACCCAAAATTAAGAGCATGCTAGAGGAGCTTACCAAAACTCTTACAGGATCACAATATGTTAATGCTGATAGCTATGCTATACAAGAAGATATCATTCAAAACTACAAACAACATGGTGCGCAATCAGTATCTTTGATCACACAAGCTTTATTTTTCTGCATTTCCCTCTGATTCCTCGTACATTTTGTTTCTCAGGTTTTCAGGATGTCAGAAACGCATGCTGCTACGTTGTGGGAGCCCATGGGGGCATTGTTTCATGCGCAACTATTTGCCGGGATAGAACAAAGTTATGTTTTCTGGGATCCGTTCCATCTGACTGAAACAGCAAACTCTATCGTGGCAAAGCACATGTTGTGATGGTGACTTGAAAGTACATGCAAACAATGAACATTCGAAAACTCTCAAGTACTTAACATGTCCTTACAGATACTGCGAAAATTCAGAGAAAAGTAGCCCTAAATATTTTTCAAGAAAGCATGATGCTATTCATGCCCTACTATCTTTTATTAATCTTATTGAGAGAAATGTCCATCGATTTATCTTATGAACTGAATAATGACAGAATCATCCATGGCCAAAACTAGTAAAGCTGTTCCGTTAAGTGACCCAGAATATTCTCTTTGTTCTTGTTTAAATTGCTTTAGCTTAAACTTTAATTATTTAGCGAGCTGTTCATGTTCAATCGGTGGTTCATCATTAACTGTGCATTAACTCTTTAGCAATCTTTAACAGCGTTAAAAAAATGTTCAAGTGATGGAGTACTTTTGGACTCACTCCCTGCATAGTGCAGAGGAATTTGTTACCGTTATACTTTAAGCTTTTTTACCGCATTTTTGGAATCTTTTAAATTAATTTCAATTCAAAGATTTTAATGAAATTTTATATTTAAAATACTCTTTAATGTTAAGAATTAAATTTCAAATAGATTTTTTTTAAAAAAAAATCAAAGATCAACTCCTTTAATTTACCATTCAAAAAATAATAATATTAAAAATAACTTTTTCCAAAATACTCATCTAGTCCTTTTTATAATGACATTTGAAGAAATAAATGAAGGTAATGAGAATAGTATAGAAAATAAAATAAATTGAATTTTATCTCTTTCAAACATGTGAATCCAATTTATTTATTAATTGAATTAAAATCAAATACTAAAATTGAATTCAATTAGACTAAGGATAAGATGAGACCGACACAAAGGATAAGAAATAAAAACAACAAGACAAATTACTTAAAAACTAAAACGTGTGGGGTAAATATTACGTAGCCAACACTGTTCACCCCCTTACAAAACATTATGGATGACTTTGTTTATTTTTTAGACATTTATTTTGGTCCTTAAAGTTTTATTTTAGACGATTTAATCCTGATTAAAGGCCAATTAATTTGGATTTTTGAAGTAAAGTTGGAATTGAAAGAATAGGGATCAAAATTAAAAAGGCGTCAAACATGGGTGGCATGCCAGAAGTTTCAGGAAAAACACAATTTCGTCCTCTAACTTTAAAAATAACACAAATTATATGATTTTGGCATCTCAATTTTTTTCAAATTCAATTTTGGTATAAAAGTTCATTTTTGTTATTTCTCAATCCCTGGTCGAGAGAGGAGATAGATAGGTCACCGGATTCCGGCGGTAGAGAGAGAAAAATATTGTTGACTTCGATATTTGTGTCAAATGGTTCTATTTGATGATGAGAGTTCATATTAGGTGTTTTTTTTTTACCTTTAAAGTTCATGAAAAAACAAATCCAAGCTCAATTTGATTTTAGCTTTTGGCTGATTTTGGTTTTTTGGTGTTTTTTTTAGGCTATGAATAGGTTTATCACAGCTTCTAAGGTATTTTGAGTAAAAAAAGGGTTAAAAACGGGTTTTGGAATAAAAAAACACGTAAGCCTTGTTTAAAAAGTCTCTTTTAAATGACTATTTTTTTTGAAGAATTTTTTTGACTCATCTATAATTTTTTTTTAATCTTTTGTATAGATGAACTTTATTTTTTAAAATAAAAAATATTATTTTCAGATAATATTTCTAATATGTGAATCATTGCATAGTGTTTTTTCTTCTTTTATTTTATTCAATCAATTTAATTTGTGTCTCTATTTCTATTATTATTTACTTGAATAAAAAACAATATATGACCCGCGATAAAGCACAGGTCAAGTATCTAGCGGGTAACAAGAGGATGAGGTTTTTTGCAACAATAACAAATATTAAAAAATTATATATATATATATATATATATATATTTTAATTTATAGAACAAAATTTAGTTAAAAAGTAAATATTAGAGAGTTATGTGTGATTTATAATAATTTTCTATATTCTCAAAAATAAATTAAAAAATATTAAAAACATCAGGTTGAATGATTAATGGGTGAACCTTCACTCGTTTCCATACCTGATTCAAATAAAATTAGATATAATATTTTTGATTAAATGGTTTAAAAAAATTAATTGGTTAAATCAATTAAAAATCAATCAAATCCACCTATCATTCCCTTCACCAACATTAATTTTGATTAAATGGTTTTAAAAAATTACAATAAAATTTAAAAGAGCATACATTTTATTGTGCAAAAATTATTGTTCATCTTACTGTGGATTGGAGTAGTAAATTATTTTTTCTTTGCTATTTTGATTTTCAAACTTCTTTTTCTCTTGATTTGATCATTCAGTGACCAAATTAGTGACCAAATTAAAGGGCAATTACTTCTAATTTGTTAGAAAATGATGAAATTATAAGATAGAGGATCAAACTAAAAAACATGGAGAAACTTGATGGTCATTTTGAAATTGATTCAAAACATTAATTTAGTCTTCTTACTTTACAACTAACTTGTTTTTAGTCCTTTTGGTTTTTCAAAAATTCTCTTTTGATCTAAAACCTCATTTTTCTTATTTTTCAGTCCTTGATTTGAGGTTGTAGAGATAAAGTCATTATTGGATTCTAGTTGTAAAGAAAAAAACCATTGATTAACATAAATTTTGACAACCCAAATGATCGATTTTGGTATCAATATGTTTCATTCGATGATGGTAATTCCACTAGGGTGTTATTTCATTTTGAAATTGCATGAGATAGTAGATTTGACATCGGGAAGTTTTTGGATTTCAAGTTGATTTTTGTTTTGGGACCTTTTTTGGGGAAAAAATTGGTTTACTTAAGTCTCTAAAGTTTTTTTTTGTGTGTTTTTGGGTAAAAAAAAAAAGATTTTTTAGGTGTGAAACATCTCTAGGATGATTTTTCGGTGATCCTCTAGTCACTGACATTTAGGCTAAGCAAGTAATGCGTCATATATCTACCTCAATAGACAATGTTTCGCCTACTTAATCATTAATTTTCAAAAAATAGGGTGGGCACCCTTTAGAATGTTTTTTTTTTAATCAAAGCCCAAGTGTGTGAGCCTAGGTTGATAAACTCTTGTGTCTTGGCTCCCAAGTTTTTTTTTGAGGCACTTTTGTTTTTGTTTTTTTTTTCAATTTCATCCTTTGATTTTTTTTTAATTTTTGATTTGATTTTTTTTCAATTTCATCTTTAATATTTGATTTATTTTAAATTAGCCTTCATGATTTGTTTTGTTTTGTTTTTTATGAAGTTATAATGATATTAGATAAACGTTTTATTATTTTGTTGGTACTTAATTTTATAAAATCTATTTTTATTGTTTTGTTTTTAGTCATCCAAGTTATTTTCGAACTAATCAAATTAATTAATTATATCACATTAGACTAATAAATTTATTTTTTTCTACTAAAAAATACTATCAATTCCTAACCCTTTTTTACATTAAAAAAAATCAATATTACTTGTAATATAACCAACCAAATTGAATAAAAGAATGATTTTGTCTTGAGTGTACCAAGCCCAAAAGAACAATAACCAAGGTTTTAGGTTTCAGAATATGAATGAAGTTTTGTTCTGTATTTTTTTATTTGAAAAATATTAAAATAATATATTTTTTATTTTTTTAAATTTATTTTTAATATTAATATATTAAAACAATAAAAAAACAAAAAAAATAATTTAAAATTAAAACAAAAATCTTAAATTTTTTCAAAAACATGTCGGACCGATAAATAGGCATTATTTTAAATCCAAGCTCCCAGGTACCAACTAGGGTTCAAGAATTGGCAGTACCAGATTTCGGGCTTTGATTGGATATCATCTGCAGAGAAGAGGGTACGTAGCTTTACATTACTACTTTCTCAAAACCTCCTTTCCCAATGCTTGAATTCCTCTCTAGAATCATAACTTGTTCTGTTAGAACTTCAATGATAGATAAAGTTTGCATTTTTGAGACCACTTCATTACTATCATCATCTCTCAGATGCATATCATCAAACACTACAAATCACCACGCATTTACTGTGTCTTATCTCATAAATTCTTGTGGGTTGTCTCCAAAATCTGCATTAGCAGCTTCCAAAGATGTCCATTTTGATGACCCACATAAACCTGATGTTGTCCTTAGCTTTTTCAAGAACCATGGCTTTTCAAAAGCCCAAATCTTTAACATTATCAAAGGATACCCTGGAGTGCTCTTGACCAATCCTGACAAAACCCTTTTGCCCAAACTTGAGTTTTTGCAATCTAAAGGTGTTTCAAGCCCTGACATTGCCAAGATCATATCATCACATCCTTGGACTTTGCAGCGGAGGTACTGCTTTGTCCCTATTTTTTATTTCTTTAAACACTTGGTTCAATCTGATGATACAACCATCAAAGTATTCAAGCGCTATCCCGGTCTATTTGGACTTGATCTTGCAATTGTGACATCTATGCTCAATATTTTGCGAGATAATGGAGTGCCTGAAAGTAATATTCCTATGTTAGCTCGTTGCTATCCCTTAACTATGATGTTGACCCTGGAGAAATTTCAGAAGCTTGTGGAGGAATTGAGGGCAATGGGCTTTGATACTTCCACGAGTCGGTTTATTTTGGCGATGAATGTTCTGTGCTTGATGAGTAGAGTCAAGTGGGAAAGGAAACTTGATGCGTACAGAGACTGGGGTTTGTCTCATGAAGAGATTCTTGCAGCATTCAGAAAGTATCCATATTTTATGACAGCATCTGAATATAAGATTATGGAAGTGATGTGTCTTTTTGTCAACAAATTGGGCTGGGAGCCTTCTTTTATTGCTAAACACCCATCTCTTATGTTATACAGTGTGGAGAAGACGCTCATTCCAAGGGCTTCAGTTTTGGAGTTTCTAGTTTCCAGAGGCTTGATTGAGAAGAGTTTTAGAAGCTATGAATTCTTCCAGAGTCCAGAAAATAAGTTCCTGCAAAATGTCATAAGCAGCTATGCTGAATCCACTGAGCTGTTGCAGTTGTACAGGGAGAAACAGAATCTTTCAAGATGCAAAGGCGTTTGATGAAAAGGTAGTGGCTATAAGGTCTAGCTTGTACATTCGTATATCAGTCACTTTACATTTTCTTTTCTTGTGTACTTGATTTGGTTGTTTTAGTTCCAGGTGTACTATTGGAATTGATGAGAAGGATAGATTAAGTTGTGAAAGTTACATTGTCATATTTTGCTTTTAGGATTGCTAGTTCCAATAGCATCAATTCAATTTGATTCCACATTCAGCAGATTTTTATTTTCTTGCTAGCTATTGTTACTTATACCAAAAATCTGCAAGTTAGTTATTCAGGCTTAGTGCATGCCTTGTATATTTTCCTTTGCAACATATAGAAAGATTGTTTCAAGTAAAAAAGGATGAGCTAAAATAAACAAACAGAAATTTTCTGTGGAAGCTGGGGATTTAATGATATGTTTCGGGGAAACATATTTTATGGGATTGCTTGGCCGGGCAAGGTAAGAGAATTGCTTCATGCTGCAATCCTTTGTTGTTTTTCTTTTCGTAAGTACATGCAGCAAGATGGGTATTGTGACATGCTATTGTTGACTGTTCATGTTGCAATAAATGAGGCTTCTGTTCTTGCTTCTCTAATTATTCTTAATGCTTGCGATAATGATGGTCAGCAGTCCTTGTTGAGGTTTAGTGACAAATTAAAAAGAAGCTTTTACTGTAATCCCTTACTCTCTCTCTCTCTCTCTCTCTCTCTTAATGCAACTCTCTATGTTTTCTGTTTTCTCTCCTCATTCACATCAAATTCAATTAATCTCTGACTTAAGGTTGGGACAAAGTTAAGGTATGTTATTCTCATTTCAGTGCAGAAGATACCCTGCCATTCTTCAGACTCCTTTGAGTGCGGGTGGTGTGATAGACAGCTAGGTGTGGAATTTTAGTAGAAATGGTATTTACACTGTTAGGTCAGGGTATGGGGGTGCAGAACATTTGTTAACTACTTCTAATGGGCAAACATCTGCTGGTAAATCTAGCCATTCTGATTCTGCTAATCATATTTGGAAGGAGATTTGGAGGTTTTAGGAAAGAAATTCTGCATTTTATTTGTTTGTGTTGTTAAGGAATAAGGATGTCATTCCTGTTCGCTTCAATTTATGCAAGAGGCATGTTCAAGCTGATAAAATCTGCCCCTTTTGCCCCCAGCGTGATGAAACAGTAATCCACCTTTTACTTCTTGTTAGCTAGCTAGCTCACGGTCTGGTATTGCTCTCCAATTCAACTGGATGTGGTCTCCAAGGCTTAATATAGAGGATAGGGTTCTGACAGTGTTTAGTTATGCTGCAAATCGAATGTTGTGATGAGGATCGTCCGATGATGATAGCTTGCTGATTAAAATCTTGTTTGACTGGAGACCACATCAATCCATGCTTGGTTTATTAATTTCCTTTCAATTTGTTCTTATCTGCTAAAACCTTCAAGACAAACTGATGGCTTTATGTTTACTTGGTTAATTTAGTTTGCAGTGAAGTACCAGATTCACTACATAACTGTATTAAACAATCTCCGCAAGGAAGGTGAGTTTTATTCTGTCACTGCTTCAAGTTCAGTTTCCTAATGCTTGGATTCATCTGCAGAAGTATAGGGTGTTATGTTAAAATTACAAGAGCTTCAACAATTCATGAAAAGCTTTATTTTCTTCATGAAAACTCATCCATTTTTAACAGCACAAATGCTGATGACTGTCATTTACAGTCTCATACATCGTGAGCACTTGTGGATTCTCTATAAAATCTGCTTTAGCAGCTTCCAAACTAGTTCATTTTGAAACCCACATAAACCCGACTCTGATCTCTCCTTTCCTGAAGCCCAAATTTTGAACCTCGTGAGTAAACATCCTCAATTACCTCTGTACAATCCCGATAAAACCCTTTTGCCCAAGCTTGAGTTTTTGTACTCTAAAATGTTCGAAGCCATGATGTTGCCAAAGTTGTATCATCCTACCTTGTGATTTTCAGATGCAGTTTAGAAAACCAATGAGTCCCTGCGTTTTAATTCTTTCAAAACTTGTTCCAATCTAATGACATTACCATGGAAGCATTCAAATGAGATGCACATCTTCTCGAATTGAATCTTGCAATTGGTGAACAGATGCTCAGGATTTTGCAAGATAATAGAGTGCCTGAAAAGAATAAAGTTAGGTTTACTCGTCGCTTCTCTATGGCGATCAATTTATAAAATTTATGCACCATGTAGAGGAAGTGAAGGAAAAGGGGTTCAATCCTGAAGTCCAAATGGGAAAACAACCTTTTAATATGCATAGGAAGTGGCATGTCTCATTATAGCGATCAAGGTCCTGAAGTCCATCAGCAGATCCAAATGGGAAAATAACCTTAGTAAATATAGGAAGTGAGATTTGCCTGATGCCAGAGGTTTTTGCAGCATTTAGAAAGCTTCCATCGCTTATGGTCCTCTCTAAGAACTCTAAGAAGAAGATTATAGCAGGAATGAACTTTTTTGTTTACACATGGGGCTGGTAGTCTTCCATTATTGCCCAATATCCGTATCTTGTTGGACTTAGCTTGTAGCAGAGACTCATTCCAAGAGCTCAGGTTTTGGTCAAGAAAAATTATAGATTCACTTCACTTTTCATATTTCCTGAAAAAAATTGCAATAGTTGGTGATTCGTTATGATAAAGGTCTTGAGAGATTTCTACATTCACATGCTTCCTGTTCTGAATCTTGATTGAAGCTTGAATGTTGATTTGATTGAAATGCAGCACTTCTAAAACATTTTTAATTTTTTTTAATCAGAATTGCTATGTATTCTCCTTTGTTCTTAATTAACTTGATGATACTGAGTTCTTCTGTAGCATAGCTTTAGTTCTTAGTCTGCTAATACCATGTAATTATTGTTAAAAAATCAATGGCCTCCCTGCTTGCATGATTTTTTCAAGCATGAGCTAGATATTGGTACTCACAACCACGTATCATGTTCAATGCAATTGCGCAGGTGCTTTATTGTCGTCCTTTCAAAAGGATGCCTCCCGGACAGAAAACACACTGAGATGGTTGCAGACCGTCAAGTCTTCATCTTCCATTGAAACTTGAGAGAAATGAAAATCGCGAGTGCAGATTTTATGGGTTGCCTCTCACAAAAGGCAACAAAAGAGTAAAAGTCAAATATGAAATGCTTAATTTTTATTACAAATCAAGCACTCAAGGTGAAGGAATTCAAAGGTCATACATGTATAACAGGCTATCATCATTTAAAAGAAATTTCACAATGTTGGTCTTGATTGACTTTCCAAGGTCTTAAATTTCCTGGCATGGTTACCTTCAACTTCGCGGTTTCTTGATCAGTTCTCATCTCTCTTTCTCCTCTGTAGAAATATAGGTATTGTATTGCTTTCTTTATTTCAAACAAAGCATTCTTATACATTGAAAAAAAAATTCTCATACACCTAGTGAAAACTATGAAATAAAATTATTCAGGAGTTTTTAAGATCATGTTCTAGAGTTGTTTAAGGATTTATTACCTGAAGATCTAATTTTCTCCAGCTTTGAATAATTTCTTAAAGGCTGGGTTTTTGCAAACTATAAACTGTCATATTGTTCGGCCTCCAACAGTAATCCATATAAACCACCCATGAGAAATCTCAAAAATCCCTATTTTAGAGAGGGATTACCATGCCTAAAGTGCTAGTTTTAATATTGTGTTTACGTAATTTTTCTATTTAACAGACAACTACTATTTACTTAAAAAATAAGAGGCATAACTTACTATTTATAGAGAAATCTGAAAAAACCTTACAAATTGATAAAATATCAATTCGCTCCCTAAATAATATCTATATATTAATTCAGGATAATTTTAAAA
>Ga0307507_10009128_pt1 | contig 13338 bp, 12 predicted proteins | sample 7_EM_MG_FD_207223 | JGI IMG/M metagenome (GOLD analysis project Ga0307507, IMG submission 207223) | Populus trichocarpa ectomycorrhiza microbial communities from riparian zone in the Pacific Northwest, United States - 7_EM | ecosystem: Host-associated > Plants > Roots > Unclassified | place...
GGTAACAAGTGGTGTTTGGCCCATTCTAGCTGCATAATACCTGTGGTCATGTATGGTCACCCCTTTTGTGTTCCTGCAAGGGAGCGTGGAAGATGGGGGAGTGAGTAGACCAGGTAAAACATACCGAAAACTGATGCCTTCGAGCGATAAGTAATCACTTGACCATCTCGAGGCAAAAACTTCTGGGAAAAGGATGAAAAATTCTCTCCATACTCGGAGAGTAGGGAGTTTTTCACTTCGATTCCTGCAGCGCTGTAGGGGGTAACTTAAGACGTTATAAAGCTCGGGGTACGGTGCCTACAAATATTAACCAGTTCAGTCCTATTCGCGCTAGAGAGCCTGTACAGCATTCAGAAGTCCCTATTCCTATTACAAATGAGAGGAGGGAAATCAATTCTTTCTCTTCCTAATAATTCTTGTCCTTTTGAATTTGATCTATTTCTTCTGTCACCCCTGCCGATCGCAAACCTTAACCCTATCGTAGGGGTATGGTCTAGAGACTAATTATGCCACCTCACAACAAGTGTGATTTTCTCTATAGCCTTACTGAGCAAATCTAAGTCTCCCAAATTCCATAGAGCAGGATTTCTGAATTCACCTGCCCTGTGTATAATAGTAAAGTGTTCAATAATAACCCATGGTGAGGGGAATTGAGCTTCTGGGCTCCTACTGCGCATACTGATCAATTTGGTTCTTGACTTCTTGGCTACTGCGTCAGGTATTTCACTTAATGTCACGATGGGAATTAATACTCATCCTGCCGGCAGGTAGATTCCTTCTTTTTTCTTCTCTTAACTTAAGGTTAAGGATAACGATATTATTATCAAATATTGAATGCATTATAGGTGTAGGCAGATCCTTAAGAGAATATAAATCATGAAAACTAAGAACTGATAGCTGCTGCCAAAATAATTGTGTGTGCAATGGAGAGGACTTGGGGTGGGTTCCAGGTTGTAGAACTATAGTACGGATGAGGGCCCTCAGGCACCCGTACCGAAGAGTATATACTGCGATACCATGCTCATGACCTATGTAACCTCTTTCAGAGCGTTGCACCCGGGCGGAAAGTCAGCTGTTACAGGTATCTAGCATAATATTATGTTCTCCGAACCTAGGTCTACTAGTAATACTGTGCATCTGCGCCCTAGCATGAAGATAGTCATTTCAGAGCATGCTCGCGAAGATACTCAAGGAAGCGCCCGACACAGTGGGCTAGTTAGCACTAGGCGCCAAAGAATAATCAGGAGGGATCTCCCCCCGTTGTGCCACCAAATAACCAGTGCCTTATGGGTACCGGGTATAAATAATCGAGTGAGAGTCCATGAGTCACTCCATAAAGTGGAAATTAGGATTGTTGAAAACCATGTTAACTGCCGTTGGAATTCCCTCCTTTGGTAAGTTCTGGTTTTTGACCCCCTTTCTGTTTTCTCTCAGGAGAGCTGAGAAACTCGCCTTTTGCTGTACCTTTCGAACTTTTGGAAGAGGAAGTTTTGGACTATGACACATGATACACCCTCTAGTTAGAGATTCTACGGTATATGGTGGTTTTCCGCAGTGGAGGTATATTAGAGATGAAGGTCAACCTAAATTCTTCGAATAGTGCGTGATGCTGGATATGTTTGTACTTATAATAGCCCTCCCATCCCTCTTTTTCTTTCTCTCTATCTCACCCTTCTAGGCATCTCGAGGGAGTCCAGCACTGTGCCCTCATGGGGCAGTCAGATGCAACTCCCCCCAGAAAGTGTCTGGCCACAATATATAAACACAAGCAAAAATTCACCTAAGCTAGATCTAGATGAGGGGATGTCTCTACTTTTTCATAGGGGAAGGGAACCTGGGTTATTTCTTGTTGCTCTGATAGTCACTAAAGTGTTGCGGTGTTAGGCCGTCCCTATACCCGTATGGATCATCAGCAAGAAACTAGCCGGTCATCCAGGGGTAGATGTCAGACATTAATAAAAGAATAAAGTAGGCCTGGCGAACCACCCTTGTGTATACTCTCCGTCTGGATACCTAGCTCTAGCCCCCGCACTTGTATAAACTTATATCATACTCGTTGGCTAAATCCACAGAAAATCGGGTCTTGTTTATTGTTTCCAACGCCGTGAGCAAATCCAGTGAATACAGCACTAACTTATACTATTCCGAGGAAAGAAGTCTCATCGAGATTGAAGCGCAGTTCGAGCCTCTGGCGGGATTGCGAGGTGGAGGGAAGGAGGCAGTGCTTTTGGTGGGCAAGCGCATTTCCTAAGAGCAATTATCTAGTGATGGGTCAAAGGTCTTATAGTGGTCTCGTTCCACAGTCTGCCTTCTGGAATCTTCCCCCAAGTATATATTGGTGCTTGGAGATGACCTGTAGCCTCACTCCCTACTAGATACACTTGATTAAGGGGGCGGTTGCACTAGGGTGGTGCTAGGGTGCCTAGGGATGGTCCTCAATTTCTGCTGTCAAGTGGGATGTTGATATCATGACTTGAATTTGTAAAGAAGAGGTTGCAGAGATCTTGGATAGGAAATGGAAAAGGCAGAGAATGGCAAGATTATGAATATTGCGCAGTATGAGTAATAGGCTAAGAACGCCTACAGGTAAGAGCGCAATTGGTCGATGTTGGGCAGCCCCAGATGACGGGCCGTCAGAGTGAGCCAGGACATCTGGAATGGCGAACTCCCTCGACATTTAAGAAAAGGGATGACCCGAAAGGACTATTTCAACATATATCGCACTTCCTTTGAGTAGTTTTCTATAGTTGTGTCCAGTCAGTCCTCATTCGGCCCATGGAAGCGGCAACAAAACTGTCCCGCTTTGATATCGAGTTTCCTGCTTCATAAATTTTGTAAAAAATAATAATTAATAGCCAAGTTCTGACCAAATCTGTATCTTTTAAAGAAATTTATATGAAATCCCCAGCCAAATAGACAGTTGAAATTATAATAATTATTATATTGATTTCAGTGTTGCCTTAATAAATAACAAACAATTCGGATTTTTATATATTTTGGTTTATACTGTCTCATACATAGGATTCGATGCTAAAAAATCTGGAATTAAAGTTACCAGTATATACAGCCTATGATATGCTTTACCACCTTTTTTTGAGACTCGGAGTTCTAGTCTAACTATTGAATTTAACTTACAGGGCAGATAAAAATTATATGAAAAAATTGTTATATTAAGTGATATCTTGGTTCGCTAGACTAGTTTATATCAAATGACCTTTCCCTACAAGCAAAGAATTCACCAAAATTAGCCAATTGAAGAATTTATAGATCCTATCCCCTGATATTTATTGAATAATTATCTATAATTTTATAATATTGTCAATTATCATAGTTGGGCAAAAACTTATTGGGCAGGACTTTACACTATTGAATTTTTCCTCGAATCGTTTCAAAACCGCTCTATTCCCCTGAGTTTTTTTAAATAATAATAATAATAATAATACCCTTATTATGCTTCTTGATAACAGGAAATCGCATTCATTCTTTCCCTTTTTTCCTCTTTGTTCTCTATTCTCCGCAGAAGAAATTTCCTGTATTCCTAGAATGTAGGGAATCAAGCTTAATTGACGGATAACTAAGCTAGAGATAATAGTGCGGTACTCAGACTGTAGAAATGATACTCGTAGACATGCTTAATTAGTTGGGTTGAGTTGAGTTGACCGACTGAGTACAGTCTAACTTACTCACTCACCCAGTTTAATTACTTTTATATCATACCGTAAAACGCTAATAGTGTCATTTCCGGCGGCCCAGCGAAGACTTACCGTAAATTTACGATAACGACGACTCCACAACACACAGATTTTTCACTCGAAGTTTACCGACGAGCTCAAGCCAAGCTAACCAAGACGGACAGCAAGGCCTCCGTCCATTTATTAGTCTCGCTCCAATCTTACCCACACGACGCCCCAACGTACCCGTGTAGTTGATCAGAAACTCCCTCCTCCTCCTCGGCAACTCTACACCACATCAGAAGATGAAAACATATCTATTGCAACTATAACCCAATATGTAATAGGTGCAGCATAAAAGGAATACAAGAGCATACGGTATATGTCTCTAGTGATAACCAACCTAGCATATTCAATTACCATACTAAAAATAGCCGAAGGCAGTCACGGGAGATTCGGAATGAATATCTAAAATATTTTTGTAATGGCTTGTAATGACTCTGTAACCTTATAGTGCCTAGACCCTGCATAACTTCGATATTGGAGGAAGAGGATAGACGGCAAGTAGACATTCCGATAAAATACTAGAGAGCTATAATAGTTACTAAGAACTTATCTTTAATAGTTCTAGCTCTAGGAAATATTTCTTGCCGGTACCGGCACGTATTACTATTTTCAGAAGATATTTGTAATCAATGCATGAGAGTCCGTGTAACTACTGGTGGGTAGGAAATGAAATCGGAAAAAATTGCCCCGGGGTTCTTGAATTATGATGTGTCCACTGGTGGGGGAGCTTGAGAGAGTGTGTGGGTGGGTTACTTCTCCTATAGTCGAAACCAGGAGTGCTTATACAAACATGTCTGGTCTCGATGTCTGGCACATAGGATGACATGTACACAGCCTAATAGCAAAAGCGTGGAGTTATGCATTATGACATTTTATACGTATAATAGTTACCGGTATCAGGAGGGGTTAGTCCAAACCAGCGTGGCAAATACCTGCTTGGCAGGACACCCCTCCTCCTCAATGCAGCTAGGGCTACTTTTTTTTTCTTCAGAAATTGATTGTTGCGGTCGATACGCCGGGCTATATATCCCAACCCCCCAACATATAGGTCAGTGTAGGTTCTTTGATTCCGGGAACTCGGATTCTTCCTCAGAGGTATTTCCCCCCTGCACAGTACTAAACGTGTTTCCAACCCAGTGACTCTACAAGCGCCACACAGTCGATCCTTGGGTCCTGAGCCGGTCCCAACATTGCATGCTCTGGGGTGTCCGTTTAGTTTCTTCGAAGTAGGAATGCGGCTCTAGTTTCGGTAGTTATAAAGAAACGCGCTATATCGCACTCCCGCCATTAGAGTAATAGGAAATGCAGAAGGAGATCCTACCTTTTAGGGAACTACAATGATTTTGGTATAGATACCCCTCGCTATTAAAGCCCGCTTATGATTCCAACCAGATCTGGATCTTGCCCAACCTACTCGAGCACCTATTACAAGCGCCTTGACGGGATGGGAGGGAGGCTTGGCTTATGTCTCCCATCTGCCGTGCTCCTTTGTGTAATTCTGGAGGAGAATACCACCTTTCGCCTTTAATTATTAACTAGTGTAGTGAAGAGCTCTGGACGGGCGTATGGGACACTCACTATGTCTTCCTACTTCACATAACAAAAAGATGCAGTGTTGTGGCAAAAAACCGATAACGGTGACCAAAACCCCAGCCCAGCAAAATATACTCATGCAGGTCTCAGTCAACCACAACATTACCCTTCCTTTGAACGACATAATAATGATAATTATTATTATTATGTTATTATACCTTATACAAGTATCGCCGCAGGCTAAGGCCTAACCGAGTGACCATTCATGAATGCAAAATCTCTGACCTTACGACCCTCCCGCTCCCTCGGCCCTGACGTAGCTTAGATTAGGTTAAAACCAATAGGAAGGGTGTTAACAAGCTTCCTTTTTTTTTTCTTCTTTTTTTTTCGCTAGCGAGATTCTACTCCATCGCGCACATTTCGTTGCCAGAGTGAGGCAAGGATTCGAGTAGGATGATGGTGGTGGTAGAAAAAGAATTTATCGTGCTAACTAAAAGCTCAGTTAACTTCGTGCAGAGCATCATGGAAGGGTAAGCAGCCGAGAATGGCTAGTACTACCATAGTAAATCTCAAACCTTCCTGTGTTAGGCCAATGGTTCGATATTTTTTTCGTCCTTGCATGAGTTTGGGTCACTATCCCCTACCCTTACTTTGCCTAGTTTTCCCGCTATTTGTGATCCTTCAGCAGAGCCTGAAGGGAGTATACACCGGTGTTTCTCTTGGCATAGATGCCTAGAGATAATGTGCACGATAGAGCAGAATCTCGCTATTCATTTCGATACAGACACTTCACCACAAGAAATTAAACGTCCCTTCCGGCTCCGGTTAGCTCACCGGGGGGCAGCGCCTAAGCAAAGAGGTATACTCACCCCCCGTTATCCCGGATCTCGATAACCCGGATACCTCGCTACTCCGTATGAATTTCTATGAATTCCAAATTCTCTGATGGTTTTATAGTTAGTTTCTTTAGTAAATGATAAGGTGGAAGTGGGGGTCGACCTGCAGTGTAGGGTATTGCTCGGGTGGAATTGAGGTTTAGATTGGCTGGCGGCAGTCGGAATCCGGCAGTGGGGTACGGGTTTGCCCGATACTGTAACAAGGAGGAGAGGAAGAAAAAGAAAAAGACAATAGCCCCAACGGTGTTTGCTAATGGCAATGATGAGGATAGCGGTTTAAGGCAAGGGGGGTCTGCGCAAAATTACTCCATGATACACCATGATGAGTCGGGTCGCTCTGGAATCTAGCGCCCGATTCAAATAAATCTGTGTGTTACACGTAAAAGCGTTAGTAACAAGATGCTACTATGATAGTGATCTGAAGTGTCCAGTTCCGTATCAAACAATGAAGACTCGCACATCACCCCAACAAAACCCATCAAGCTATGACACTGTATTCGCGAGAAGAATAAACTAGATATCGAGCTGCCATCTATGATGTGCCGTCAATCTTAACACATATGTCGACTTCGTATTAGTAAGCCTCGCCTATAGGATTGGAGGACTTTGATGATTGAGGACAAATACAAATTCTACAATGCTCTCAAAAGGGGTAGTCTACATTCTCCTCCCACTCGCACCTACCGTACTCTTTCCGCTACCACATCACCTGATCGCCCAAACATTGCCCCTCTATTTCGGCAACTCTTCCATGACACCTCCCTCTCCTCCTATTCGTCCGTATCCAGCGCTGCTTTACACGTAGACCATATCACCACCACCACCACCACCACCACCTCCCGAACTCAACCTCAATTACTTACTTACTAGAGTGCGGGCACGGCACGGACAGAACCTCAACATGTGAACTGCATCAACTCATTTCCGACAATACATCCTTCCTCAAAACTCCACAATGCGTACAATACATGTGTGAGATCATGCATAACGTATCGGACCGAGAAGTGGGCCAGAAGGGGTAACAAATCGTCCAAAAATAGTACGAGTCTAGAAATCCCAATTGACGCCTAACACTAGGAAGTGAAAAATTCAGAAGAATAACATAATTCTTAACATGTTAGATCCACCATTCCTTGGGTCGAATTCTGGCGTTTGGTTGTTGTTGCCGCTGCTACTTTCCTTCCTTTTTTCGAAAACTGTGCAGTAGGGAATTTGAACGGAGTTCGCGTACAGAGTGCTCCACTCCTACGTCTGACCCACTGGCACTTCCCGGCCCAATACATCCTAACGAGGCCAAAAACCCCGACCCCTGCGGCGAGAAACAGCCAAAATAGCGACCTCGACAACGAGATCAGTCACCTTTTGGTAAATTCTCTTGTTTCGTCGATATCTCGTGTTTACCAGCGTTCCGGGGCACGTGCAGGGGTATCCAAGTTATTACGGTACTCTCCCCAGGAGTGCTATACTAGTACTATTCGAGTACAGTACCTTAGCCTAACTTAACTCACTACACCTCACTACGCCACATCATTCACCATCCGAAGGAGGGAAGGAAGGGAAACCCTCAACCACCGACTGACCGACTGACCGACCGACCGACCGACCCTTTACAACACAATGCCATACCACGCCAAACACCTCCGACTCCAACCTTAACTCCGATTCACCATCACAAGCACGTTTCAAATCCCATACGGCATCGCAGCTAACCTCCTCCCTTGCTCACTTCATAATTCCCCATACAACAGCACCCTCCCGTCCATCCCGTCAATCCCGTCCATGAAGCACAATGCGCTACTCCAATTCTGTTGGGAAAAGCACGTGCCGGATTTGCCTACCTGCCCGCTTGCTTTCCCTCTCCAATTCGTCTTCCTACTTTGATTTGGCCTGGTTAGGTTTTGTTTGGGTTTCGGGAGCTAAATGCACATGCCACACTACTCACCGCAACATCACATGAAATGTCAAGTTGCAGTAGGAGGAGGAGGAGGGGTCTACTATTTTTCTTCTTTTCTTTTCCTTTCCTCTGAATGTGCTTTTTTTCTTTTTTCTTTTGACGTATATACGAGGGTGTGTGTGCGGACCCAGGTTAGTTCCATAAGAACGAAGCTTGTTTTAGATCTCTGTAAGGGTGAAGGGGAAGGAGCCGGAGGAGCCGGAGGAGGGGTATAACGATAGGGCTTGAACGGAACACATAATGCACTAACGTACGGAGGAGACCTACCGGAGTTATATCATATCATGGCAAGTTGTGGTGCGTGCAGGGAAGCCTGTGCGATGCTTGCCTCAAACTGCTCCTCCCTTAAGCTTACACACACAGACTTAAACAAACGACCAGGAACACCACCATCCTTACTAATCCCACATCTAAATTTGAAGAGGAAGAAATAAAAAATAATAAAAATAAAGAAAAGATTTCAGATCTTGAACCAAATCATCTATAATAAGGGAAGACCAATTCTCCAAGGAAGTAATTGTCAAAAACAAAGGAAACAAACGGTAGACGTACCCGTTCTCGTTTAGGTTTAAGTTAGTCCAAATCCTGACAATCACTCCATTCGCCGTTGTTCTTTTCCAAAAAAAAAACCTCATAATAATATCATGATATATCTCGTAACCCTTCCAACCCCCAACTCCACCCCCACCACTACTACTCCAAATACGAGTAAGCTTATACGAACAGTATGATACCGTACCGTACCTGATCATCAGTGACCGAACGTACTAGTACAGCGCTAGTACCGTACTGTATAGTACATGACACAAAGCACACAGCATCCCTTTGTCATCACCATCTACATAAAACTTGCACCAGCATACACCCTTCACAGTAATCTTTGTATTTATTTGGGTACTGTGCTGTACTATGCTGTACTTCTGAGCTTCAAGAAGTTATTTGTCAGCCGGGTCAGTAGCAGCAGCAGCCACAGGAGGAGTCCTGCGCTATATCGTCTTAAGCTTAGATTCTGTTTGTCTATATATACCAAGAAAGGATAGTATTCGAACGGCTCGGGACCGGGCACTTCTTATGGGAATTATGATAGCACACCAAGTGCCCGGCTTCAACTCTAGAACACCAACTCTATCAGCTACGATAGTTAGTTAGTTAGTTAGTTAGTTAGTTAGCACAGGGAGGAAGAGGACACTTTAACCTCCCCCTAAAAATAAAAATAAAGAGTGGCCGATCAAACCGGCCGATAAGCTCCGTAGGCAAACACACGCGACATCTCATCTCGTTTACCACACAAGATTCATATACTAAGATATAGTTAGTACTGTACCTATCAAGGCCTCCAAATAAAACAAAAACCTAAACGTACAGTATAAATAATAATACCATAATAGCATCGTCAATAAATAAGTAAATAAACCAATGCGAAAGCCAACCCACTAGCATACCCAAGGCAGGAACGAAGAAATGAAGGAAAAAGAAAAGAAAAAAAAGACAAGGCTAAATCACACACACATGACCATATAATAATTTCCCAAAAGATGGAACGGAAACGGTGGAAGCCTAATTCATCCATCCTGACGTGCCCCCTCCCTCCCTCCCCACACTTCCACAATGGATTCCGAATACCGGTATATACAGTACAGTACAGGGCTAAGCCTTCCCCGCCAAAAGTTCCTAAATTACCGGGAGAAATCATTGACATATGAGAGCGGGAAAGAGGCATATTATGCCTGCCGTAGATTGGCTAACCCCCGTACTAGTAGACTAGGCCATCAACCCCTTCGTCTCTATTATTCGGGACTTCACGCTCGAGCTGGATGGATGGGGCGATGGTATGGCTGCTTGAGGGAAAGAGGGAAGGAAGGAAGGGGCGATTGACTTCCTCGGGGGTGTATATTCCGTTGGGCTGGTTACCGTTGAGTGACCGAAAGCGCATGCACCGCTTATGAGCCTAAATTTTTTGAAAGATCAGAGAGTAAGATACGCACTAAGAGGTCGTGGGATTCGGAACGGATCAGGACGCGTTAATCACATCACGAGCTAGTGGGCACAATGGACAGCGAGTGACCCTCGATGAACTCAATTCACTATTCCAGTTTCTTCCTCTATCCATTCATCCATCACATGGGGTCGGTGGGCAGGACAGGTTCAGTTGGGCCTCAAAGTTTTTGCAACGGGGAAGAGGGAAAAAAAACACAGAATAGGGAGCTCGATTAATGCCAAGGCCTAAAAGTAATACTTGCGCGCAAACGAAAAGCGCACCAAAATCCGAGGCTGATTGCACCATAACTTGGTTCGCGCGCAAGTACAAAATTTAATGAAAAAGAGAGAGAAACCCTCACACCAACATTCTAGACAAATGGGAACCAGAAAAGAACGGGATTAGGAAAAAGCCAGGATGCAACAAAATAAAACAGCCATTGTGTATGAGAGGAGGAAAGAGAAAAAAGGAAAAGAAAAAAAACTCGAATCCAGATGCGCCCCCCCAAACTTTTTCATGATCTCGTTTCTCAAGCTTTAGACAAGAAAGTAAATAATAACAAAAAAAGTGCCAAAGAAAAGAAAAAAGAGAAGAGGCAAAGAAGCAAAAAAAAATAGAGGTATCGGGAAATGCTGATAAGAGATAATAGCTCATCTGTACAAGAACTAAACGGTTGAAGGAAAAGAACAGCGGATAGCTAGTATTACAAGTTTTTTTTAACGCAAAGAAATTCACTCACAACCCTTCACAAGAATAATTCACTCAGTCCTTCATTTCGATATCTCCGCTCCGGTTTCCTCGAGCAATTCTTTCTTCCGGGGTTGCGGGGCGGCTCGGATCTGGTTTAACTTTAGAATTGGACTTTGCCTGCTGCTGCAGGGGAGAACGCTCTTGGGGGGTTGTTACGGCAGTGGTGGTGGTGGCTGGAGGAGTCTGTTTATCAGAGGCTGCATAAGAACCTATTAGAACATAAATTAGAAAACCGCCACCCGGTTCAGGAAGAGGAAACACCTTCACCTACCGTGCGACTTTTCCGCTTCCGGGGTTTGCGTTTCCCTCCTGGAGGGGGAAGACAGCCTTGAAGTCCATTCCGCCTGGAGTTTCTCCCTTTCCACACTAATACCGTTCACAAACAGCTCCAGGTTCTTAATTTTATTGCCAAACTCCGACACACCGGCCTTCGCAAGATCGGTCACAAGGCTCTTGAGCTGACCCTCGTTAGAAGCATCAATCGCAAATTTTTTGTTGACCCACGAGTCAAGATCTTCCTTGTCTTTATGAGAGCGATGATCGTATTCAGTAGGCGACGTTATTACTGGTCCGTATTTCGCAGCAGCAGCCCTCTTACGAGCCTCAGGCCCACCCAGAATTTCAAAGGCCTGGGTAATGGTGTAGAGCTTGGCCTCGTGGTGTCGAAGAGCGTGGATGGCATGGTTTCGCTCTTCCAAAATTTTGTTGACATCCCCTTCCAACCTGAGCTTGAGATCTTGCAATTCCAGATTTCCACGCTGAAGGTCGGTGTTCCACGCCTTGAGTGACATGATCTCCTGCACCAGCCTTTCCCTCTCCGCAACAAACCCCTGCTCAATTCCCTTGAATCTTCGAACATCCATTTCATGCTGCCTTAACAGTTCCTGCCTTTCATAATATCGAACCTGCTCCTCTAAACCACTAACCTCCGCCGCGGATTGAGCCTGCTTCCGGGTTGCCTCGGAAAGACGGTTTCTAAGTTCATCAAGATCCATATCATCATCTTGATTCTGTTCAGCGTGTCGAGGACGGACCTCCGGTGACTGTGGATCCGGAGGGGGGGGTGGCGGTCCGGGCATCATCCGAGGGGGCGGGGGCGGAGCGCCGGGCCCCATTGGTGGCAGGGGAACCGGCGCTGCTGCCGAAGCTCCACCGCTCTTAGATACACTGTTACTACGCAGTACTCTTGCAGCTGGTGAAGGATTCGGTCCAAGTGGTGATACTTGTTGTGGATGAGGAGGAGGCTCCCTGCCAGGCTGAAGCGGCCCACCAGAAGGTCGCTCAACCTTAGGAGCAATCTTCCCCACTCCTCCCTTTGGAATGAAGGGGACATTTGTATTAACCGCCGCCCACATCGGTGTCTGTGGCAAGGGGATACCAGGCTGATCACGGTGAGTTGGGGTCCCCGGAGATCCAGCTGGCGCCAGTGGCTGATGTACTCTGTTGGGGTAACTAGGCAGAGGGATTCCGGATTTGGGGGGGTCTCCATGAATCACTCTTGGGCTACCATCATCCCTCATGGGACCACTATTAGGAGGATACGCCGGGGCCTCGTTGCTATGAGCCTGGGGTGTCATTTGGCGAGATTGGTTTCCAGATGTGTTCATGTCGCTATCGGGTTGCGGCCGATTGTTCGAGATATCAACGGAAAAGGTCGGCATTGATGAGGGGGGAGGCCCGGATGTTGACGAAGACATTGGGCCTGCGGAACCATATGACCGTCTTCCCCTCTTGGCTGAGCTCGGACCGCCGCCGCTATTAAGATCGGGGGGACTATCTGCACTAGCCTCGGAGGCTCGCGAGCGTTTTAATGCGCCTACTAGGAGCAAATGACAAAGGTTAGTATGTTATACGGCGGGAAACAACAAACACACAGCCAAATTGGTGCATGGTAACAATGATTAATTAATACTCGCGCACTCACGAGAGATGGCTGTGATGTCTATTTCCTTCCCAAACTGTTTTTGAAACCAGGAAGCGAGCTCACGGTATGTTTTTTTGGGATTATTCTCGTAGTAGGTTACAAGTTTCTCACTTTCAATCCCGATACGCTCCCGATACTTGGATCTCTTCTTTATGACCATATATTCCAGATCGGATGGTTGATCGGACCTTCTCCGTCTCAATTCGATCTCCTTGCCGAACTTGCCCTCGAACCATTGAAGGTATTCAGCCTTCTCTTTCCCCGGATTGTCGCGTTGGTATGCGTAGAACTCATCTGTCTCGGCGGTAGTGGGACCCAGAAATACCTCTTCTTTCTCGGCGAGGGACTTTTGGTCGTTAGTCATGGCTGGCAGAGGGGGGCTGAGCTGCGGGGTCGAGCTGCCCTGGTGTGCCAGTAGATGTTCAATGATTGGTATCTGTGGCCTCAACCTAGTAGAGGACGTCCGCTATGAGTGGTCGGTGTCGAATTATAGAAGCGATAGAGTATGGCTGTGTACCAAATTTTTGTTAACACTGCTTAGTGTGCTGTGCAGAAAAATACGAAAG
>Ga0307507_10009129_pt1 | contig 13337 bp, 12 predicted proteins | sample 7_EM_MG_FD_207223 | JGI IMG/M metagenome (GOLD analysis project Ga0307507, IMG submission 207223) | Populus trichocarpa ectomycorrhiza microbial communities from riparian zone in the Pacific Northwest, United States - 7_EM | ecosystem: Host-associated > Plants > Roots > Unclassified | place...
TTGCGCTGAGGGTGCCTCGTCAGTCTTCAATTTCACGACAAGAGCCGATTGCTCAATCATGGGACGACTTTGCCATTCAGCTGACCAGCGGTTTTGAGCGCAACCGTTGATAAATGGCCCAAGAGCACTCCTTGTTCATTTTATTTTTATTTTTTCAGAGTTTGGATATTGAGGTTTTGATATTTACGAACATGTCATCAGTCTATGTAATTCTTGCGGCAACCCGAAATGCTTGAGTTGGAGACACAACTCCCGACAACACCCTTATTTGATAGGTCTATATACTCCTGAAAGGGTCGCGTATAACCAGGTAGGAAATAGAAACTCGTGGTCCAAGAACTGCGATGCATCTTACACTATAATTTGAGTCTTCGGACGGGCGGATTTCCTTGCAATTGCGGGAGATCTTCGAGTTGGAAATCTATAACCACTGACACTTGACAATGAACTTAAATAAAAGTAAAGGGTGATGCGGGTAAGGCTTGGTAACCTAGAAACGTAGTAACTTTGTTCAGCAGATTTTTGTTAGACACTGAGTCCGAGTTTATACAAAAGACGAGTCCACTGGAGCCTCTAGAGGAGTCACGGCGGACGATTATGCAGTGTCAGATGGGACTAATTCGTTCAAAAAATACCAATGGGCAATCGACGAAGCTCGGGTGTGCTTCATGCGCGTTTTGAACGATGTGTAAACTCAAGGGCAGGTCGAAAACAGGGAGCATTCATGTGCTTATTTGATCAAGAAGCCAAACAAATACATCACAACACGATCGGTACTTCCGCATTGGTCTTCAGACTTCACGATCTGCCAACTGCGGCCTGCTGCTATGCCAGAGATTGACGTCGGCTCACAGATTTTTGATGTTGTCTTCCACCCGACATTCGCGACGGTCTACACCGGTCTTCTAAACGGACATGTCAAGGCTTTCGCTTATAACGAACAGGGAAAGGAGCAGGCGGCATTCTCAGTACGGCCTTCAAAACGGTCGTGTCGTGGTTTGTCGATCAAGCACGATGGAACCCATCTTTACGCTGTGGGGAAGGCAAAGGCGTTGAAGTACGTCCCACCTTGGATAAAATTTTACCTCTGGGCTTATCATCCATTTTAGTGTCATTGATACGGCCACAGCTCAAATCAGTACTCGACCAGGAGCCCACGAGTGAGCCCGAAGCGCTTCTCTGCTGAATTTTCTGACCCACCGGGCGTTTCCAAGTTCCACAATTAACCGCGTCAAGTATTTGATGCCATGGCTCATATCAACGGGCGATGATGACGGTGTTATAAAGGTGTGAAGAACGTTAGCCTATTGGAGATTGCATTAATCTGGTTGATGTTGATACCATAGCTATGGGATCCCAGGCAGAAGGAGTGCGTCCGCGAATATACCCAACATTTCGACTATATCACCGATTTTTTGTGGCTGGACGATAAAAAGCAGCTGGTCGCGACGAGGTACGTGAGATAATGACAGCATGCGAATTTTGGTACCGATTCAAGCAGTGGGGACGGAACGCTATCCGTGATGGACGTACGATCCAAGAAGCCAGAACCTTTTGCCCAATCCGAAGACCAGGACGATGAATTGCTCTCCATTGTTGCTATCAAGGGGTACGTGGCTCTTGCTCTCACATTTGGGCGCGATCGCGTGGAAACGTTGTCCTCCCACATGCTCTGGGAAACTTGTTGTTACTCATCAGTTCTTATACTTGTCGTTGCTTTGAGCAATTTTTTCCCTTGCGGCCTTTCCGCATAACATTCTCACGGCTCACTCAATTTTAGGCATTCAAAAATAGTTGTTGGAACACAACTTGGTATTCTGTCCATCTTTAACCGCAGCAAAGGGTGGGGAGATTGTGTCGATCGTGTACCTGGGTGCGGCGTTCTCGCGATGTCAATTTTCTGTCATCGGCTAAAGAGACTTTTTCATGACACGTCACAGACACCCACTATCAATAGATGCGCTCTGTAACCTGCCTCCCGGACTACCGAACGTAGATCCTACGAGCACAGTGCTCACTGGATCTTCGGACGGTTATGTCCGAGCTGTCCAAATTTTGCCCACGAAACTGTTGGGTGTGGTAGCCGATCATGGAGAATGGCCAATAGAAAGAATCGCAGTTGGAGGTGGCGTCGGAAGTCAATTGACCTCCGGATATGAAGAGGACAGTGCCGGAAAGAAAGATGGGACACAGAACAGAGTCGGACAGGAGATGGATATTGATCAGATGGAAGTTGTCGACGAAAATCAATCGAGGCCCAGAAGGTGGTGGGTTGGGAGTGTGGGCCATGAAGATTTGTTGAGGATGACAGACCTGGAAGGTTTTTTCATGGACCAGAATGAGGGCAAGGAGCTGAAGGGTGCGCTGGGAGTCACCATTGACGATGAACAGAGTGACGAAGATGAGGAAATGGATGTGTCAGGAAACGATGAGGGACGCCCTGAAGTTGGCGGATCTGGCTCTTTGAGTTCGAGCGAATCAAGCGAAGACTCGGAGGCATCCGAAGAAGAAGCGCCACAAGCCAAGCAGCGAAAACAAAAAATAGAGAAAAATTCATTAGGTGTAGACAAGCAAAAGGGCAGGAATGAAATAGACGTCGAGAATGCATTTTTCGACGAGCTCTAATAGTCGTACCATTTTTTCAACGATGCTCTACATTTCTTAGCAGAGAGTGAATTGTCTTTGCACTGGAGATAGTACAGTAGTACCCTTTTCATACTAAATTCAGACAAGGATTTGTCAGGTGAGTGTGTCAACGGTCACGAATAAAAATTCATTCAAGCAGGGTAGTGGTGATATACGAGTGATATATGTACTCGGCACAAGAATCATTTCAGTCCTGAATCCATTGGGGTACTCCTGGGAGATGTAGAAAGGGCGAGTGCGTGGTTTCTTAAACTGCTTCAATCGTGTTCCGAAATCTAGGAAAGTGGTGACGTTCCCGACAACCTCATCCCACATGGTCGCCAGTATTCAAGACGGCGATTTGCCCAGGTGCTTCCACCTGAAGGAATTTCACGGACGAGCTTTCCCGATCGCAAATGAGGGCTCTACATATGACAGATTGGCGCATGACAGAGTGGGTTAATATCCGAGACGGATTTACTTCGTCTCGTCACCCGTTCTTGAAGGCGAATAGTTCCCGGCGGGCCAACCCACTAGAAACCAGCAGTGTGGGTCATCGGATGACAGCCGGCGCGTAGGCAAATGATTGCAAAGAAGCTTGAAAAATTCCCTGGGTGTAGTCCGACATAACAAGTGAAGATTGGGATGAAATTTACCTGCTCTTGAGCATCACCGTTTTGCACAGGGTGAACTTAAACTTGTTAGTTGCTCGGCGGAGATATAAAGAGGTGGCTTACACGTGACCTCAAAGGACGGATCATGCACGAGCACGCACAGACCAGGTTGGCGACAACGCCCCGTGTTTCTTCCACGACGACCAGAAGCGCGAATTTTTATTCTCTAAGAAAAGGATTTTAACAAGGGCACAATGCTTCATGTCAGACGCCTTATTCCTAGGGGGCGGATGTCGCGAACCTTGTCAAGCAGAGCATCCAATGTCTTAGCATCTCTGGATATCTCAACTACCCATGAGATTTCTGGCGTTTACGATGGAGAATGGCGCGGCTCGGGAGAGATCGTATCATCCACATGCCCTACAACTGGAGAGGTCCTGGCAAGGGTGAAGACGGCGACTCCAGAGGAGCTCCACGCCGCACTGGAACGCACACGCGAGGCATACACCCATTTCCGCAGTAAGTCCGGGCTTCATTTCATTGTTTATTCTTTGATCTCACAGGAATCCAGATGTGCCTGCACCTCGTCGTGGAGAAATCCTGCGGCAGATTAGAGAAGCACTTGCCTCCAAGGTTGGTTTGCAGAATGTCTGCGAGAAAATATTCAGCGTTTGACCAGTTCTTTTGTGCAGCGGGATGAACTCGGTGCCCTTGTGTCCTTGGAAATGGGGAAAATTAGGACAGAGGGCGTCGGGGAAGTCCAAGAGTTTGTTGACATCGTGAGTTACGACTGTGCTTGTGACAGAAGTCATGAATGATGGAAAGCTGGTAGTGCGACTACGCAGTTGGGTTGTCTAGGATGATGAATGGACGTGTGGTCGCATCCGAACGCCCAGGGCACTCTATTCTTGAAGGTACGGAATAGTAGGATCTTTGGCTTATCTCCGTTCATGGCGAAGCAGTACCAAACCCACTTGGGGTGGTCGCTGTTTTGTCCGCATTCAATTTCCCCGTCGCGGTTTATGGCTGGTGCGTACACTAAATCTCCTTATCACAGTATAGAACTCATCATACAATAATAGGAACCTTGCTCTCTCGCTGGCCGCTGGAAATGCGACAATATGGAAGCCTTCCCCAACAACGCCGTTGTGCTCAATCGCCGTGATGACGATAGTTTCTCGTGTTCTCGAGAAAAATGGTGTGTCAGGTGCTGTCGCCAGCTTAGTCACTGGAGGAAAGGAGGTCGGTGAAGCTATCGTCGAAAGTCAAGACGTACCTCTCGGTAAATTCTGCGAAAGATTTTTACGATGTCTTACCAACTCTATCGATAGTCTCCTTCACTGGGAGTGAAAATATAGGACGAATTGTGGGCAAGAACGTCGCATCTCGATTTGGAAAGTCTATCTTGGAGTTGGGTGGAAATAATGGTCAGATACTGTTCTTACGAGACATTTGACACTGACACGCTATCGCTTTTCCCAGCATCAATCGTGATGCCTGATGCTGACTTGTCGCTCGCCGTTCCTGCTGTCTTTTTCGGTGCTGTCGGTACGGCAGGGCAGCGATGCACTTCCACAAGAAGACTATATCTTCACAGGAACATTGCAGATGAATTTTTGGAACGTCTGCAAAAGATGTACCGTACGGTGGCACCTGGTGACCCTTTGATTGACAGCACCCTTTTGGGCCCTCTTCACACAAGAGCGGCGTGTGATACCTACGACAAAACAATCCAACACCTCCAAGCCATTGACGCTAATATATTGACTGGTGGCAAGCGATGCGGTCACCCGAGCTTTAGTGCTGGCAACTTCGTCGAGCCCACAATCGCTATCCCTAAATCGGTCAACCCAAAGGATTTCATTTGGAAAACGGAGACCTTCGCCCCGATTCTTAACGCCGCAGTCTTTGACGACTTGGAACAGGCTATCGAGTGGAATAATGCAGTTCCTCAGGTACTATGGTGCCATTTTTCTGTTTCCTTCAAATTGCTAATCATCTTTCGCGTCTCTAGGGATTATCCAGCAGCCTGTGGACTCGAGATCTCAGAAACCTTGGCCGCTGGATTGGACCAAGCGGATCGGATGCAGGTATTGCTAATGTGGGTCGGGTATTTTTATGTGTCCGTCAACTTTCACCTGATCGTTTTTGTAGGTAAACGTGGGGACCAGTGGCGCCGAGATTGGGGCTGCCTTCGGAGGTAATAAGGTCAGTGTCCTTGACATCCTCGTGTACTGGCTAATCACACTGATAATGTTTTTCAGAGCACCGGCTGGTATGTTTCTCAGTCTTTGATCCCCTAGATTTTGTTCGATCAACGATTTAATATCTCAGGGGACGCGAATCAGGCGGCGATGCTTGGAAGCAATATGTGCGCTGGAGCGCTTGTACCAGTGCGTACCGATAATATAAAGTGTCAAATGATTGACTGATGCTAGATTCTCTAGTCAACTTCTCAGACGAAGCCCCTTTGGCCCAAGGAGTGAATTTCCCAGTTTGATCCTACCTATGTTCCAAGGTGAGTTTTCCTCACGTAATTGGCGATGACTGGCTGCTCTTTTTTGCTCCTGTATTTCTACATGTGTTGATCGAAGTTTGATTGAGTTTTGACAATTTGTACACAGATATCATGGGGTGGACACCTGTTATTCCTCATTTGGAAACTGTAATTCTTTGACTTGAACGATTTTAATATAGGAATTCGCATTGAGGTTGTGTCGCCGACCTTATGATATTGAGAAAGGTCGGGATTCGGGGTTGTATTGACTGCACTTTTAAGCGGCACATGCGTGTGAGAAACCGAGAAATTTTGGTGACTAGCCGGGTTACTCTTTCTTCTTGGGGATGGAGCCTGCTTAGGCGTTACCAGGGCTTTCAACACGCGGATGGTCTAAATGCCCAAGATCAATCTTGAATCGACGAATCGATCCACCTTTAAGCGAGATTCCGAGATTGGCTCCGCGAATCTAAACCCACCCCTCAATGCCGAAGTGAAGAGCCATTTAACGACCCTGCTCTTGTTTGTAGCATTTAGTCTTGCCATCATCTATAATTGCTGCTTGTCCTCGAAGACGCTACCTTCCCCTCCCCATTCCGACATGTCTACTCCTGACGACCTACCATGGCCAGAACTAGGCAACGTTTCTCGTGGGGCCACTCGAGGCAATCAGGGTCAGAAGGGCGTTCTTGGCCCTGCAGACAGAGAGGGTCGATGCATTTTGCAACTTCGAGTACAGCCTGGGGTATTGGCGGTACGCTTAAACCGTCTGGCGAGCGATTGGTATCGTACGCTTGACAACGAGGTTAACCGCGCACTCAAGTTGACGAAAACGTATTGGAGGAAGGCCCGCAGACGACAGGATTATGACGCTCGCGCAGATCAGGACCATATGGAATTACATGAGTGGCTTCAGCAGCTGAAGGACAAGACCATGGCGCATCTCGAGCTCCTCATGCAGAAAGGAGATATCCAGGGACCACCATATGCCATGCCCGACGACATCGAACTCACATTCCTTCGAAAATTTATTGAACGCCAGGCAGCTGGCATTCCACACAACCCTCGCTTACGAAATTCAGAAAACGGACAATTTATCTACACTCAGCGTGACCATGAGTCCTTCTCACCTGAGCCTCCCGATCAAGGCTTCGTCGATCAAAACCATCGGGGTATAGGTCCGTCTGAAAAGTCGTCAATTAAAAATTCAGACTGACAACCATGTACCTAACTCAGACCACATCTCGGACGACTCTCACCTTTCTCAAATGTCCGGCTCTCCGTCATTATTCAGCTTAGAAGCTCTAGCCGCTGAAGCTAGTTCATCGAGTTCGATTATTTTTTTCAATTTCACAAGACCATTACTGACACACCTGTAGAACAGACCCTTCAAGCCTCCCGTGTGTCCCTTCTAAGAGCCCAAAAAAACACACAGGACGCTTTCATGAGATACACGTCTTGCCTCGACATTGAAAGACTGGCAAGGAAGGAGGTGGCGGCAGCCGAAAAACGTCGCGACGATATCAGTGAGTTCTCATAAATATCGCCAATCGCTCATTAATCGCCCATCGCAGTGACAGTTTTGCTCGCCAGAAGTCAAATGTCCAACGGTACAAACTGTTCTTTCCGCCGTCATGCTTTGTGACTGACAATTAATACAGGGACGAGGTCAAGAAAATCATCCGTTTCGGGGGATGACCATCATAGTCCGGGAAGATATCCGATAGAGGTGAAGCCCCGCATTTTTTATACTACTCTCAGACCCAGTAAACCACGTTATTTTCTAGGACCTTAGAAACCAAACCGTTGACCCATTCATGAACTCCCGAGTGACACAAAAGCCAATGGATTGGCCAACTGCGGATGATCAAAGTCTCTATACCAGCGACGCCGCCGTACATCTGGAGGTGAGGACGGAATTTTGACTCCTCGATCCCGTATCCTCAAATGATAAAAAAGGACGCGAGGAACAGAAAGCATTCACGGACGTGGGATCAGGCAGGACAAAGCTTACAAGGTATATATGTGTTTTTGATGAAGTATGTATCTGCTAACCGTTTTATCTCTAGATCCGTATGCTTGTGAGGTAGCCAGGATGCCTCCACATATCTTCAATGAGTACCAAACTAATATTCCGGATGACAGGACATGTCAGGTCTTCCTCCGAGGAAGCGTCTTCATCAGATGATGCCTACTGGTTTTGATGTTATGAACGGCACAACCCTCACACAAAATACTATGGGCTCTCTACAGCCATGACTTCCTACATTACTTATTTCATACCAGATATCACTGCGCCTTGATACCTTCTTCCTTTCGTTTCTTTCTGGGGCTAATTTATTATCTATAATGACTCGGGATGGATCGTCGATTCATGGCATAAATACTTTATTATGAAATAGATAATTTCTCGACGAACACCACACCTGGCCATCCTCCGTTGCACCTTCGGTGATAGAAAAAGGCGAAAAACCTTGCTACATCGGCACTACGTCAATTCTACTACGCTATTGCCATTCAAACAATTACTTTGAGTATCACGGAGCCAGAAAGACTATAGCTACCCAAAAATGATTTCAAGCATTCTAATTGGGCTATAAATAGGATGCTCGCTGCTCACGCGTTCCCAAAATTAGCCAATCTTTGTCACAAAATACATAGCGGCTTGACGACAACCATACGGTGAGACGGACATATTTATGTGCTCAAGACGGGGTTGGATGGGCCTGATTTTACTAGTATACTACTAACATAGGGTAAAATAAAGTCATAAAGACGGCGGATTTTGGTGGACAAGAAACGGCACGAACTAAGTTTTGAGGACCTCCAAAGATCGTGTGCGACCAACCACGAAACTGCGCAGCCATGATATTTTCTTTCGATTATTTATGGTTGCCATCTAATTGTCATCCTACATGCCTAGGAGGGACCTCTAGCAACCAATCCATAGCCTGCCAGTATTATCTGTTCAATGCCATTTCACTTTGCGCAAGCGAGCCTTGCGGAGCTATGGAAGTGCTGGACCGAGACAGGAATGGTCAATCGATCCCTACTTAATTTGGGCTGACAAAATTGCGTTCACGTTCGGTCGCTGTTTTTACCAAGTCGTCAAAGACATCCGGATGGGCGTGAATCAATGTATGACTCCCCAGGATTTTTTGTGGTGGGTGGTGGCATACCAGGGGTGGCCGCAGTAAATTAATTGTGTTTCCTTTGACCTGGCCATGGAGAGGGTTTGTGGCAGCGGGCCACCAGCATAGGCTCGATCAAGCAAGGACGAACCACCATTGTCTTGCGGTTTTGTGTGGCCTGACAGCTTTGACCTCTAGGTTTATAAAGGCCCAAAGATTTCTTCAACTCACTACCTCTATTTTTTGCCCTCTCGCGTGTCGCTCACGTGCAATAATTCCCCTCATTCCTGTCTTTGTGCTCTCGCTCAGCAACATATAATGTCCTCGGTTATTTCGCGCTCCTCAAACTTACCGCGTTGCGCACCCGTTCCTTCACATACCATATACCCGCAAACCTCTATGGCCTCTAACGTCGACGTCCTGCAGGCAGGATACCCAGCAACTGAAAGTCAGCTTGTTTCTTTCTTCTTAAGCTTCTTAAAGCTGCGTTGGCTGATGGCTTTGTGTTCAGAACCGGCTTGCGCTTTAATTTACCTACATGGATACTGCTCGTATGGGGAATCTTGTAGGTTCGCCCATCCTCCCGGTTGCAAGCGCGGAGTTCCTTCAGGCGGGACGGTACCCATCGTATCCTACGCACCACAAGTGCCGGCATCTTTCCCCATTGGACCCACGTCTAATCCCACCGTGAAGGACTTAGGTAGCAGCTCGGCGGGCTTATCTCATGGCTCCTCACTCGTCTCCCTGCCTGCTAAGCCAACGGAAGAACCGACGAAGACGGTGACCAACCTCGCACACAGGACTGCACCCTGTAGACACTATACAAGAAACGGAGGATGGTGTCCTGTGGGAGAAGAATGTAACTTGTAATTAGTCCATGGCGGTTTCCTTCACCATGATCGACAATTGACATCGACTTTAGTATTCATGATTTTGCATTTCCACCTCGCGAAGACGCGTCAGTGTGTTCGAAGGTTGGCAGTCCCCAGCGCAAAAAATCCAGACACTGCTGGGCATTCGTTCAGGGAAGATGCCGTTCCAGTTCGGACAAGTGCGAATACTTCCATCCGGAGGCCGCTCTCGTTCCAAGTTGTAAGCCTGTTTTCCATCAGCAATGCACGCTACGTTCTTAACGGACTCGCGCTAGACTTCAAATACACACCTTGTGCCGTCGGAACGACGTGCTCCAATCCGAACAACTGCCCCTTCAAGCATCTGTCGACTCAACCCGCCGACGCATCAAGTAACGGGGTTGCGTACTTTCCCATTAACGTCCAAGGCCTTGCCCCACTAGAGGAAGAGCCTTCGTCAGTTGAAGAATCGACTACCGAGTTTACCACTCCCGCTACCGCACCTACGGGCCCAGGGCTTCTCAATACTGCGTGGCAGTTCCCAACTACCGTGACCAACGCCAACACGATCAACGACAATAAAAATAATATGACTGACAATCGCAAGGGCATTGGCAGGCGGGCACGGCATCGCCGTATTATCACACTTGAAGAGCGCAAGGTATCTTGCGCGCCTCTCGTTCCGGGAGAAGTACGCGGACATGCACGCCGACGCAGCATCGTCTGCACCACTGGGGAAGTCTGGGTCCACGATTTTCCCGCTTCACAGATCCGACAACGAAATTCTTTCGACGACAACATGGTTTCGGGACCCCTGGTAAGGTTCTATTAACCTAGCTAAATCCATCCTGACCAATTCCTTGGCTAGACGGGTGGTCGTCGAAACCGCAAAGGCATCTGACGGAACCTAGTGACCACCATCACAATTTTAGCTCACCACGACCTTTCAAAGAATTGAAAACTTAATTAAGCAATCCCCTGAGTGTATATCACTAACGACTGACCTTTATCCGATGATCTGTATTAAAAGCTGATATTATAATAATTCACCAATACCGAAAATGGTTGGATCTCACCGTGCATAAGCATCGATTACAGTTGTAACGTAGTCAGCCTGCAAAGTCAGGAACAAAAAAGCAGGTAATCGTGATATGCAGTGCAATCGTAAGACTCCTGATGAGCAGATAAATGATCATGTCTGCCAACACGCGTAGATATCGTGTCAGAAAGCGCATGATTGTTTGAGTTGGCCGTCAAGCGCCAGGGTCCGAAGGTCACCCTCAAATTTTAGGAAGGGAGGACTTCCCGTGACAGACGCTTCGTAAGGACAACGGGGATTAAGGGTTTAAGTTTTCAGACCTGACATCGGAAGATGAGGGGGTAATAATGTGATAGACCAATGAAGGGTGCAAGTAAACTGAGTTACGTATGCCTTGTTTGATATCGTATGGCGCTATAATAGTAGTCGAAGTGACGAACATAAGCTTTCGCTGCGTGTCCAAGGTAAGCAGCAAATACGACTGGCACCAAGAATGATAAGACGCCATTGGTTCTAGCTTTCTAAGCCAAAGTTCTTTCTGATCGCGATCTGGCCCACATATGTAGTGTGGGGATGGATAAACGGCAACGCTGTCCATGCGGAGTTCAAGGTGGGGGAGCAGTAAATGAATTGGCAGGGTGAAGAGAAGCATACGAAAGCGCTGATAGATATCGGCGGACGTAGTCGACCCAGAGGATCCGGTGACATCTTGTGCATGGCGTAACAGAATTGTTGGAGGTGTGCATGTAAGGATGGTGCAAATAAAATTGATCAGTTAGTGGTCACCTGATTCAACTCTTTAAGCGCTTATGTAAGCACTTGGCGCCTGGCTTTAGTCGACATGGTCTAACTATGTTGTCGTATAAAAAATACGACGTTTTGTAGGTTACAATGTGTTGATTGGGTGCAAAAGGTTTGCGGGAGGCACGCTCCATTGCGCTTCTGACGACATGCCTGATCTCCGAAGGCTAACTCGGCACGTCCTGCAGGTTGCGGAATTGCTTCCCTGGCCTGTCAAGGACGAATTACTCCAAGACCAATTCATTCCTTACGGAATGGGATCTGTAGTTACCAAAGTTTTCTGGAGGGGACAGTCTTGAACCAGCGCACTCATGGAGGAAGTCGGTAAGAGGACACGATGGTAAGGACAATGTTATAAGGTCAATTAATAGATGCTTTTTTCCATTTAAGGTCAGTCCTTGGATGGCGTTGAGGTGTGGACACTTTGGTCTTTATCATGCTCACATTATAAAAGATATCAAGATGGTCTGTTAAAAAATGTTTTTTGAAGGGGATAATTATGTAATACCCAAGGCTTGTCTGCGATTCAATCTTGATACTTACCTTTAAGGTAAAGATGTCAGTGTCCCATGGCTTAGTTGGTTACGGCGTCCGACTGTTATATGACAGTAATATGACATCGGAAGATCGAGAGTTCGAGTCTCTCTGGGACAGATCATTTTTGGAAGATTTATTTTCCGTCAGCTCGGAGACAGAGGCTATGGATAAATCTTTTCAAAACGGGGATGGGGATTTATTTGGAGCAGGTGATCCGGTCAACCAAGGTGCTAGTACGCGGGACAAGGAATTGAAGAAAGCTGGGGAGAGATGATGCATAGATAGGGTGGGGACTGACCTACCAGCTGGACAAAAGGGCTCCCCTTCTTATGTTGGGAGTCTGGTCGTCATGCTTCTCCTTTCTTGCTGTTCCGTTCTTGTCCGATTTCCGCCCGCCCCGCTGTGTCATCCCTTCTCAAAATAATATAATCTTCCAACTCGGTATCAGTAACCCAGGTAACCCAATAGTTCAAAAGCTCTCATCTGATACCTACAATGGGCTGAAATTGCCTCAATGCAGTAGGTGTAGTGGCTCCTGTAGCTTGGATCTTTCAAGGGCTATCTACCAGAAAGCAACAGAAACTATGCACCAGGGGACTTGTGTACCGAAAAACTCAGGGTATCATGGATACTGGGAACTACTGGTTCCTCCTGATGTTCCCCTGATCAACCGTGAATGAATAATGTCAGCTAAAAGTGTGTGTGTACATGCAAGAACAGTCCTGACTAGTCGTATCATGTTCACGGCATGGGCATCTCGCCAAGGGGAACGCGGTAATCTTGGTGGACGAAACCACTCAAGCGTTTGAATCCTTCTCATCCATCGCGACAGTGCGCCAAAGATCCGCGAAAATATCCCCTTTTTTCTCCCTTTTGCCAGTACAGGTGCTTGTTTTTTATTCATGCTGGTTGTAGATGGAAACGAGAAATGTACATTTTGGGATTGCTACAATATGTTTGCATTTATTGTCCAACAGCCCCGTGGAGGACATTAATCCTTGATGAAATAACGAAAGGAATGGAAAATAAGTAAAACTGAAGAAAGCAGATGAAGGTCTCGAACACGGGGATGAACATTTAAACAATACATAGCTCGATGTGCAGCGTGCAGGCAAAGAATGGGATGTAAGACAGCAGGGTATAAATCAGAAAAGGTGGGATGAGATGTAGAGAATTATAAAGAATCTAGTTCAGGAAGCCGCGGCACTTGACAGAGCCGCAGAGGCAAGGAATTTTGTCTTG
>Ga0307507_10009130_pt1 | contig 13337 bp, 2 predicted proteins | sample 7_EM_MG_FD_207223 | JGI IMG/M metagenome (GOLD analysis project Ga0307507, IMG submission 207223) | Populus trichocarpa ectomycorrhiza microbial communities from riparian zone in the Pacific Northwest, United States - 7_EM | ecosystem: Host-associated > Plants > Roots > Unclassified | place...
AGTTACTAGTACATGTTAAGCTGCCCTAAGGGATTCATGTATATAGGACTATAGCGCCATAGCCTAGAGGCTGCATGCGTATTATTGTACGTAGTATAATACAATGGATTAAAAAAAAAAAAAAAAAGAGATTTTTAGGTAAGAAGTTAAAACTTAAGGGGTTTCTAATACAGATGCACTTTAAGGTTATGTAAGAAGAAGTAAAGTTGGCGATAACTATAGATTAAGTAGCGTATGCAGGACTGTTCTTATTAGAAAGAGCACTTAAGTGGTTTAAATCTTACCTTATTAAAATCTAAGTCCATGGAATAACAACTACTAACTAAGACGTACGGTTTATATTCAGCAGTTAGAACGGGTTTGCGGAAAGACTAACACAGATATTTAGAAACCTAAAGGCAATAACTATAGTAGAGAGAAAGCTACAGAACCTAGTATAACGCACTTTAGCAATTAAGTACACTATACAGTTTCAGACACTTATAATATAGGTTAAGTGGAATAATAAGGCGCTTATAGCACAGTACAAACAGGGACTTAAGGCTAAAGTCCAGGACATAATTATCCTAATAGAAGATGCGGAAACTCTAAGGGAGTTAATAGATTAATTAATAAAAATTAATAATAGGATCTATTAGAGGGAACAAGCTAAAAAAGGGCAAGATAGAGTTCTATAGTTATATAAGGCGCAAAGTACGCAGTGACAGATGTAGAGTTATAAACCATAGAATAGGCCGGAGCCAATAGACTTAAGCGGCACTAAAGAATCCAGAAGATAAAGCAAAAAATCATAGAAATCCAGAGGTTAAGGATTAAGTAATTATAGGACTAGGGAGTAGAGGCTAAACCAGGGATCTTATTAATAAAAGACGTTTAGGCGGACTCCATAATAAGAAGATTAGTTTAAAAAAGGAGCTTATATAAATTATGGAAAACAGGGTTATTTCGCCAGAGACTATAGAGGTAGTTAGAGTAACTATATAGTAAAGGGCACTAGGTCATCAGAGCACAATAATATAGATATAGAGATATTACGTAGGACCAAGAAGTGTTTAATTAAGCACTTCGCGTTTTATTATAATAACACATGCCAAATTCATAAGGACGCCAAGTATGGCGCAAGCTATTAGCTATAAGAGCCAGAGTTAAGAGGACTTAAGGAAACCAAAAAGTCAGATAAAGAATAAGATTAACTCTATAAGCTAGATATTATAGCAATATACGGACAAAGATTAGTAATAATAACAATAAAGTTAGAGTACTTATTAATTAATAGTAACAAGGAAGAATACAAGGCTAGCTAGGGGCACTTAAACCTTAATAATATAATAGAAGTAAAAACTGAGACCACTATAGAACGCGGTTTAGTAACGGTCATTATAATACTATTAGATACGGCATCCATTGCTTTATAAGATGGAAGAAGCAACATCTAAAGTAGACTAAGTAAGTAAATGACTGCTAGTGCTAACTTACCACTTAATAAAGGCAAAAGGCCAAAGGCTTAAGATTCTTAGGAAGAGATATAAGACATTTAAGACTCTTAAGATGAGATAAAACACACCTAAGAACCCACAACGGACAACAACTAATAGGAAAGGGTAGCAGCTTAGTTTAGTAACATATAAATAAGCTTAGGACGACAGTTCCCAGGAAGCCAAAATTTTAAAGAATAAATAAGGTCTATAATAGCAGTTCTAGGTAAACACAGTATTCAGCCTAAAGGTTAAATAGTTAACATAGTAATTAAAAAGTAAGATGACTTCAAAGATCCTTTTAAAAGACAAAAATATAAAGAAAGTATAAATAAGTTTAGGCAACAAATTATCACATAGCAAGAACAAAAGCTAGATAAGAGGTTAGCTATACCAGGATATATAAGGGACAAAGCTCTAGTATAAAAAGTTATAAACAGGCTAAGGGTAGGAACGCTAAGAGCCAAATAGTTAGATAAACTAGAATAAGAAGAGGATCTAGGGATTCCAACCAGATTTGCAAAACAATACACTAAAGGTTACAACAACGCAGTAATAAAGAGATACTTCCTTATAAATAGGTTGTACACACTTATTAAGCTATACTGGAAGTGGTACAAGCAACGCGGAAACAATAAGTAGGAAGATTTTTATATGTGGCTAGATAAAAAAAGTTATACCAAATTAAGCAATATCTAAGAAACAGATAAGCTATATAAAAGGGGCGTTAGTTATAACGTTAAAGAACCTAGAAGAACAGACTATAGACTAAAGAGAGATAATATAAGTATTAGTACCAGCAAACGATATAGCAGTATTTAGGTTAACGCGGGAAAGATTTAAACTCTAAGATAAAGATAAACCTAGAGTAGATCTAAGACACCTAGCATATTACACATTATTATAGATCGCATGTGTGGATAATATATGCAATATATATAGAACACTTAAGGACAAATATCGCAAGTATCTAACTAGGATGTATTAGATAACAGACAAAAAGCAGTATAGAGATACTAAGTATATATATAGTTGGCACCTAGTAGAAGTTCAGGAGTCAGAAAACTTAATACTTTAATTAGGAAAATTCCTTATAGAAAAATACCTAGACGGACAACAGTAGTAAAAGTACCTAGAGAACACTTATCTATAGCACATAGAAGAAAAGAAATAAACTAAGTATTGGCCATAGAGGAACCAAGTACAGTTAAAGTTAAATAGCCAATAGTTAGGAAAAGAGGAGGCCCATAGAACCAGAGGGAGCCAGTAGTAGAGCCTTAGACCCTTAAAGAAATTATAGGACAACACCTAAATTTATAAGCTAAGTGGCGAGACCAAAAGTTTAAAGCATTAGTAGATAGTGGAGCAATAAGAAACTACATATCACTAGCAACAGTGGAAAGGATAGGGTTACTATATAGACAGAAGGAACACCTATATCCACTTATAACAATTTTAGGAGATTAGATAGCCTATAGAGAAGGTATTATTAATCTTAAAATAGGACCTATTTAGTTAACCATTAAAGGAAGACCAGTTAAGATATCTTTCAATATCCTACTATTAGGAAGGGATAAGGCGATACTAAGAATGCCTTAGTTATAAGAATATAATCTAAGAATTAATTAGGTTATAGGACAGGTTAATATTAAAGACATATAATAATATAGAATGCGGCAGCAAACCAAGATAGTATGGTACTAGGTTGGAGCGATATATAAAGAGACTAAGTAAGGCTTAAGTTATATACCAAAGAGATACCATAAGTATAGCAAAAAGTTATAGTTACTAGAAAGTAAAAAGCTGTTAGAACACGCAGTATAGGATTATAAAATAGAATTAGAACTAGGAATAAGTCCAAAGTTCTTTTTAATCTATAAGCTTACTAAAACCAAGTTAGTAGCGCTTAAGGAGTTTATCCAAAAGAACTTACAAAAGGGATACATCAGACCATTACAGTTATTAGTAGAATATCTAGTATTATTCATTCTAAAGAAAAACAGAAAACTTAGGATATATATTAACTACAGACAGTTAAACAGCATTATAAGAAAGGATAGGTATCCTTTACCCTTAATTAGCGAAATTTAAGACAGGATAGGCAACGCGAAGATTTTTATAAAGATAGATCTAAGATAGGCGTACCATTAAATCAGAATCAAGAAAGGCAATAAATAAAAGGCAGCCTTTAGGTCAAAGGAAGGACTATACAAACTATTAGTAATGAAGTTTGGGCTTATAAATACACCGGCAACGTTTTAGAAAAGAATTAATAGTGTATTAGGAGAACACCTTAACAAGTTTATTATAACATACCTTAATAATATCATCATCTACTTAATAAGTAAGGAAGAACATGGAGAACATATTAAGTGGGTCTTAAAGAGACTACAGGAAAAAAAGATGCTAGTAGCAATTAAAAAATGCGAGTTCTTTACTAGGAAGACCAATTTTATTAAATTTATTATTAAACTAGAAAGAATTAGTATAGACTTAAAGAAGGTTAAGGCTATAGTAAATTAGCAAGAACTAGAGAACGTTACACCGTTAAAATTATTCCTAGGGTTTTGCAATTACTATAGGAGGTTTATAGTATAATAGTCAAAAAGTATTAAGCCGTTTATAAGACTTATGAAGAAAAAGGAACTATAGACATAGGGCAAGAAGTAAAGGAAATTATTTAAGGAACTTAAGGAATTATTTACCTAAGATCTAATCCTTAAGATTTATTAGCCGAAGCTAAACACGGTTATAGAAATAGATGCATTAGATTTTATATTAGGAGTATACCTACTATAAAAGCATCCAGACGGATGGTATCCAGTAGCATATTATAGTTAAAAGATAACACCACTAGAGTTAAACTACGATATCTACAACAAGGAGTTGTTAGGTATAGTTATAGCGCTTAAAAAATAGAGAGCATTCTTATAAGGCATAGAGAAACTATTTATGGTTAAAACGGATTATAAGAACCTAACAGGGTTCCTAATAACAAAGAAACTAAACCAAAGACAGGTTAGATAGGCGGAAATGCTTACAGAATATTATTTTGAAATTTAGTATACCAAGGGTACTAAAAACGCAAGAGCAGATACACTTAGTAGAAAGGCAGAATTGCAAAGTAATAAAAAGCCATTAGGAGCAATATTGCATAAAGATAAAGACAGATTAATTAGGTACAATTATCCCAAACTAGTAGTAACTAGAGAGGAAAGTTAAACCTATAAGACGCTAGAGAGCGAATAGTTATAAAAGATCTAAGAAGCATAAAGTAAGGATCCAGAGTTAGAGCAGTATAAGAACCGAGAAGCTATATATATGCTAAAGGCAGTAGCAAAAGAGTTTATAGAAGAGTTTTATAAGGGAATAATATAAGGACACAATGGAGCTACAGGCTTAGTATTAAGACTTTAAGAAGAGTATATTATTTAAGAAATCTAGGGACTAGTAAGACAAGTTATAAAAGAGTATCTAGATTGCTAGAGAAATAAACTAATAAGGCATAAGCCGTATGGAGGGCTATAACCTGTTAAAACACCAGAGAGATCATAGGAGGTCATATTATAGGACTTTATTGTTAAGTTACTAAAGTTAAAAGATCCTATTACCGAATAAGATCACAACGCGATCTTAGTAATAGTAGATAAGTTAACCAAGTAGGGTTACTTTATAGCGTATATAGAAGAAATATTAGTAGAAGATATAGCTAGAATCTATATTAAAGAAGTATTTATAAGATATAGAGCACTAAGCAAGATTATATTAAATAGAGATTTAAGATTTATAGCAGCCTTCTAGGAGGTATTCTTAGCGGAATAAGGGGTTTAAGTAGTAATGTTAACTACATATTACTCGCAAACAGATAGATAAATAGAGAGACTAAACCAAACATTAGAACAGTATTTAAGGCATTATATTAATCACGCATAAAATAATTAGGTATTGTTATTACTAGTTACACAGTTTATATACAATGCTACACTATAGGAAGGGATAGGCACGTTACCTTTTAAGGCGAATTATGGGTATAAGCTAAGAATATTATTATTACCATATTAAGCAAAAAGAATAAGTAGTATAGCCAAAGAAAGAATAGAGACGTTAATAAATCTCTATAATTACCTTAAAAGCATAGCAAAACTAGTATAAGAAAGAATAAAAAGGTACTATAATACTAAGAGATCTAAGGGACCAGATCTTAAGGAGGGGGATAAAGTATAGCTACTATATAAAAATTTCAAGAGTTGACAACTAAGCAAGAAGTTAGACCATATTAGACTAGGACTATTTAAGGTTAAGGCAAAGATCTTAGAAGTCATGTATAGACTTAACTTACTAGAGAAAATAAAAATCTACCCTATATAGTATATCGCAATGCTAGAGCTAGCATACGGGAATATTAAGCCACTAGTATACAAGGCAGATATGTATAGAGGCTAAAAAGAGGACAAATGGGAAGTTTTAAAAATCGTTAGTTATAAGGACATTAATAACAAAATATAGTATAAAGTAAAGTAGATAGGCTATAATAAGACTACCTAGGAGCTACTAGATAACTTAAAGAATACTATAAGAAAGGTATAGGAGTATTAAAAGAGAACGGGTTAGGCAGTATTAATAAAGAAGGATTACCAAAGAACAAACTACCTAAGGGGGACTTAGGAGAAGCACCTGCCAAGATATTTGGAGTTATTTCCCTTGCTATAGGAAGAACTTCCGTTTTTTTATTACTAAGTTCCTAAAGACATTATTCTATAAGCTTCCACTCCTTAAAACGCACCTTTTCACGTACTTTTTTAAGATGGATTAACCGAGCAGAAGCAGCGAGACGGGAGTTAAGAGCATGCTGTTAAGCAGCGGTAGCCTCTTACTTAGCGTCACGAAACTAATAAAGTTTAGCCAGCGCTATTAAGAGCTTATTATTAAGTTTCGCAGCGGTAGATTAAACACGAGACCGTAAGATAAATTACTTAAGAAACGCAGAGACTATTAAGAGTAATAGGACGCGTACACTTAGCGTTAAAAACCAAGCAAACGTCGCAAGACAACTAAACGTTTGCTTTAATGCACTCTAAACAGAAAAAGGGTTGCTAAGATAAAGAACTCACTAACGCAACATAAACTAACCCCTCTTTTGTACAACGAGAATACGGAGATGGTATTATCTCACTAAGAGACAGTATTATAGCAATAGTATGAGACTGACGAGCTGTGGAAGAAGAAGAAGAAGCTTTAGGTATAATAAGCAATAATATTAACTAAATTAATTAAGCAGATATTATACCTCTAGTGGACAACTTAGAGATATTAGGAATCTTTAAGGACGAAGATAAAGAGGAGGGAGATAGTATTACGGACGCTTTAAGTACGGTGTTATAGCTACTAAGAGAAGAGTCGGAGAAGCTAGTTGGTTAATAAGGGCACGGTCCAGAATGGATCCGGTAGAACTATATAACGAGAAATAGTAGCTAAGGTCACGTAATATAATCTATATAATCTGTGTAATCTATAAGATCTGTAACAAAGCGAACAGAGTAGACGGAGCAGATGGAGCAAGGACTTTCTTAGAAGTATAGTTGTGTATTTAAAGGACTACAGTCCCTACCTAGATAGTTCTCTCTTTATAGTAAATCTCAGAATACAATTAAAGTTAATCTGTTGGGCAACCACTCCACCAGTTATTATTTGTTACTATTATATTATTAACTTCGTTTGATATCTATATACCTAGCCCAATAACAAGTCCACCGTAGTATTTCCTACAAGGCTTTGTTATACTTATAACCTACCTACCTTACCCCTTACTAAAGCCTACGCCCTATAACTTACTAACAGTAGTTATACCGTATAAAAAATTACCCATATGGTATAACTCTATTTAGATATAAATAGGCACTAGGAAGAACTTTAGGCCTATATTATACTACTTACCAACTACCCTATTATCCTTAGAATGAACTAGCTTAAATAATATAACCCTACCATTAACTAAAAAAAGAGAGAAGTAACCTTTAACTCTAAATACTATAGAGAGACTTATCTAGGGCATGGCCTAGCCGCCTCTACTTACTCCCTAGGATATTAACCTAAGGAACCCCTTATTACCCCACCTATAACTAACTACCACCATATAAGTGCTATGGCCTTCTACTGCATGGCGTATAGAAAAGGCTGGACCGTTACTATAGCCTCCTAATTATAACTATATAAGCTTAATAAAGAACAGGGCTATGTCCTCTACAGTAATAGAATAGATATAGCCAACCTTTTAGAAAATAATGCCCCTGTAGAACTCTATGGACTTTTACCTTTAGACTTTAAGAAGTTTATAAAGCTTAAAAAAGGATTTACTAATAAGGAACTCCGCAATCTCCTCCCTAAGAGGTACTATAACTTTATTAATATGTGCTTATAAAAGAGCATAGATATACTCCCCCTATATTGACCTAATAACCACGCCATTAATATTAAATAAGGAAAAACGCTACCCTATAAGAGACCCTACCTAATATTAAAAGACGAACTTCTAGTTATTAAAAAGTATATTAATAAGTACCTCGACAAAGGGTTTATTTGCCTTAGCATATTTCTAGTAGCCGCCCCTATCCTCCTACTAAGAAGCTAGGAGGAGGTATTTGATTCTGTGTTAACTATAAAGGACTTAACGCTATTATAATTAAAAACTAATACCCTATACCGCTTATACGTGAGACTTTTAAATAGCTTAGCCAAGCCAAAATCTATACTAAGCTTGATATTATTGCCGCCTTTAACCGCTTCTAAATATAGGAAGGTAATAAATAGAAAACCGCATTTGCATCGCGCTTTGGCCAATTTAAATATACTATTATGCCCTTTGGTGTATATAACGGCCTAGGCAGCTTCTAAAGCTATATTAATAACGCCTTATAGGACTACCTTAACGACTTCTGCTCTGCGTACCTTAATAATATACTTATTTATAGTAATAATCCTTCTAAATATACTAAGCACGTTTAGAAGGTCCTATAGCGCCTTAGAGATGCAGGACTTTATATTAATTTAAAGAAGTGTGAATTCTTAGTCATAGAAGTAAAATACCTTAGACTAATTGTTACTACTAAGGGTGTCTATATAGACCCTAAGAAGGTATAAATAATTACTAAATAGCAAACTCTTAACTGTATTAAGGATATATAAGCCTTCCTTAGTCTTACTAACTTCTGTTAGAAATTTATATACAATTTCTTAGGTATTATAGCACTACTTATAGCAATAATGTAAATAAAGGGTCTTCTTATAAAAGGAAGAAAAATATACCTATGTTTTACCTAGACGCCTAAATATAAGAAGGCGTTTTAAAACCTTAAAGATGCCTTTACTAAAGCACCTATCCTAGCTTACTTTACACTAGGACGGCAACTCTACCTTAAAACTAACTCTTTAGACCATGTTAACATAGGCGTCCTTTCCTAGATGGGTAATAACGGCCTCCTCTACCTAGTTGCATTCTACTGGTCCAAACTTATACTATAAGAGTATAACTACAAGATCTATAATAAAGAACTTTTTGCAATTATATAAGCGTTTAAAGAATTCTAATTAGAACTCTCCTTAGTAGAACCTAACCAGCCAACTAAAGTCCTTATAGATTATTATAACCTTAAGTACTTTATAACTATAAAGCAACTAAATTAATACTAAGCACGCTAGAACGAATTTCTCTCTAGTTTTAACTTTAAAATTATATATAGGCTAGGAGTATAAGGTACTAAGCCTAATAGCCTAACATGCCGTTTGCAAGACCTTCCTTAGTTAGAAGATAACCCTTATAATTAATTCCAATAACAGATAATCCTAAAAGTATAAAACTTAGCCCTAGGTATACTACCTAAGACAGAACCAATCGCCCCTTAGCTTTATACTATAGAACTAAAATTACTCCCCAAAATTAATAAGCTTATTACTGCAGCATATAACACCTCTGTTAACCCATTACTGTATTAACTAATTACCACAAAGATTGCTAGCACTTATATGCTGCCTACTAACCTCTAAAGCTTAGGCTAGATTAATATAGCAGCCTTAAAAGTAAAAGAGAACAGGCTCTATTATAGAGGCTATTTATTTATCCCTAACTTAGAAGACCTATAACAGCAACTAATCTAAATGGCCTATAACCTCTAGTTAAGTAGCCACCTAGGCAAGGGAGGAACCTATAAGCTCCTTAGCTAATACTACTTCTGGCCTAAAATAATAGACTTAGTTAAACGCTTTATAAGCGCCTACTATAGCTATAAGCGCGCTAAAGCATTTCACATAAAGTACTAAGGACTACTATACCCTCTACTAATACCTATACGCTAATAGGCAGATATTGCTATAGATTTTATTATTAACCTACCACCTTATAAACAATATAGCCGAACCTATAAGAATATCCTTATAATAATATGCCGACTTATAAAAGAACGCCACTATGTCCTAACTAAAGGCGTAGCTATAAGCAATATTGCTAATACCTTCCTCTATAAAGTTTACCAACTATACAGGTTACCTAACTCCATTATGTCTAATTAAGGCACGTAATTTAACTCTAATATATAGAGGTAGATCTGCCAACGCCTTAGTATCTCTATTAAGATGTCTATATCCTTTTACTATAAAACTACTAGATAACTGGAAAACGCTAACGCTAGCATAAAGGCATACTTATAATAGGTAGTTGCCTATAGTTAGGATAATTGGGTAGACTACCTTCCGCTAGGTGAATTTGTAGTAAATAACTATATCTTAGCTACTATAGGACTTACCCCGTTTTTTACAAATAAAGGTTATTACCTATAATCTAGTATAGAGCTACCAGAGCCTATTAATAAGAAACTGCTATATAGAAAATGCCTTAAGATGCTACTTACTAATTAACATGCAGACTATATAAAAGATCTACTTAACTACTGCAAAGGAGAGATGGCCTGGGCCTAAGTAAAATAAGCTTACTTCGCCAACTATTATAGAACACTACCACCTAAGATGCGTGTTGGCGACTAGGTATAGTTAGATATATATAATATCTCTATACAGAGGCCTATAAAGTCACTTAATTATAAGAACCTTAGCCCCTACTAGATTAAATAAGTTATTAATAGGGGAGCCATATATAAACTGGAGCTTCCGCCTACCTTAGCTACCCATAGAATATGGCCCGTGTTTTCCCTATGGCTACTATACCTTTACTAGCCTAACCCTTTACTAGGATAAATATAGCCTAAACCCCTACTAGTACTAATCTAAGATAAGAACAAAGATAAAAACTACAAGGAGTGGACTGTTGAATAAATTATTAACTCTAAATACTTTGGCAAAGGCAGAGGATAGTGGCTCTACTATAAAGCTACCTATATAGGATTTAACATAGATTAGCTGGAATGGCAACTATAGGAAGACTTTAAGAATGCAAAGGACCTAATTAGCGATTTCTACTATAGAAACCTATAGAAACTGGGCCTAAGCAGAGATTTTATACCTAATCCTCTATAGGAGCCCTTATAGAGTTAAACCGTTGTATATTGCTATATAAGGGCAAATTGCCGTTAGATTGCTGCAGATTGCCGTAAAGTGCAATTATATAACCGGAAAACTTTAAGATGTCTAGGAACTTTAACCAGTGGTTAAAGTTGTCTAATTGGTTAGATTCTAGACATTAAAGAGAAACCAGCTAATTAGGATTTTCCATCCCCGGGATAGAAAATCGCTATTGGCTTGCCTACTACTAGCGCCTTAGCAACCCCCCTTACACCTTACTAATAACCTCCAAGTCCTAAGTTAGAAGCATCTATATAAGCCTATTACACCTATAACAATATTTCTTCTTCTTTTCTATACCCTAAGCGTTCCCCCTATATATATATAGTAACCATAGCGTCACTGGAGCTCCGCCTTAATAGGAGGGGGGGTAATATCACGGAACCCAACCGTAGGGGCCTCTATAGGAGAGCCCCGTGCTCTTGCGTATACCTTGTGTATAGCTTATATCAGCTACGCGTGGGTATATCACCTCCTTACGCCCTCGACCCTTATGATTAATCGCGCAACGTCTTGTAGACTCCTCAAATACATATGTTTAGCTACTATTGACCCTGTCCCGTGACATAGTTAAAGCTTTTAATTATTAAATATAGGGTTAGTTCTATCTGTAAGTAATAGGGGGTCCACGACCTTCGCGGACCACAATAATATTAATGCTATATGTTAGGCTAGGGTCTTAAGGACTATAGCAAGTCTTTAGATATCTAATAACTCTTTATTAGATATAGGGGTGTCTCTAGTTTTAAGCAGCTCTTAAAGCCACTTAATTTTAGTATTAGCTACTATAAGTTCTTCCTAGGGGGTTAAGACGGCGACTATTTCACTATTAGAGGTATTTACGGGTCCTACAGCAGCTTTGCCAGCTACTATATTTCTTAGTATAGTAGTTAAATAATTTCTAGTAGGTTTCTATAGGGGGTTCTAGTCCGTACGTGTTCTTTAGGTTATATTATATATGTCCTTTTAGTTCTATCCTGTCCTTAGGGTCCTTTTAGTTCTATCCTATCCTTAGGGTCCTATTCTGTTAATATCCTTATTCTATTTATAGTTTATAGATATTTTTAAGTTCCTTTTTAAGAAAGAAGAGTAGTAATAAGCTTTAGATAATGTTAGCGACTTAGTTAATTAAGGTATAAGCATAGAAAGAGGGACGCGCAAGCCTATATAATTGGATTGTCTATAAATAAGAATCCAAAGCTAGAGAAAGGAAAGGAGAAGAATAGCAGTGCCGCTTAAGGTTTTATGCGGCCCCTAAATTACGTAACCGCAACTGTCTACGACTGTCTACAACTATCTATAACTGTCTGCGACTGTCTATAACTGTCTACAACTATCTACTATTTTCCACTAGCGCTATAACACTAGCTAAGTCTATATTCCCTATAAAGACCTAATACTAGACCTCTTTAATGAGCTTACCCTAGACCTATAGCGCGCCGTACTACTAGTTTTTACTATTATATAAACGCTTAAGGTACTTATAGACTACTGCCTAGCTATTAATTAAGGCCTTTATTAAATTAAGGTATAAACCAAGCAGTATAAAGCTAGAAACTCTTTAAACCAGACTATAAGAACGGCCTATAGTGCCCTAGTATAATTAGCAACTCTTATAGCACTAGCTATATAGCCTACCGCCAATCTAGTAACTAGCTATATAGCTAGCCCTACTACGGGTCTAGCGCGTACTTAGCCTATATATAGTAACCCCTATAAATAGGCCCTTAGTAATTAAGGAGCTTACTTCTTATATAGCTAAAAGAACTACTTTACTAAGAACTGCCTAATAAAGGCAAAAATAAATAAAGTTCTATTAATATAGAAGGATAGTATAGAGTTAGAAAAAGAGGAACCCTAAGAAAAGACTCCTCTTTAGGGTTAAAAAGGATTAATATGTTATACGTTAATTTAGGTTAGTTAGTTAGTAGAAGAAGCTATACTATCCCTTATACTTTATTCTATAATAAATATTAAGTTTTAACCTCTGCTTTAGCTAACTCTAGAGTAAATACATTTGCCTTAATAGATACCTAGTATACTATAAGGCTAGCTAACTTCTTAAATATACTCCTTAAAGAACTACCCAAACTAATTTTTATTTATGGGTATAACGGATAGATAGAGCTACCTATTATAACTACATCGGGAAAATATTCGCAGGATAAGATTTAAGTAGACTTTGATTTTCGCGTTTTGTGTAATTAACATGCAATTTAACTAACTTGACATGCAATTAACTAACTTAACACGTAATTAACTAACTTAATATATAATTTAACTAACTTAATATGC
>Ga0307507_10009131_pt1 | contig 13336 bp, 16 predicted proteins | sample 7_EM_MG_FD_207223 | JGI IMG/M metagenome (GOLD analysis project Ga0307507, IMG submission 207223) | Populus trichocarpa ectomycorrhiza microbial communities from riparian zone in the Pacific Northwest, United States - 7_EM | ecosystem: Host-associated > Plants > Roots > Unclassified | place...
AACCATCGAGAGAGTATGGTGAGTGAGCCGGAGAAAATTAGAAAAGCTGTAGCTATCAAGCGCGAGATACAGTTGCGACAAGAATGTTTATGGTAGGAGGGGAGGGAGAGAGAGAGGGGGAGGGGTTGCTTGAATATGGAAGTCGGGGTGGAACAAGGATCATCGGGACTGGTCAAGTGGTGGGCCCAAATCTGCAAATTCCGTGTCTGCCGCAGGCATGCTGCACTGCACCAGTGCGCCTGTAGGGCTCCAACTCTACTCGGGCACCGTTAGTACATGGCAACAACAGCTCCTCCTCTTTCACCATCGCCACCCACTACTATTTCCACTTTTTGTACTTGTATTGAGTCGAAGCTGGAGCAGTGCATTCATAATTTGATGCTTTTAGAACTCTAGCTATCATACCAGTAGTGCACATCGAATTGTATCACATTTGAACAAAAACCTACAAGCCTCACATCTATTCCCTAACTAAACATGAATCAAAAACTCCAAATCAGAACTCAGTCGATTGAACGTTTAACAAATAGGCAGACTAGACAAGTAAACAAACTCTGTTACTGTGGCTTGCTAGGCGAGTTCTCTAACCACAGACAGTCGATGATCTCATAATGATTAGACTACTAGCCCCAAGCACAAGGCGATGCGCGCCCGAGCAATTGTGATACAATCTTAGAGAATACTACCGGTGCTCGAGTAGCTGTCAGCTGTATAGCAGTCAGCACACCAGAACCCTTTACTTTACCCTTGTGCCAATTACACCGGTAGTCTATCTTGCTTGTTTGGTGCAGCAACTGTTAGGCTTATGAGGGTCCACGGTGTGATGGGAGGAGTGCATGAGCGAGTACACTGGAGCCTACTGCGAGAGGCGTAGGAGGAGGCGTAGGAGGGGGCGTAGGACCGCATTTTTGAGGGATTCGCAGCCTTTATGAGAACCCTGTACAGGTACATGGCAGAGTATTAGGAACTTCAGTAGCCAGGGTCGTTGAGGTCTCAATTCATAATGCGGGGGGTGGCCGCAGTTACTCACTCGGATGTTGCCAATATTGACCGGGAGGCTCACTGGCCCTATTTCAACTACGGTACGGCTGCTATCTCGTGGTAAGATCACGTGAGATATGCACCAATCGTCTTCGGCACTAGTAGACCCAAACCATAGCACCCCCAAGCATCACTCATCGTCCCAGCCTCAGCATCCACCACCTTCATAACAATGACAATATACTCCTTCTACATCTTTGACCGCCACTGTACGCTTCGGCTCCCCTCCCAGTCCAAGCATGCTAACACTCCCCCTTAGGCGAATGCATATACGTCAAACAATGGCACCAACGAGACCGCACCTTCCGCCCAACATCTTCCTCCGCCTCAACGGCCGATTCCCCCGTCACACTCTCAAGCGATAGACGCTCCTCCACTAGCTCCAAGCTCCAAAACGAAGTCCACCCATCTGGTCGCGGCGGGAGATTGAGTGTTCAGGATGACGCTAAGCTGGTATTTGGTGTGGTCTTTTCTCTGAGGAACATGGTGCGGAAGCTTTCGGGGCCGTGAGTTTGTGCCTCTTCTTGATGAGGGGAAGGGAGGGTGCTAACAGGGATGACGAGGAGGGATAAATAGGGATGATTCGTTCATTTCGTATAGGACCGGATCATATAAATTACATTATTACGAGACCGCGACCAATTTGAAGTTTGTGCTGTTGACGGATGTCAAGATGAATAATTTGAAGGTTGTCTTGCATCAGATTTATGTTAACTTATATGTGGAGTTTGGTGAGTTCTTCTGCTACAGTTGTTCTGCCAGTGTGGTGCGCTGATCGTCTCTAGTTACGAAAAATCCGCTGTCTCGTGAGTTCCTGTCGGATGATTCTTTTCTGTTCCATTCTTCCTGGTACTAATCCTCCACCTACCAGCGATTGAGCACCCCGGAGGTGAAGGTGTCGCAGTAGAGCTCTTTGAAATGGGACTTGATAGCTTCATTGTGAGTTATTGTGCACCCCTGCGTAGGATCCTGGCTAAACTGGTGTGAAATAGAGAACAATACAGGATTGACGTAGTTAGACTGGGGGTCATTTCACAATAGGATACACACATCGAGTGGGGAGTTTCCGGAGTTAATGGAATATTTAATAATAAATGTTCGTGCATACACATGTAACCTACCACACCCGTTTTAAGGGGAAGCCCGTCACTTGCAACGGGCGGGAAATGTCATGCAAAGTTGTTTCTAGTGAAAGTATTGGAGCTTCTTAGGAAGGTGTTTTTATGTACCAAATCGATTTGAGCTATGGTGTCCATTTTGGTGATCTACGCTCAATGATCATCGCATTCCAAACTAACGCCTGTGTGGACTAACATGTAACTTAGTCTTCAGTATCATAAGCTATCGTACCTGCAGTCTCTTCCCGTCGGCGCCGTCGCAGTAAATTGTCCGTGTAAAAATCCGGGTAACCTCTACTTCTCACCTCATCAACTCCCCACCTAACCTCATCATTCAGCTCCGATCAATCCACCCCACCCTCGTTCTGTTTCACATCAAAACGATCAGAAACAGAAACCCCCCCCCCCAATAGTGAGCTCCAAACACCGCTCCACCTTTACAAATAATACCTAACGAGCACATCTAGAAGCCAGAACAAGATAGATAGCCCCGAAAAATGGCCGGAGCTCACCCGATCCACGTCCATCCCGTACGGCCATTCTACGCAGTGTCAGCGAAGCTGCTGGGCGCTTCAATGTGGTTTTTCTTGATGTATCGGGCCAAGAAGGATGGGGTTTGTTAAACCCTGATCAGGGTAACTGAGTGGAGTTTTTGCTTTATTAACGGGATTGTGCTGTAGGCTGTGTTGCTAGGGTTGAAGCATCCTTGGGACCACTAGACGGCGGCAGCGGCGGCCACGGCGAAGGGAGTTTGTTCATTGGGATTGCATTGTACAGGCTGGGTGGAGGAGGAGGTGGAGGAGGAGGGAGTGGTGGGGTTTTGTCGATACTTGATTGAAACTCAATTTGTGGGCAAATTGCCCTTTTTTTCTCTTGAGTTATTTCGGGGTCTGGTTCGTGAGATCATGAGGGTATCGTATCTCCACCCTGATGCGTGCGCGAATAGTTCCGCGCGGACCTATCCCAAAGATTTCCTAAAGATTAGAAATGCTTGGTATGATACCACGTAGGTTGGGAACAAACAAACCAGGTATATAGAACACCCGCAGATGATAGACCACTTGAACCCTTCGCCCTTGCCAAAAAGACTTTTTCCAGACCAGGCAGCATATTATCCTTACTTGCGCTCATAGCCTAGTGGTTCTAAGGTGGGCTGTCTCTGTCTATCGACTAGCTTCGCGTGATGGCTGTGCTGTGCTCTCCGAGCATGAGGGTCTCGTCTTCGCCAATTGTGGTTGCTGAGATTAATTAGGTATAGGCAGCAGGAGTAGTGCCCCATGGTGCACTAAGGATCTGCTGGAATACAGGTGTTGTTCACTTAAAGGTCCTCTTGGTTGGCTATATCGGCAATTTCACAGGCGCAGAGGGGGGGGGATCAAAGTACGCCTTGGGCGAAAGCTATATCAAGGGAATCATGGGGGACAGTATTCAGGCGATCAGCCAGCCCTCAGCGAATACCTACGCCAGAATTTGTTTGTTTAACCTATGGTATATATAGCGCTTTTACTCTTTAGGAATTGATGAGAGGTGTACCTGATTATAAACTTTGGCAGGTACTGTAAGTTACCCACTGTCCCGTCCCCATTTTGGTACGATAGTCACAATTGTGGAGCCGATGAACATCGGATTAGGCAAAGAGTCGAGGGTGTTGATACTTGTAGAGATGTGATATTTACCGTAGATGTTGTTTACGATATTTAGGGATTGTGAAATCCTCTATGTTTGCTTTGACCCTGCATTTGGCATTGTGGGTTCGTGTTTGGGTGTTCTATTTTTAATGCTATCCTGATACTTCGGCGATACTGTGTTAGGAACGGAGGGGGTTCAATTTCGACGGCCGACGGCGTCGCCGACGCCCAGGAACCGCTGGGATTTGTACGTTTGTACGGGGTCTTAGCAGGACACTGGACCAACGGCTAACATTGATGGTCTGTCCTACGATATTCACTGTAGCACTGTAATATAACTTAACGTTGCCGTGAATGTGGCGAGCCGACTTGAGGAACTCTTGAGAATCTGATAGCATCCGTAAAGAAAGTCTTGGGTACAGGTAATATTCTAAGCCTACCATACCATACCGTATCCGTGTGATGCACGCACCGGAAATTAAAGAAAAAAAGGCTATGCAGTGTATGATATTGACCGAAGAAAGGAGATAAGGGAACGATGTAAAAAAAAAAGGCACTAATAATACAAATCACCTTAGTCTCACAACCGCATCTCCTTCTCGATCGTCTTGTAGATCTTGTGCTTCTTAGGCCCAGAACTCAATGCTAGCTTGAGTCTATTGATGAGTTGCGCTGTATACGGCAATATGAACTTCTCAGACGAAGCAGACAAGCCGAACCCAATGGCGGCCATGATTAGGAGGAACAACTTGAAGGATAATGGGAAGTCCGTGAGCTCCATGAGGTTGTAGAGCCAGGTGGCAGGGTTGAGGACCATATAGGCCGAAAAGAGTACACCGGTCGCGACTGTGATTACAAAGGGAACTATGTAGAAGTGAGGGTTAGTGGTGATCTAATAGACATAATTAGTGTGATTCCTTACCATTTTCTCGCATCGGTTGTCTAAATGGTGCACCTGCACTCAATACAACTGCCGCGCCAATATACTGGAAGCAGGATATGAGGAAAAGTGTCGTGTTCTCAGAATTGAAAATACCACTTTTTTCTCCACCAATGACAGGTGGAATATACCAGCCTTGGCGCTTTACGGCCATGTAACAACTTAGTTGAACGATGAACTGCAACAGAATCTGTCCCAACAGCGGCACTAAGACTTTGCGCGATACAAGGCTTGCAGTAGGTCTCTTAGGGCAGAGGACAGGGTGCGGTCCGGACCATCCCACTAGGGTATGTTAGCAAAGCGCGGGGTCTGAATCAGAGATAATTGACTTACTGAAGACGGCCAGCGGCAGAATGAGGAACAGGTCAATGAAAAGAAACTAGAGGAGTGTGAGCAAAGATTCCCCAGAAGACAGCTAGCGATACGCACCTGAATGTCGCCAAGATTTGATGCCGACCGGTAGAGTATGCTCACACTCGTAAATTGGATAGCGGAATACAAACTCATGAATTTGAAACAACTGAAGCTAGTCACAAGCGCTGCTCTTCCTTCCCTAGGAAAAAATGTTAGAATTACTAGCCAAGGGGGGTTGTATCACGCAAGATTTACCTGATGACCTCGGGGACGCAAGAGATATCAAAGACTCTGCTAGTAAACGGGGCAGCCACTGATGCCTCTGCTTCCGAGAGGGAGATACCAACATCTGCAGCCTTTAAAGCACCACAGTCATTGGCTCCATCGCCGCAGAAACCCACACAGTATTCCAAGCTTTGCAGCTTTTCAACCAATTCGTGCTTCTCATCTGGAGACATTCTCGCGAACACTTGGCCACGGACAAGCATCTAAGCGTGTTAATAATGCTACACTGTGGGGAGGTTTGTAATTTCATACCCGGTGCAGGACTTCCTTCGGAGCATAATCTATAATCCATCTAAACACATCACCACTTACGGCTAGAGAGTATCCGCGCACATTACTAATCTGGTATGGTCCGGAGAGATCTGTGCCATCAGGCGCAGGCAAGGGCTAGAAAGCATTAGATAAATGCGGGGGAAAAACTTTGCAAGGTAAATGTCCCTACCAAAAGAGTCTGTTCATCAAGAGTCCATTCTCGGTCGTCAACACTCTCCCATTGTAGCCTTGAATCCGGAGTGCGAAAGTCGCCCTCTGCAAAATGAGGGACAAATATCTGAGCATCCCTGTCAACCAGATTGCATTCCCTTGCAACGCTAATCGCAGTTAAAATGTTGTCACCAGTGCACATGACCTTTCGAATTGCAGCTTGCGAGAGCTCTTCAATGACTCCAGCGGTTTGTGACTTTAGCTTGTTCTCAAAAATGATGAACCCAACGAAGTCAAGGCCGCTCTCTGCGTCGGTACGCTTCATCTTCTGGGCCTTGATCCAACTAAGCTTAGGAAGATACTTGGTTGCACACCCAATGACTCGATATCCACGATGGGTATATTGCGCAAGAAGTTCGTCATAGTCCGTGGGAACTGCAGTATGTAATTAATTAACAGGACTTACTGTAGCACTTGTAGGCAGTATTGGAAACGTACAGCTTTCCGGTTTGCAAATCTCCTTCATACACTCTGGGGCCCCTTTGACGTATATGTTTCCACCAGCAGCCCGAAACTGCTTAACAATAACACTAGCGCGACGAAGATGAGAGACGAATTCGAAGGACTTGAACACTCCAAGCTCTAGTCCATCCTATTTAACAAACGGGGGATTAGCGTAGGTGAACAAAGGGCGGCTAAACATATATCAGACGGAGGCTACATACCCCTGCTGGAGCTGAATCGTAGAGATCTCCATTCATAAGGGTGCCCTTAAAGGCCGGCGGCCTGACCACTGGAGGAGAAATGCCGGTTGCCATGCCATGATCACCATTTGCCTCCCCGTCCGCCCCACGAGCCTTTTTCCCTTCTTCCTGGTATGACCATTTTGTGAATTCAAACATCTTTAAATCCAATGGATCCCCAACCAATTCGTCATCAACGAGGCGGAGGGAATGACAAGTTGTCATCGTATATAGAATAGCCTCAGAAGACGTGAGGCTTTCGGAAGGGTTGTGATCGAGTTTCGGCGACAGACTGTCGGCATCTCTGTGTAGATCAGAGAATCTGGGGTGTGGTCAGCGCAAAAGAATCCTTCGTGCAAGGGTTGAAAGATTACCTCTGGGAAAACACTTTGATAGCGTGAACACCGAGCACATCGAGTCCATCTTCAGTCAAGGTACCAGTTTTGTCAAAACAAACAACATCAAGTTTGCCACCAATGTTTACACTTTCACTAATTAGCAAGGGTCCTTGTATTCTGAGCAGGGCCAATACCGCTGTGGACTGATGCAAAATATATCCTTCTTCTTGAGCCTGGAGACGGCGAAATAAGTCCCAATAGTGAGAGTGGCTGGTAGTGCTGGCGGCACTACTATAGTGACGAGATCTAAAGCCCTTACGAGAATAAGTTGCCACGGCAACTACGAGATGTTAGCTAGGTTGGTTCTGGAGGGGGAGGGGCGCCTACCCCAAGGCGGACAAAGTTTATGAAAGACCCAACAAAACCACATGCTGCGATCCCACTCATTACAGCAATATAGTAGAATGAGTCCCTGTAAAACTTGAACCCTATTGGCTTGGGAAACAGCATAGAGCGGACCAAGGCCCCTTTAGTAGTGTTAAAACCGGTTCTAACGACCATAGCCAATCCAACCGCTTCCTCATCAACCCCATCTTGAGGTTTACGAGCTCTAATGATCTTCGTACCGGAGAAGAGAAAGTGTCGGGCTAGTTCAGGGAGTATCGAAGAGGATGCAAGGTTCAAAGCTTGGAGCGCTTCGTCCGTACAAGGGACTTTGGAAACCGGAACAGATTCACCTAGGAACACGTCAGATACGGTCCTTAACAAGTAAAAAAATGAAGGATGAATTACCGGTCAACATGCTCTCATTCACGATGCAGTCTCCAGTTAAGAGAATACTATCACACGGATACAAGGCCAACGAAGGATCAGTGACCTCATAGACATCGCCAGGAACCAGGTCGTTTGATGAAACATAGCACCCTATAGATATTAGCAACCTCAATCAGAGGTTTGGCACTCTCTTGTTTGATAGTCTTACAGAATCCATTGCGGAGCACGCGCACATCGCAGACGAAGCGCGAAACTTCGCGCAACCGCCGCATGGTCTACTTATCAGCGATTGCATCACTGCGGTACAGATGAATTGGACTCACTGATTTGGTTTCTATCAGAGTAGTCGTAATACTGATAGCTGATATTATAAAGATACAAGTGGCATAGTAGTAGTAATCGTCGATGGTCCATAAAATCAAACTAGCTATTTGAAACACGTAAAATGGATGGAAGACCTGGTTATTTAGTCAGTGAGTAATCAGCGGTGCAGATTCAGTGAGTCCATCGCTTTTTAGTAGCTAAGAAAATGCATTAAGTAAAACAGACGAACCTCGTCTACCAAAAGCTGCATAGTGGTTTTTTCCTCTATGTCTATAACATTATCTCCAAAAACAAGGCTCCGATGCCCTTTCTCATCGCCATCTATTCCTGAGCGAATTGATCTCACATCATCCCAATTGGGATCTTTCCAGCTATTGTTGAGTATAAATTTGTCCAGTAATGGGTGATAGCAGAATCTAATGTACCGGTAATCCAAGTACCGGAGGAAGGTTATGACTGGATCATCATCTTCTTCCAGGTCAAGAGATGCCGGGGTTTTCTCATGTAGACCAAAAATCGTTGACAAATTCTGACCATACTGACGTTCTTGAACATCTTGGACGGCAAATTCGCCCCATTCATTCTACAAAACGTTAACAAAATAACAGGACGGTAACGTTCCATCTACATACCTCAATAACAACCCAATGGCATTCCCGAAGAGGAGCGGGCCTTCCTACCAGCCACACACGCCAATGGGGAAGCCATCGAAGAAGCAACCATCCCATTCCCAAAGTAACCGTAGAAATTAAAATGTACAATGCGTAGCCTAATATATTCGTGGTGAACCCAGCAACAACAATGGTTAGATCCTCCGTGAGAATGTATATCTTTTGCGTTGTCCGTTTGTAGTCTCGGCTTACAGTTGCAGAGTCCCGACGGCTCAGCAGAGGGTCTTCAGAGGAAGGTCGAGTGGCAGAAGACATCCGGCGCAAGGGAGCCCCCTCGTCCATTCTGTCCTCAGTATACAAAGACACATAATCATCGTCGTCATCATCATCGATGATAGCTTCCCCATCGTCCCTCTGCTCATCTTCCCAAAAGCTTGCTCGGTCTTCCTCTCCGGGCTGAGGGTGGTAGAAGGACCAACTTGCGTTCGAGTCGGCTCGGGAACGGCGGCGGTGTTGGAAAGAGGTTACACTGGAGGCGAGGCTCTCCGAGACTGGGCCTGCGAAGACCTAGGCTGAAGTTAAAGAGGAACCCCACCCTTAGGGCGGATAGTGGCACAAACCTCGTTCTGAGCCATCTCGACTTCGCTGTAAAAACTTGCATTGCTGGCTATCGAGTCTCGACGATAATGGTGTAACTGTCGCGGCTCTTGGACATACTGGGCCCGAGTCGGCCTGGGAGAACTATGTTCAGGCCTGGCATTGTTGCCCCCAGAGACTGGGCTGGGGATATCTCCCATCGACTAACTTTAGAAATCGCGAGGTGGAATTTCTGGATTCCGGTGTGGACCGGCGACAGGCGGGTAAGGGAACTGGCGACCTCGAGGTGAAGGAAGTGGAGCAGGATAGCCGATAAAGATAAGGTTCGGGTTTGAAGGGGCGGGAATGGATACGGTAGAATAGGGTATTGGTAGTCTATTTATGTGACAAGGATACTCGAGTAAGGAGAAGCTTTGCCGATACTTTAAGGGAAAATTGGCATGTCATGGGATGCTGTGCACTATTTCGCGGGAGGGTTAAGGTCGATCCATGCGTTTTACCTGATTAGCCCCTGGGGTCGATCCACGCTTTTCCCATGATATACGCCAAGAATCTACCCTTTTTCCCTTAAGCAACCTCCGGCGCGTTCTGTGGTGCCGGGCACTTGAAATCAACATTCGTGGGCAATTCATTTTCCTTATGTAATATACGCAGAACAGAACTATTATAGAGAGGAATGTCTTCTGAGCACTTCTATGAAGCCGTATATTCCTAGAGATGTAGCTGTGGCCAGGAACTCTGGAAAATTACTTTTGAGTTGGCATCCAGTTGCTTTCGGGTGCCTGGTACTATGAGAGAACTTGAAAAGTGAAAAATGGCAAGGAATCGTAGTAAAACCCACATGAGAAGCTTAAGTAGTGAGCATGTGCAAATAGCTGCGCTCTTCAGATATTGGAGTGCTACAGTAACGATAGTACTGTTTGTAGGCAGCACTGAAAATATATATATATAATATATACATGGTACGGTACTGAAGACAGTTGTCTTATCATTCATTGCCTTATGCCCAAGGCTCTAGTCTACAGAGTGAGCACAATAAAGTATCATACGGTATCTACACTTGTACTATCCTAGTACAGGTGAAGCACTTCAAAGTTGGATACGGTACAGGAAACTCCGACCCTTGTGATTCGTTATAGCATTCGTTATCTGATCCATCTTATCGAGATTCCAAGTTTCTAAGATGACACAAATTTTGAACTTTCTAATTCCTGCCCCGCCACCATCTTCACCCCACCATCCTCACCCCACCAAAATTCCAACCCCCCCTAAAAAACAGAATTCAATAATCAATAACCTCTGGCCCCTAAATATGGCGACTACAACAGTGGCTTTGTCCACCCGACCCTCAAAACCGAACAAGAAAGGCGTGGCCCTCCCATCCGAACGTGAGCGTTACATCCAAGCATGCGCCGACATCGCTCATCGTTTAATTCAGCTTCACGAAGAGAATGAAGGAGGAAAAGATGTGAACCTTAATGCTTTAAGAGGCCAGGTTTCGAAGAAGCACAAGCTGAAGACAATCCCACCGCTCACAGCAATCATTGCTGCTATTCCAGAACACTATAAAAAATACATTGTTCCCAAACTAATAGCAAAACCAATTCGTATGAATCCCATGCCACCTCTTTACAGCCTTCTTAGCTGAGTGATTATAGGCACAAGTTCCGGAATAGCTGTTGTGGCAGTCATGTGCAAACCTCACAGATGTCCTCATATTGCCTATGTAATCACCCGTCCTACCTAACTTATTTGCTATGCTCACAAAGTGTGCGAAGACAGGAAACATTTGCGTTTATTGCCCCGGAGGTCCAGACTCAGATTTCGAGTACAGCACACAATCGTATACCGGCTACGAACCAACCTCCATGAGAGCAATCCGTGCGCGCTACGATCCGTTCGAACAGGCCAGAGGGCGTGTGGATCAGCTGCGGCAACTTGGGCATAGCGTGGATAAGGTCGAGTTTATTATTATGGGAGGAACCTTTATGTCTCTCCCGGAAAGCTACAGGGACGGGTTTATTGCAAGTTTGCACAACGCGCTTTCAGGATACACCGCAGAAAACGTAGATGAGGCTGTCCGGTAGGCCCCAGACACCCCCGCCTGCAATTTCGCGCACAGCTAATTAGAATCTAGTCTAGCAGAACAATCTGAGACCAAATGTGTAGGGATTACAATCGGTTCGAGACCCAATGGTTGCTCATTATAAACTACTAACCTTACATAGAGACAAGACCGGATTATTGCCTTGATCAGCATTTGAGTTCTATGCTGCGTTATGGCTGCACACGGCTTGAGGTTGGAGTTCAGAGTCTTTACGAGGACGTCGCTCGAGATACAAACCGTGGCCATACGGTGAAAGCTGTATGTGAGACCTTTAAACTGGCCAAGGATTCGGGCTACAAGGTTGTATCACATATGATGCCAGATTTGCCCAATGTAGGCATGGAGAGAGATCTGGATCAATTTAGAGTAAATAGTCGTCAAATAGACAGAATTGCCATCTAGTGCTAACTATGGATAGGAGTATTTCGAGAATCCAGACTTCCGAACAGACGGTCTCAAGATCTATCCAACCCTTGTCATTCGAGGCACAGGTCTATATGAGCTCTGGAGAACAGGGCGATACAAGAACTACACCCCCAACGCCCTCATCGACCTAGTCGCTCGTATTCTAGCCCTCGTTCCTCCATGGACCCGTATCTACCGGGTCCAGCGCGACATCCCAATGCCTCTTGTAACTTCTGGTGTGGAGAATGGTAACCTCCGTGAGCTGGCCTTGAGCAGGATGAAAGACTTTGGAACAACCTGCCGCGACGTGCGTACCCGCGAAGTCGGGATCCAGGAGGTGAAGAACAAGGTACGACCGGATCAAGTGGAGTTCATCAGACGAGATTATACGGCGAACGGCGGATGGGAGACATTCTTGAGCTATGAGGATCCGAAGCAGGATATATTGATCGGACTTTTACGGCTACGGAAGTGCTCTGATCGAACGTTCAGGCCTGAGCTCACTGGTCAGCCTACGAGCCTGGTTAGGGAGTTGCATGTTTACGGATCTGCGGTGCCGGTGCACAGCCGGAATCCGAAAAAGTATCAGCATCAAGGGTATGGTACTTTGCTCATGGAGGAGGCGGAGAGGATTGCCAGGGAGGAGCATGGGAGTGAGAAGATTAGCGTGTATGTGAACAGGCTAATACTCCCCGAACTCAACATTGGTGGCTAATGCGGACTGTTTTATTACAGGATTTCCGGCGTCGGGGTACGAAAGTACTATGCTAAACTTGGTTATCACTTGGACGGCCCGTACATGTCAAAGATACTGGGTCAGGATGAGGGCGAGAATTAGGCTGGGTATAACTAGTGTTACAGTATGCTTGCTTGTTGGACGTTCATGTTTATATCTTAGGCGTTAGGATGCGTGTATCAATGTATTGTACAGTACAGTGTTGCAATATCTGCCCTCAACTTTATGTGTGCTAGGAGACCACTAAACCACTTATTCGATGCCTATGACAGATGGTAAGATTTCGGAGAAAAATGTATAATAATATAAACATCTGCTTCCGCCCACCCACAATAAACCCGAATCTCACCTCCCCCAAATCCCCTCCACCATCCACCCATCCATCCACCCCAAAGCCCCCACACCGATTCCCTACTTCCCCAGTAACTATCCCAAACCCACCGTCCCAAACAACAAGCCTTGAGAGCCTAACAAACCCTACTACTACTACTACTTACCCTACCAAGGACCTCCCGTCAAACGACGACGACCAAGATGAACCTCACACATGACAAATCACTCGATTCACAATCTCCCCGCAGGAATAATATATAAGGGTGCGTCTGGTGGTCGTGGCTCTAGAACAGTGCCATAATCTCAAAACACAAGTTGCAACCGGATACTTGAGTTTTCTCAAGTTAGCATAATATGTAGAAATGAAAGTCGCAGTAGCATGTCTGGTTGACACACAATAAAAGCCTAACTTTAACCATCGACTGCTTGGCATCCACTGCTTGTTTAAGGTTAGCAACTCGGTGATATATTCTCTGCTGCTCAACAGTGATGTGCAACAGGCTTTCTTGTTAAAATGAAAGCTAGCATAGGTGCCTACAGGAGTAAATGGATTTGGCCATTGGATCTGGCATTTTGGGT
>Ga0307507_10009132_pt1 | contig 13334 bp, 18 predicted proteins | sample 7_EM_MG_FD_207223 | JGI IMG/M metagenome (GOLD analysis project Ga0307507, IMG submission 207223) | Populus trichocarpa ectomycorrhiza microbial communities from riparian zone in the Pacific Northwest, United States - 7_EM | ecosystem: Host-associated > Plants > Roots > Unclassified | place...
AATTAATGCAAGCACCACTTGGACGTCTTTGACTTCCCGCCGATTCGGAGGGGACAAATGTCAACGAACCATTATCTTTCGGTCAGATGAATCCGATAGTACTGCGACAGTGGAGGTCATACAAAGTGAAGGTGGCCTTTACGATGTCGAAATCCAGACAAAGAGTGGTTCAGAAACTTTCATGTCAGTTCCTGCTCAATTGTTGAACAACTACACGATTTCGACTACGCTAAAGAATACGCGCTACGAGCCAACTATTGTTTCCCAACCAGTGGGTGTCTCAGACGCTCGAGTTATGGAGAAGTTGCACATATTCAGTGGAGGCCGCAAAGTCACCCTCGTCATTCCTTCCCCCAAATGGGTTTTGTCTTTGGATGCGGGCTCTACAGCTACCAAGGGGGCGTTGAAGGCTCCCATGCCGAGTCTTGTTGTTGACGTGAAAGTGAAAGTTGGAGATAAAGTGAAGAAGGGTGACGCTGTTGTGGTCATTGAAAGTATGAAAACGGAAACTGTTTTGCGCGCACACACTGCTGGTGTTGTTATAGCCATTGGCTGTAGGAACGGGGAGATGGTCGAGGAAGGCAGGGAATTAGTAGAAATCGACACAAGTAGTCTTGAAGCATCAACCTCGTAGAACAAGTGAATTTATGAATTAATTCTTCTAAGAGAGAGAATGGACAATTATTGCAGCTGGAGTCTACACGGATGAGAAGGAAGCATGACTCCAATTCCGCTTGGAGTTGGGGTTGTTGCATTATGATTTGGAAAGGGTAGTGTTTTGCCAAAATCATGCGGCAAGTACGGGGCGCCAGAACCTGGAGGTTCTGGGTTCTGTGTCCCTTGCGGTGTGACTGTGAGGTACTCATTCAAAGGAGACTGTTCGCGCTGGTCGATGGGTGGCATCATTCTGTGTTCTCTGGGAGGGCGCTCTTCAAGTGCCGTGACGATGGATTGCATATCTTCTTCGCCCGAGGAGCCACCCATGATATCCTGCATCTCTGAGTAGCTTTTTGCCTTGGCAATTTTCTGATGAAGGCCATGAGACTCAGCCTTTGTGACGTCAATTCGTGCACCTTTGAATTGAGTGACACAGAATTTCGTAAGGCTCCAGTGGTTGTCAAGGTATTTAGCCTTCACATGCGTCTTCTGAGTTTGGAGTAACAAAGAGTACGGACGACGCACCAAGCGTAGGTACGCAGGCCACAAATTTCTCTCAACGTCCTTCAATGGATCAGCCGAAAAACATGACGGATTTGATTCTGCAGCACGAGCGATCATTACCGAGTGCGCTCCAGTCACGGATCGCACCTTCCTTGCGTCTTCCCAACCCAAGCAATCGCCATTTTCTATGACTGCGATCCCTTTACCTTTGGCTGCTACGAAATTGACAATGGCTCTCAATCTCTCGATGAGTGCCTTATCCTTGTCACGCATACTCCGCGTCCGACAGTGTACTGTCAAAGCGTTTATGCCAGTATCCACGATACGATCTACAAGTTTAAGGGTATCTTCCTGGGAGGGTAACAAGCGAATCTTGGCGGTGACAGTGATATGGGGTGGCATTTCTTTCCTCAACGCAGTCAATATAGAGCACAGGAGATCTGGGTTTGTTAGAAGCGCTGCGCCCATGCCTGCGTGCGTGGAAAAGGGCTTTGGACAGCCACAATTTAAATCGATTCCGGAGACGTCTTGCATAACTACTTTGGCTGCTTGAACGGCCAGGTCTGGGTCTGAGGAGCCAATTTGGTAAATGAGATGTGGCTTTTCGATGGGGTGGGTTGTGAAGATGGCTCGGGTAACACCATTATAAGAAACGACACCCGTTACGGCTGAAATCAGATTTGTGTAGCATACGATCGTGTTTAAGAGACAGAGGGACGCACGATCTACTTCCCGCTTTGCGTGTAAAATCGCCTTGTCAACTATTTCTGGGCCCCAGACAAGGGTTGCCCCATGCTTCAAAGCAAAGAGTCGGGTAGGGACTAGAGCATATCGATCAAATTGTGCACAGGACAAAACAATTGTACTCCTGACATACGAGCACCAGAACGAACCATAGGCGCCAGAAATACACCATTCTTGAAGTCCTCATTACTGAGGTGATCAGGCTTCGCTCGTTTAGAAGGTCGAGGTGAGGGAGACGCCGAGTGCGATCGACGAGACATGAATGCAGTGAGGGAAAAGAAACGAGTCAACTGTGTCATGGGTACTTGATCAAACCCATTTTTATAGAAAAGTTTGGCATCGCACTCGGACAATAACAAAGGATTTGACAAAGCATTGACATTGGATTACTATTTGACAAGAACCAGAAAAATGTAACCGCAAACATAAAAGCTTGGCGAATCCTATCGATGAACACATTGCAAGTCCATGTTCAGACTTGCAACCCACCGCATAATAAAGAAATGTACTCGTTGATTAGATAAATTTAACACATTACTTGCGGTTCCTAAGCCCATCATTCTCCTTCGAAGACACGGCAGAGGAAACAGAAGCTGCCTCCTTCCCTTTTTCTGATGGCGTTTCCGTTTTCTTAGTCGACTGAGAAAGGTTCAGTGGGGGAGCTCGAGTGACAAGATAATCATACCTGAGTAACAACAGGTTTTTGAGCACCGCCGATGATCCCGACCAAAGCTCCAAGCATTCCGAAGAGAGTGAAGAAAGCGCCTGCGAGAGCAGCACCAGTCTGAGGGTGTGTTTTAATTGCAGCCACAGGATCCTCCTTCGCAGCTTGCACAAACGAAATGACACGTGTACGAATGAAGCTGATGGGGTCTTCCTTGAAGCTCAGTTTCTCCTCCTCGACGTCGTCATCAACAGACTTGTCAGAAGCAACCTCTAGGGGCTTCTTGAATTCGAATGTCTCGGTAGCAAGGGTCTTGGCGTCCTCCACGGAGTGTCCAACATAAATGTTATCGAACAAAATATCTTCAGTCATGGTCCAGAGTTCAATACCGACGCCACCCTGTAAACGTAATTGAACTCAAATCAAATCTAAACCAATAAAACCACTAACGATCTTTTGAAGGGCTTTCACCGGTGTGAGGTCTTCGAAGTAGTTAGGGTTAGGAATCTTGCGGGGGGCCCAAGGTCCTTTGTAAGCAGGGTTTGAGATCTTAGGAGCCGTCCACTTTCCCTTGTAAGCAGGGTTGCGTTTGTATGGGCTGCACTAATCAGCCAGTGCGCATCAACAAGCCATACCATGACTCACCGTTTCCATTCACCACATCCAGGTCCTTCCGTGCATTTGGGGTTAGGGACAGTCGGAGCGATCCAGTCACCATCTTCAGCATCGTCCCATTCCTCAGGTTTTACGGCGTCTAGAATAATGAATGAGATTTTAGCTGATTTTAGTATAACAACAACGGACCGGAGTCGGGAATCGTGGTAGGTTCATCATCAAGCCAGCCTTCTGGCTTTTCGGCGTCTTCGTCAAGGATCTCATAAGAAGCTTCCTCGTCCCAATCATCAGGCTGTATGGAATTAAACATATTCATAATAATTACGCGGAGAACTAACCTTGGTTGCGGCAGGGTCAGGAATAGTAGCCTCTTCAACCCAGACTGCAGGCTTCTTATCTTCAGGATCGTCGATTTCCTGGGCTGGGTTAACTGGCGGCTCGAAATCTTCAAGAAGGCTACCCTTCTTTTCGCTCTCGCCATTAATGAGGACCTCGTAGGTATTGTCGGGGCTGCAATGGCATTGAGACCGACGATTAAAAAGAAAGAAGGGCTTCTACATACTGAATAACGAGTGTGTACAGGTTGGACAGTTTCTCAATGGAAGGTCGAGGAGGAACCTTGAGGTGCTTTTCTTCAAATTCGCCGGTCTTGGGGTTCTTGTATCGGAAGATAAAGTGAACCTGTTGGAAATGGATGAGCGCGTCATAGTATTCAAATCAATGGAAGACCGTATACCTTGGTACCAGGACAGGTCAAATCAGGGCCGAACATGACAACCCAGGGGGTAATATCAGAGAACTCCTTGCCACTTGTTTGGAACCCATCCTCAAGAAGTTTGAGGTAGCCTCCACCACAGTTACCCCCCTTTTGATACTTGACTTCGTATTGAACAACGAGGGGTTTCGATTTGAAGTCTATGGGTGTAGAGAAAGGAGCAGAGATGGCATGATGGGCAGCCTTGCTTTTGGCAACGAGACCCTTGTCACCGTCTATGAAAGAGATAGAGGGTTCCTCTACTTCCCATTTGCCGACGTAGCTGAAGGTTTCGGCACCGACGGGTGTCTTCTTCGTTGCCTCTGAAGGCGTCCAACGGTCAGACCAGTCATCAGTGAACTGTTCAATGAAGGGTGCTTTGATCTTAGTGGGCTACAAATACGTGTCACATAAGTGCGTGGACCACAAATGTTAGAATTCATCCGTACTTTGAAAGCAGGCTTGTCTGCTTCATCGTTCGCCATTGCAAATGAAGCAGATGCGGCCAAAGCCAAGACGGACAGCGCTACACCTCGCATTGTAATACGAAGGGCCAGACGGGAAATGTGTAAAAAGATGAGAAGAGTGTTGTCAAGACCCAATTTATGAAGTTTATGATGTCCGCACGCCTACGTGGCAATTTCTGGCGCCTCACGTGCTTCAGACTTTTCAATTATACATAAATTCCACAAAATATACGAATATCTTCTAACCCAGCAAGTCTGCGTGTCCAGAGGCAGAAAGTGCGAGCTGTGTTTGTAGGATTACTTTGCTGTTCATAGATCGTTGAGAATACAGTAGCACTCACCACAAACTCGTCATCCAAATATTTCGACACGGCAATTTGGTCACCGAGCCCCTTCCGTCGACGTGTCTTCAAAACCAGATCTCGTGCTAGTGCTTGGCCTGAAGCAGGCTCTAGTGGCCGAAGCTTGATGCTCGAGTCCGTCGGGTCCCCTGGCGTTCAGGAATAAGAAGAAATCTTCGGATAATTCAAACAACACACCTGGCACTATGGACCAGTGGTCAAATACCTGCTGACAGAACGCTTGTCCTTGAGTCGCGGTTCTTAGGTCGGTCTCAAATCCGTTCGCATCTACCACAGGGATTAGAGCTTTCACCGTGTAGAGTGGGGATCCAGCTTTCGGAAGGTCTTGTGTAACATGTCCACGCCGACGGGCCAACACAGTGTACACAGCGGATATGCAATCGGCAGGGGCTTGAACCTCGACATAATACACCGGTTCCATCAGCCGCGGCGTCGCCTATTCAGACAAAAAACCATTTAACCTACCATAAAGGCAAAATGTGGATTCTCACCATGAGAAATGAGGAATAACAAACACGTCTGGCAGAAGGAACTATTTGGCCACCACCTCGGAAGATGAGTTCCTGTGCTAGGCTAGCGTCCAGGATTCGGAATTTAACATTACGCATAGCTATCTCAGGGTTGAGTACTTCTTGGAGCTGGTGTGCAACGTTGACTCACGTTCATCACAAAGTGGTCCTTCACGAGCACCCCATTGGAATCCTTGCTTGATGTGCTCCTTGACAGTATTAAGCAACTTTTTGTCGACCTGGGAAGGGAGCGTGTCGTCCAGGAGGATGTTAGGTCCATTTTCATCGGGGCCAAAAGCCCATATTGATCGAGAAGCAAGCAGATCCCATTCGTACTTTTCTTGGAAAAACGTTCCCCGTTCCTTTGGCGTCATTCGCATAGAAACACGACCACGTTCAATGTCCTCGGCGATACCCTTCTCTAAAGGCTCCGCAATCATGGTAATTTTGTTTCTAGAAACTTCAGATTACGCGGTGGTGTCAAACTTCGAAGGTAACTCACTTTTTATTTGGAGTATCTGCGTAGCACTTCAACGCGCTTGTTTCGAGTACAGTTTCAGAAAACTTTGTTACTGGATCTGAAACCTTGATTTCTATCTCGGAGAATAACCGTCGTAAATCGTGCATGACGCAGTCTAGGTAAAGTTCGCCTGTTCCAATTAGTACATGTTCACCACTTTCCTCGACTTTTGTTGCAACGAGTGGGTAAGATTTATTGACACTTCGGAGACCCGCCAGCATTTTTGGTAATTCCGAAGGAGCAATTGGTTCAATGGCAACTTTAAGAATCGATTGTGTCATGTGCTGAATTGGTCGGAAGATATGAAGTTCGTCTTCGATTTCAAGACCCACAAGGGTTGCAGTTTTAGAGATTGAAGCATCGACTCCGCCAATCAAGACCAAATTTCCTGCAGAAATTTCATCAGCGGGAATGAAATATCTATGAATCAAATTGAGTTACAAAAGAATGGGTAGAAAAACGAAAGAATTACCGAGATTGGCTAATCCACAAATCATCCACAGTAGCTCTCATCATATCTTCTTCGTCTTCAGGAGAGTAACCTTCGCCCAACACTTTGACTCCCATGCCCCTCCTGAGTGTACCGCTGATGACACGTCCAAACGCTCTGAACGACTGCGCATCGGTGGTATGATAGAGTTTCGCAATTTGTACCATGAGAGGGCCTTTTGCGTCGCATGCCTTCATGGAATTTACGAGACCAGACGTTTGTGGACCGAGATAGGTCGACTCGATCTATTAAAAAAATTAACTTGCATAACCGTGAAGCATACACGGGAGGCAAACCTTCTGGGGTGAATTTGCTATTGGCGACGGTATGTGTTCCACGACCATGTCAACGAGGCCGGTTGCTGGCCCAAAAAATTGGTCCAAAATAGCTTTGAGGAGTGGTCGCACATCCATCTTATACATGACTGGCTTTAGTTTGATGCCAAGTTCCTGCATAGTCGCTTTGAGGCTGTCAGTTTCCTCACTCAACACCTGGCTGTAGAGTTTGTAAAGCGGATTCAAGACGAAATGAACAAAAGAACGAGGGCTTGACGAGTCCGCTGGCTTTCGGGTGAATTTTCGAGACTTGTCGTCAAAATATATGTCACCCCAGAGACGCTCTGCGAAACCTTTGACATCAACTTTCCCTGGAAAATTATCACTAGGTAATCCTAAGATACGTGCAAAATTTCCTTACCATACGTCTCGGCGTACAACTGAGCAAAGGATCGTAGGGTGAAGCACCAGCTCATGTCTGTGCTTGCAAAGGCAACGTTACCCTTCTCGGGGGTGAGTCGTAAATCCGGATTCGCATCAATAGAACTGGACCGAAATTCAGAGGTTTGAAGGAAGAAATATATACGAATAAATGAAACCTGATAAAGGAGTTTATTTCTTCGATGGTGTGTTTGATTTTATAATAGGCATCGGTTGGGGGTAAACGCAATTCCAATATTAACCTGTCGATTTTGTTTACAACCAGAGTGATTGCGACGCCTTCTTGCAAAGCATGCCGGAGGACAAATTCGGTTCCTACCATGAGCTAGAGTGAAATCGTAAGTTGGTAAATTTTCGATTGTGCAGAAACATACCCCTTCAACAGCGTCAACGACCAACAAAATGCCATCTACTAGCCGTACTGCCGAAGCAACCTCATCGACGAAGTTGATGTGACCAGGAGTGTCAATAAAATGAATAATATGAGATTTTCCGGAAGTAGTGGATAAAACCAGTGACATTGGGGCCGATTTAATAGAAATTTCTCTCTCTCGTGATAATATATGTGTGTCTGTGTAGCGAGTCTTGACGGGAATGAGAAGAGATCTTGGACCAAAGTATGTATATACGTACTGGTTTATCAGAATCCCATATGAGTTTATGGGTTTCAAAAACAAGCATATCCATGAGGGCTGTTTTGCCATGGTGGAGATGCCCGACTACGGCAACATTTCTTATCATCTCCGGGAAGGTTGTCATATTCAGGAGAAAACTGTAGAGTACATTTGAGGAAAAACCTTGTCGGTAAATTGGTACTCACCCTTTATCGAACCTGGTCTCGGGCATGTCTTTTTCTTCGACAGTCCATTTTCGAACTTTGACGGGCGCAATGATTGGTTCAGATAGAGGTTGCGCATCCTCTTCTTGAACAATGGTCTCGACTCCAGGGCCGTAAACCTCTGATGCGGAGGGGTAGTACTGTTTATCCTCGTGGAGGACAACAGCGCGATGTGAAGGTTCTGTATCATCGGACAATATTGGATAATCCGTGCCAAATTAAGGGTATCAACCTACCGTCCACCTCCATGACAGCCATTGGTTCGATTGCTTCATCTTCGAACCCTTCCAGTGGTGCAGCCGAGGCTGGTTCTGTTTGATACTGCGTTTGGGGAACTTGGTCCTCCTCCTCGTCTGACTCCAGGTCGGCCCCAATATAATTTCCAAATTCATCATAATCCTCGAAAGAAGCCATTTTTGGTCGCGTTTGTAGGGTCTGGAATGGATGCGGAGAACAGACGCGTCGAAATTTCGTCTTTAGCCTTACCGGCCCGTGTCACCGATTCTGTACAACCGCCGTCAAGACTCAAGACTCGAGGACTCGACGATGGCGACCCTTTCAGACGACACTTTGAGAAAGGTTCGTAAAGATCCTGCCGTTCGCAGTGTTATTCATTCTTCTCACAGATCTTGGTTCAAATTCAACAAACGGCGGTCCAATCACAACGCGCTTTAAATCTCTCCTTACAACAGACAACGGCAAAAGATCGGGAACGTAGGATTCTCCAACTAACTATCGACGAGATAAGCCAGATGAAAGGAGATGTTAATCTCTACAGGGGCGTAGGGAAAATGTACATACTCTGAATCATGAACAGCAATGTGGCATTTTGACTGTCTGCAGGTTCCTGCAGGTTCCTCGGAACGAGATGGAGGATGATTTGAAAAGGCAAGAGAAAGAGCTTACGGATGAAATCTCTAGCCTGAATAAGAAGGTCAGACCCTATCACTTTTGCCGAGATTACCTGACAAGTTTTCAGTCAAAATTCTTGGAGAAGCAATTCAACGAAGCCCAAGCACAGCTTAGAGACATTGTGAGGCCCCGTCCTGATATTGCAAATGCAATAGACTTGCTGACGACGCGCAAACCATCAGTTCCACCATGCACCCAAGTAATACACGTGTTTAGCGTGTTTTTGCACAATGCAACCACATGTCACCACGTCCCTGGAAGCCTGGCAGCGATCGGAGCGGTGTTTGTTCAAGTTCGCCAGTCTTTCAAAAAATTAGCGTGTTCATTCAGGCTTCTGGATCCGGGAAATTCGGTTCACTCCATGATTTACATAATTATGTCGGCGGTGTCTATAATATAACCCTTGCTCCTCACTTATCCCCACCTCTTGCTCGATTCACCTTTACATACCGCTGGTCATGGCATCCTGTGGCGGAAACCAACGTGCTGAAAACTTGAAGAACGAGGGTAACAGTTTTTTTCAGAAAGGTCAATACAAGGCAGCCCATCGCAAATACACGGAAGCTATCAAGGAAGACGGGGGAAATGCCATTTACTATGCCAATCGTGCAGCCTGCAGTCTTTCTTTGAAAGAGTGAGTCGCCATGCATGCATTAAACCTCAACTTGAATGTGCCATATGAACAGATACATGGAGGCGACTTTGGATGCCAGGAAGGTTTGTCTTAACTTCTTCAACTCCCGTCACCCCTTTGAATTATCACCACTGTCAGGCAACTAATCTAGACCCAACGTACGCGAAAGGTTGGGCAAGGCTTGCAACTGCAAAATATGTATGGTATCTTTCCATCAACACCGTGCAAGCCAATGAACGAATTTCAGAATCTCGAATTATGGACCGACAGTGCAGAGGCTTGGAGGAGTGCTGTCGCATGTCTCCCCCCTCTTGATCAATTCACTGATGCGGACAAGCGTCTCAGCATTCAATTTGGTGAGGGTTTGGAAAAAGCCGAAGCAGCCCTTCGTAAGGAACAGGAGCCTGAAATCAGGGCTTTTAAGTCTACCAGTATACTGCCGTGGCAACTAGCAGAAGCAAAGTTGGAAAAGCTTCAAGAAGAGAAGAAGGTGTCAAGCGTAAGTTCCACAACGAATATCACCATGCTCAAGGTCTCAGCCCATGACAGGCTTTTGTTATTGCGTACGCTTATCGGGTAACGACTACATAGCCAAGTCAATCTTTTCCTGACCAATGGTTTTACAGGACTTCAAGAAGGGTGTGGATACAATGAAGATGTTGGCGCAGAGACCGACCCCGAATGGGCCATTGGCCTGGGTTGGCAAACCTGATGTCTGTCTTCTCTTATGACGTCCTTCCACATATTTATGTCACCGCGATCCCCCACAGGCTCTCGTTCATATCTCCAACGGACTTATGCGCGATCCGCGTGCTTTTCATCTTGACTGCCCAGACTGGTTCAAGAAATACAACACGCAGGGTTTGTTCCTGAATTCGTTGTCTTGTGGTGTTTCTGACCAAGTCACTCAGTCATGTTCGAATGCCAGTGCTTCGGAGGTTGGAAAGATGAGGGCGCCAAAACTATCATTAACGAATTGCCGAAAAAGGTGAAACGAGATGGTTGGGACAAGACCCGGAATGCCCTCGCAACCACACTTCGGTAGTTAATTTTCTACCTTTGTAGCGGCTAGCACTCTCACATATTAATTTCATAGGGCTTGGATCACCTGCGGCCTGTTTGCCACTTCTTCTCAGAAACCGATGCTCGCGGTCGAATATCAATCTCGGGTTCTTGAAGTGCTGAACTGGGGAAGTCGCGTCTGGAAGGACATCCCCACGTCTGATCGAGGCTGCGTCTTCGAACCGACTTTCATACGTGGAATACGACGTCTTCATGTCATGGCAATTCATGAGGTAGGCTTACAGTCTGCTTTGATACCTGCGTTTGAGTACTCCGTTTCAGCTTTTGGCCATGAAAATCAAAGACAGTTCCTACACTAAAGAAAAGCTAGCAGACTTATGTCACGAACTCGTTGCAGAAACGGATGCACATCCACCCGGCCTTTTAGATGACCAATTTGATCCTGGTTTTTTCCTGTCTTTCTGGATCTATCCAAAGGCAGAAGCACTCGCGTACGTGATCTTAGTTTTCCCCCTTCGTCACTAAGAATTCATAGAATTCTCGGATGGTGCCAAACTCAAATTGGTTTGGGAGCCCAAGACGCTGCAGCTGCCATGCCCGCTTTTGAAAGAGCTGCAGAGTTCTATCAACAGGCTTGCGTTGGTCTTCCGCCTGATGACGAGAAAGCTCCTGCCTTCCTTTACGCAGCACTTGAGGCCTACTGGTTTGGAAATAAAAAACTCAAAGATGTGATCGCTATCGTGATATGGATTCAAGAACTGGTTCCCAAAATGAAAGAGATCTGGGAGTACTCTCCAATTGCCGTACAACGAGATGAACACCTAGGGGAAGCCACTAGATTTGCCCTTGCATGCGCTAAAGGCATGGAGGACGGTCTTTTGACTGAAGCCAGTGTTGTGAAGCCTAAAGCAATCGTCAGTGTCGCTTTGATCACTTGATTTCTCAATGCTGATTGCTAGGGCCCCGAGCAGAAACGACAAGATAAATGGGCTGTTCCAAATGTCATCTACATTTAATGTATTTTGATCACTTGTCAATGAAATATTGCATAGTGTGGGAACAGCTGACTAAGCACTCATTGAAGAATACGCGTTGTACTTACTTACAACAGTTACTGTACTAAAAACGACAAATGCACAAACTCATCTCGCTGGGTTTCATTGTTCTCGTTGGCAGAACACTTGCTCATGGCGACCATGAACATTCAGGACCAACAAAGGGCGAGAGCATCACTGAATATGCACAGCGACACGTATGCTCCCTCTCTTCAAGAACCTTGCGACTGACTTCTCACCAACTTTTAGATGTCTTCGGAGCACCACATGTAAAAAATCTACTGCTTTTCATCACCTTTGGTATTCATATGCTGTGCTCCTAGTGATACATTCGATGTACGGAGCTTCTTCCACCTACACGACCTGAATCGGTACTTCCTTCACTGTTCACATATTGTTGGCTCATGATTACATAGTGACGGTGTTTGGGATGCAGATGAAATTCAGGCAGTATATGGAGTGCACCATGTTTATTCACAGAAGAAGTCTAAGGTGTGTCAACTCAGATGAAAGCGCTATCTTCTAACCCTTCCTTTAGGATGACGTCGAACATCAAAATAAGGCGGATCAAATCGTCAAAACGGTTCTTGAGCGCATAGACTTGAACAAAGATGGGATCATTCAACCAGAGGAGTTGGAGAAAATTGGTTTGAGCGGTTTACCCAACTTTGAAGAGCTCGGCGCGGAAGGTCATCACTATGATGTAGAAAGCGGTTAGTTACCCTCTTTCGTGTCTTTTTAATTTTAAAAATTTCACCCATAGAATTCTTTCTCCACCACGAAGGCATGTGGTCTTGCTGTTACTGTTGTGTCCTGTACATTACAAATATACACCAGAGAAATACCACTCAACACCGGAAACGCAAACTGATGAATCCTATAATCATCCAGAGGATTTAGAACACTTTTCCCAGCACCAAGCAATCGAAAAAGTAGAAGCTGAACGCGAAGCCAAGTTTCAGGGGATCTCTACAGAAGAATTTTTCAAGCACATGAAGGAGGCTGAAGAGGACGCGAAACGAAAGACTTCCACGAAGCCAATTGTCAGAATCCCTCCCCCCGAGAAAATGGATCCTGCAACTAGGTTCAAGGACGCGAAGTCAAAAGGAGCACTTAAAGGAGAGTGGGGGTCTGGTGAAGCAGGCTACAAGGCACCAGTCGATGCGAGTGACAAACTAAGGTTGGTCTGCATACTACGGTCCAGATGTTGTGCTAACCAGGTTCCATCCCGATAGGAGAAACCTGCCATATAAGGTTTGTTGCTTTTGTTATTCATATCTTACCACCTTTGAACTCTCTTTCAGTATAAATTCCGTAGAAATTGGGGAGATTTTTGAACAGGAGGACCCGACACTATCCACATTTTGGATTCAGCGTTCTTGATTGCAACTCTGCTTTGGTGTAATTTATTAGTGAGGATCCTGATGTGGGTCCAAACGTGCCCATAACTTATGGCTCATCTGGAGATGTTAAACCGTGCAAGATTCTATGATTCATCTACCATCAAACATGTCATCCAAGATGCTTTGTTCTACTGCCTCCCAATCGATGTTGCTGCTGCTCGCATAGATACTTTCATATGTCGAAATACTGACGTTGGATAAGAATGGTGCTAGTTCCCGCAGACTTTCGATCTGCTTTAAAGAACCCAGGAGGGGCTTGCGTATGCGAGAGTCGGACTGAACCGTACTTTCCACGTGAATGGAATTTGCAGACTCCTTGGTCGTAAGGTTACAGATATAGTGGAGGATCAGGAAATGAACACACCTCGACGGGTAGGTTGGTTACAATCTCTGCTAGTAAATCCATCAAGGCTTCAGGATGCCAGTCATCGGGACGGTAGATTGCATCGATTGTATCTGTAATGAAT
>Ga0307507_10009133_pt1 | contig 13332 bp, 4 predicted proteins | sample 7_EM_MG_FD_207223 | JGI IMG/M metagenome (GOLD analysis project Ga0307507, IMG submission 207223) | Populus trichocarpa ectomycorrhiza microbial communities from riparian zone in the Pacific Northwest, United States - 7_EM | ecosystem: Host-associated > Plants > Roots > Unclassified | place...
ACTATTTCCTACTGTTGGCTGGCCCACCATTAGCGCCTTGGCGGGCTGGCCCTACTATTTATATATAATACCCCCTTTCCATCTTCTTCTCCTCTTTATACCACAATGTAGTTATTTAGCCTACTTGCATTACAGCACTGTAACAGTTTATGGTATCTCTAATTGCGCCCCGTCGCGACCTTTATTTTTTCCCTCTTCCTAAGTATACTGTTTCCGTTTTCCCAGTATAATCGCAACCCGGCGCGACCGATAACACTATACCATAGTCCCAGATAACCCTAGCACAGTCCCAGACAATCTTAGTATAATCTTAAACAATTTTAGTACAGTTATAGACAATCTCAGCATTATAGCCAGCCTTATAGATTTTAATTGCCTTACCTAGATCCCTCGAAATGGGTAACTATAATATAGATAATACCCCGTCGACAAACCTACGCGAAGCGCTCGCCTGCCTCTTCAATACCTCCCACACCCACATTGCCTAGGCAATTAGGAATGGCCTGGAGTACCCTAAGGACCTTAATATGGTAGGAACCTTCCAGCACCTTTCTATATGTACAACCTTTTTGACTAGCGTTGAGAACGGCCTCCAAGCCGTCTATAATAAAGGCCGAACTATAAAGTCTTAACTTAAAGAAGCTTAGCACAGAATTAACTCCCTTAAGACGCTCGAACCATGTATATAACAAAACGAATAACAAGCTCTTGTATATACTAAGACCATACAAAGTCTAAGCTCTTAGATTACTATACTCACCCAGACTATTGCCAAGAAGAACATAGCTACTGGCTCCCCTTTTCTAACTGAGCCCTATAGAAAAAAGCGTGAAGCAAAAGATCTAACCCTATTTAATAGTAAGGGATCACTAATTAAAAAATAAGAAAAATTTAAGATATAGAAAACGAAGATCTAAGGCGTTTTCTAGAGAGATATAAAGTGCTTTAAGACTCTAATAGACAAAATCCTCTACATGTCAGATATGCTGATAGATAAGGCCTATAACTATATTAAGCATGGCCTTAATATACTACGCATATACCCAAACAACTTAAGCAAATAGACCTTCTCCGACTGAGAGTCTATGCTTATGTACATAAGGAAGCATTATAAGACTATTAATACAACCCAAGCGGCCAAAAATAAGTTAGATACCTTAAGCTAGGGTAAGCGTAACTACTAGTCCTAGAAAGCAGAGCTTAATAAGTTAATAATTAAAGCAAACAAGATTGAGGAACAAAAAGTGGACTTGCTTAAGAAGAATATTTTATTAAAGATAAAAGACCTAGCCCTTACCCTTAGCTGTAAAATTGGCGATGCTAACTATAAAGGCTAGAGTAAGCAGATGGACGTGTTTGCTTATAACCTATAAAACTATACCTACTATATAAAGCTGAATACCGCTAAGCCAAGTACCGCTGGTGGCTATTGACCTATATTACCTAATAACAACACCTTAGCACTGGCACTATAGAATGACCTAATGGACCTTAACGCCGCCAAATTTGGTAGCAGTAGTAGTAGCCTCCCTAACAACGTCTAAAGACACCATATGGATAACAGACTCTGTATAGTATATAGTCAACCTAACCACTAGAAAGATGCTTATAACCCTAAAATAAACCCAAATCCCCTCCTAATGCCACCGCGCTAACCCCCTCCTAGCCGCGGCGGATTCTTTAGCAGAGGGGATAGCAACCAAAACGGTAACCGCGGATAAGGACATAAGTTCGGACACAGAAACCCACCCCCGTAATAGCCTTCCCTAATACAGCCCCAGCCGATGGTCCTATACGCGAACTACGGATAAGTGCTCTATATTGCTACTAATCGTGAGACCGGCTATGTTATTGGTAAAGTACCCTCTAGCATATATACACCGTCGGAGACCGATACATTAGGACATACCAGCTAAGACTATAGCCACCAGCCAAGCCCTATAAGTCAGTTATTAAAAGGCCAACCCTTGGACTAAGTCGCCTCTAAGGGTTAGAACTATATGGGGAGGAGGATAAAAGGATTAGATCTATGCTACTAGATTAGTTAGACCTTGTTCTAAGTTAACTACTACTTAACCTTAGAATAGCAAACAACGATAGAAATGCTATCCTTATTTAAACCTACCTCTCCTCACTATATAACCCACTCCTATAAGTTTTCATTGAAATAGTAAGCCTCGTTGACACTGGTAGTACAGCACCAGCATTTATAGACGAAGACTTGCTTATAAAAAAGCATAATATTATAATAAAAAGACTCCTAGTCCTAAAACCACTCCGCCTTGCTAATGGACTCCCATCCAGCTTTATTACCTACTACTTTACAGTAAAAATAATAATCGGCCACCATACAGAATCTATGCTTTTCTATATTATAAAATTATCACCCTCTATACTAGTAATTCTTGGAATGCCCTAGCTTAAAAAATATAACCTAAGGGCAGACTTCCCCGCTCTAGAGCTTAAGTTTAACTCTAATTACTATGCCTATAACTGTCTCCCATGGCACATTCCCGATTGTGACCAAGTAGCACTATGCGGACGTATTATAAGGCCAACGCTCAGATACCGTTAGCTGATAGTAGAAGAGGTGCCTAACACTAGTAACCCAATATACGCAATAAACGAAGCAGAGATCCTGGAAGACTGGACTACCGCCCTATTTCTAAAAAAACAAACACCGCTAGAACTATAAGTCCCCTATATACACCTGTTTAACCTAGGTTAGCTAACAAGACACCCAACTTTAAGTTATTTGCCATATATATATGCGACCGCACGTATAATAGCTAAAGATGTTATAGCCAAGACTAAAACTAGAGCAATTGAGACCTCCCCCCCGCAACGCCTAACCTTATACCCGTCTCCTGCGCGTACCGTGTAGGGCTGCCGCCTCGTTTCCGCCCCCCTGGGCTAACCGAGCCGTGCCAGCCTAGCCGTAGCACCGGAGAACCAGATACGCCCCAACCTGGACAACATTAGATGCACTTGTGCCGTTAATTTCACCCAGTTCTATAAATAAAAAGATGTAAAGGTGATGAGGATCTATATAGCGGAGCTAGTAGAACTAGTTAAACAAGAAGAACACCAATAGCTGCTTAAAGAGCTGCCTATAGGCCTAATAGAAGTACTAAACCTATTAGAAAGATCTTTCCGCCGGCTAGTAGAAGGCGACTATATAATAGAGGAAGCCCGTAAAGCGCTACCCCCTTATTTTTATAACTTCCTTAAGACAAACCTAAAAACTAAGCCTGAGTTTCTACGCCGAAAGATAGTTAATACTAATGTTGAGAAATTCCTAAAAGGCAAACTAGGATTAACCTGTAAAGATATTCTATAATGCTTACTAAAAGAGTTTCGCGAATATATTAAACACTTCCTCCCTAAGAATGTAGACAAGCTGCCCCCTCACCAACTATAGGACCATAAAATTAAGATTATGCCTGGAAAGCAGGCCCTATATTACAAGAACAGACTACTCTCACCCGCTAAACTCAGTTGTATAAAGAAATAGATTGACGAGATGCTGGATAAGGGTTTTATCCGCGAATCAACTTTACTAGCCGCTGCACCATTTCTCCTTGCTGTAAAACCTAGTAGTGGCGTGCGAATCTGCTATAACTACTAAGGCCTAAATACAGTTACTATTAAGAATTGGTACCTATTGCTACTAATCCGCAAGACACTTAATGCACTCTATAGTGCCAAGTACTTTACTAAGCTTGACGTAATTGCTGCGTTTAACCGGATCTGGATTGCGGAAGGTTATAAATAGCTTACAGCATTTATCACCTGGTTTGGACTCTATAAGATATTAGTTACACTATTTGGTCTCTATAATGCGCCTATTATATTCTAGAACTACATTAACCATGTTTTACACAACGCCCTTAATAACTACTGTACTGCCTACCTTGATGATGTCCTTATCTTCTTTAAAACACGCACTGAGTATACTAAATATGTAAATAAAGTTATCCAGAGACTCGGCAACGCCGGACTGTAGATTAACATTAATAAGTCTAAGTTTTATGCTACTAAAACAAAATATCTTGGCTTAATTATCTCGACTAATGGCATAACTATGGACCCTAAGAAGGTGCAGGCCTTATAGAAATAAAAGGACCTGACGTTAATTAAAGAACTACAGTAATTTCTTAGCTTTGCGAACTTTTACCAACAATTTATCTAAAGCTACTCTGTAGTTGTTAAACCCATAACTAGGCTACTAAAGAAGAGTACTAATTGGTTATAGGGCCCTAATCAAGCACAAGCCTTTTAGACACTAAAGATAGCGTTTACTACAGCACCGGTCCTAGCATACTATAACTATACAAAGAAAACCGTAGTAGAGATAGACGCCTTAAACTGGGCTTTAGAAGGAGTGCTTTACTAAGCTAGCGAAGATGGTAAACTTAAGCCAGTTGCATTCTTCTCTACTAAGCACTCCGCCCCGGAATGTAACTATGAGATATACAATAAGGAGCTCCTAGCAATTATAAAAGCACTAGAAGAATAGCGCCCTAAACTATAAGGAACTAAGCAACTATTTAAGATTATTATAGACTATAAGAACCTCTAGACCTTTATAATAACAAAACAACTGAACCAGCGCTAAGTCTAATAGGCTGAGTTCCTCTCTCAGTTTAACTTTGTTATTACCTATAGGCCTAGCACTAAAGCTATAATCCTAGACGCTCTTAGCCGTCTCCTAGGCGTAGTACCTGCTAATACTGGTGACGAACGTCTACAATACTGAGACCGCGTTGTCTTACTATAAAAAAAAGTTAACCCTACTATCCTAGAAGAGCTGCTGAGCAAATCCCAAGACTAGAGCATTAAAGACTTTATTGCAGTAATAGACCTAGAGCCTAAGAAAAAACCCCTTAAGGAGCTTATTAAGAATGCCTATAAGGAGAATGAACTTGCTAGGGATATATTAGCTGCGCTACGCGAATAGGAAGGCCGTAAAGCACGTCGCTGGCCTAAGCAGATTAGGAAGTTACTCCACTATAATAAATCCAAATGTTTAATTATCGACGGCCTGATCTACTATAGGAATCAAGTATTTGTCCCTAATTTACCTGAACTCCAACTAGAAGTCGTACACCGCACGCATAGTTTGGGTCCTGCGGGCCACCTGGGCCGCGTTAAGATGCTAAACCTCCTTAATTAAACCTATTGGTGGCTAGGTATTTCACAGTTCACAGCTACCTTTGTAAAAAACTACGCTCTTTACTTCTATATAAAGACCCCACGCTTAGCACCGCCTGGTTTCCTAAAACCACTAGAACTACTAGTCCGCCCGTAAACCAATATCTCTATTAACCACATCGTCGACCTGCCTAAGTGCCTTTATAACGGCAAAACATACAGATATATCTTTGTCGTTGTTAACCGCCTAATAAAGATAAGACACTTTATTCCTATTACTAGCCTAAATACTGAGGAGCTTGTTAAAGCATTTATCTATACTGTTTATAAGTTACACGGCGCTCTAAATACTATTATTTCTAATAGAGGCTCTTTATTCGTTTCTGACTTCTGGCGTCGCCTAAACTAGCGCCTAAAAGTAACCCTAAGCCCTAGTTCCGCATAGCACCCTAAAACAGATAGCTAAACCAAGATTATTAATATAGTAATGAATAAGTACCTACGCGCCTTTATAAGCTTTACCTAAGATAACTAGGTAGATTGGCTCCCCCTTACCAAGTTTGCCATAAATAACTAGATTAATAAGACCATGGAAATCTTACTATTCTTTACCAACTATAGCTATAACCCACGTCTGGGCGTTAAACCAGCGGGCCCCTAGCCATCAGCCCTGTCTGTATATGCAAAGAAGAAGTACCTATAAGCTAATACTATTGCTAACCGCTTTAAGCGCATCTTAACCCAGCTTAAAGCCCTAGCTCGTATCTCCCAGCGACGCTATAAAGATAACGCTAATATAAAACAAGACGAAGGTATAATATTTAAAAAGGATGATATAGTTATGGTTAGCCTTGAAAATATAAAGACTAACCAGCCTAAGAGGAAGTAGGATAATAACTGGGACGGACCCTGGCCCGTCCTAACTGCCTATAAAGGAGCAGTTGTAGTTAACCTCCTAGACTATATCCGCATTAATAAGTCTTTCTATACTTTAAAAGTCCGCCTCTAGTTCCCTAAAGAGATCTCTAGTTAAGCACGCATTAACAAAGAGGAACGTTATAATGTTACAGGAAAAATAGCCGAAAGAGATAATAATGGTAACATCACGGACAAGTGGGAATTTAAAAAGATTCTTAATATATATAATAAACAAATGGATGAGCATGGCCTAATATATTGTATTAAGTGGAAGTATTATAATAAAGAAACCTAGGAACCTAAGAAGTCCCTAAAAGGGTGCAAGCGCGTACTATATAAGTTCTATAAATAACACCCTAAGAAGCCCGGACCCCCAGACTGGGTATAAGATAAGGAAAAGTTACGCCAAGGTTATAGCCAACCACGATATTAATTTGTAGTGGTTAAGATGTTATGGAACTTTAACCGCCAGTCAAAGTTGTCTAATTAGCCAGATTCTTGCTAAGAAACGCCGCAAAACGCCACGCAGATTAATTTTGGTGGCGGTGTAGAGTTCTGCCGACTTTATTTACTAAACTAACTAATTAGGATTTTCTATCCCCGGGATGGAAAATCGCTATTGGCTTGGCTAAGGGCGGTAAGCGGAACTGACATCTTCGCGACGAAAACTAGCCCCCGCGCATTACCTGTTTTTAGAGTTATTTATTCGGTTTGGGGACCAAACCTTCTGGGGGAGGGGAGTACTGTCACGGCACTGACCTGTTGTATACTGTCTCGTACTGTTTCCTACTGTTGGCTAGCCCACCATTAGCGCCTTGGCGGGCTGGCCCTACTATTTATATACAATACCCCCTTTCCATCTTCTTCTCCTCTTTATACCACAATGTAGTTATTTAGCCTACTTGCATTACAGCACTGTGACATGTAGTTTAACTAGGTCTTATTGTTACGGACGCTTTAAGTACAATGTTACGACTACTTAGGGAAGAGTTACAGGAAGCTAGTTGGTTAATATAGGCATGGTTTAGGATAGATCCAGTGGAACTATATAACTGTGATGGTGCTAGGGCAATGCCACCTGCTATACTTAGTGGACCCTAACTCCTGCCAACCAATCAGGATTTTCCATCCCCGGGATGGAAAATCGCCATTGGCTTGCTTACTACTAGCGCCTTAGCGACCCCTTTGTATCTTGCCAGTCTCTAACAGACTTCTTCTTCTCCTTAGCTTAGTATTCTTGTATGGTAGCAATCTACAAGCTTCGGTTTAGAAGCATTTGTACAAGCCCATTACATTATACTAAGCTCTCCCTACATTGCCTAGGAAGGCCTTAATAATATCCCACCCTAAAAAGACCTTTATCTGCAACGACGCGTTAACGCGTTATACTTAGATATTAAAAAACCCATACTACTACGCCTAAGAAGGCCCTGACAATATCCTACTTTATAGGCCAGACTGTACTTAACCTGCACCTATAAAAGAACCCTAAAATTAAAACCGAATTATATAATTCCGACAAACCTTAGGAAGCCGATAATGGCACCTAAAGTAAACTTATCTAAAAGACCTACCTCTACCCAAGAGGAACACAAGGTCCAGTTAAGATCAGAAATTAAAAATAATAACGACATTACAGGTGTATATAAGCAGATTTATGCCCTTACAGCTAATTAGAAGGTCAATTATCTTCAAGCCTAAAGTATATAAGAGACTCTAAAGGAGATCCTAAAAAGCCTTACTGCCTTATAAAATAGCCTAGCCTCCCCTTTATAAAGCCTCAGTTAACCCATTCGCTCTACTAAATGCGATATACTAGAGAGTACGGATATAATAACAAAGTAATTAAAGTCCGTTAAGCTCCCTAACCCCCTACTATTATTGGACAGCATAGACCCAACCTTTAAGAACTAGAGAATCTAGGTGCAAGAAAAGCTTTGTATTAACTATAACTATTTCCCCTCTAAAGAAGCTAAAATGCTCTACCTCTTCGGTTGAACCATTGGGGACGCCTAGTAATACCTTTAGGCTAAGTTTAAGGACGAGTTACCTATTCGGTTTATATCTATTAACAAGATAATACAGCACCTGGCTACTATCTATATTAATCCAAATAAAGTACGGGATGCCTATTATAACTATAATTACCTAATAATGAAATTAAACTAATTCTTTACTGAGTTCTAGACTCAATTCTTACACCTAGTAGGTAAAGGCTAGGTCCCCCCTAAGAACTATTATTTGGACCTATACAATAAGCTAACGGTCCAACTATAAGAGAAGATTACGGTAGCCTTAAATAACCTACTAACCTACTAAAGACTTGCAGCCCAATGTTTATTACTGGATTTAGAACTAAAATAAATTAATACTCACTCTAATTAACTAAAGAGGTCCTGTAGCAACCGCAACCTATCCGCTATACTAACGGGAGCTAGCATTAGAAGACAAACCACAACCGCCCTTATACTAAAAGCGGTTATAACTACCTACTAGCGAACCTCGCCTAACCCGCTATATACTATACCTTTAACTAATGCTTATCGCAATACCCTAATTAACCCTGCCACGGTTACATGCTTTAATTGTAGAAAGAATAGTTACTTTACTATATCCTACCCAGAGCTAAAGGATACGGGTAATATTAAGGAGATAGAGAAAGAAGAAACGCCTAATAAGTTAGGAAAAGAAAAACCCTAGGGAAAAACTCCCCCTTAAGGTATCCTATTAATCTTAAAGAGATTAATCTAAGTTAGCTAATAGGTAGAAAACACTTTACAGTTTTATATATAATATCTCAAAATGGATATAGAGTTAATATAACTGCCCTTATTAACACTAGAGCAAATAGCTTTACCTTTATAAATACTGTTTGTGTAAATGACATTACTAAGTTCTTAAATGTAAATGCTACCCAACTAGAGAAGCCTATTTAAGTAAAAGGCTATAACGGCTAAGCCGGTAAGCCGGTTACCCATGTCTTAAAGCTACATATTGCTATTAATGGACAACGCTAGTTTGGTATCCCCTTTTGTATCCTAGACCTAGGGTCCTATAACATAATCCTCGGCCAAAAATGGATGTCCTACTTTAATATTTGGCTAAATGTTTAACAAAGACAGTTTGTCTGGCTGGAGAGTAGACTAAAATTACCCTCCTTTATTAGAGAGATCTATACCAACCATAAGACATTAGCTGCGAAGGCCGATCCTACCTACTAGCAGGATGTTAGGGACCGCGACCTAGCTTTTGCTTAAGAAGATGCTTGTCATAAGGCCAGTAAGAAATCCATACTAACAAGAATACTCCCCTAAAGGACTATAGTTAAGGAGGACTCTACTTACGGAAGTAGAATAAATAGTAATATAGACAACTTCTAAATTGCGGAGATCCGGCTAATGGGGAAGAGGACATACTAATAGGACTTAGAGGATAACCTTTAGAAGATATAATAAGAGCTAAAAGGAGTAAAGACAATACCAATATACTAAAAGCCCCTAAGGCCGCGGACACCCCTACTACCATATAACCCCCCTATAGTAGATATCGCGGCAATTAGCGCTATAGGTTTCCACTTTAATATATATTAGAAGGACAATAAGGTCTTTATAACTAGCTTATATAAAATTAACCAGATTATTAACGAGAAGGAAGAAGGGCTAGTAGAGGAAACTGATAAGGAGTTAGTTAAGCGCCTCCTCCCTATATACCTCTTAGACTATAAAGACGCGTTCTTAAAAGCAGCCTTAGATATGCTGCCCCCCCACCAAACCTATAATTATAAGATTTAACTAGAGGCCAATAACTCTCTAGGCTACAGCCCCCTTTACTAGCAAACTATAGAGGAACTAAAAGTAACCAAGTAGTACTTAATCGATAACCTCTATAAGGGGTTTATTGAGCCAAGTCAGGCCCCTTTTGCTTTCCCTATTCTCTTTATAAAGAAACCTAATAAAGGCCTCCGCTTCTGTATCGACTATTAGAAACTAAACGCTATTACTCGGAAAGATTGTTACCCTCTTCCCCTAATTAACGAGACCCTTATACGTCTAAGCTGAGCCAAAATCTTTACTAAGCTTAATGTCCGCCAAGCTTTCTATTGAATTAGGATGGACCCTACATCAAAGGATCTAACAACGTTTTGTACCCGCTATGGTTCTTATAAATGCAAAGTTCTTCCTTTTAGACTAATAAATGGGCCAGCCACGTACTAACGGTATATGAATGATGTTCTTTTCGACTACCTTAACGAATTCTGTACGGCATACCTAGATGACATTCTTATATACTCGGACAATAAACTTGAGCACTAAGTTTACGTTAAAAAGGTCCTAGAGAGGCTGCGGAATGCAGGCCTATAAGTTAACATTAAGAAATGCGAATTTGGAGTAAAACAAATAAAGTACCTTGGGTTTATCGTCAGTATAGAAGGAATTAAAGTTAACCCTAAAAAGGTTAAGGCGATATATAACTAGAAACCCCCTCGCACTATAAAAGGCATCTAGTCCTTTCTAAGCTTCTATAACTTCTACTGTTGGTTTATTTATGACTATAGGGTTGTGGCTAAGCCTCTTATATAACTAACAAAGAATAACACACCTTTTGTTTTTAATGATAACTGTATAGAAGCTTTTAAGGAGTTAAAGGACCGACTTACCTCCTCCCCAATTCTCTGTCACTATGACCCAGACCTTAAATTAATACTAGAAACGGACGCCTTTAATGGAGTAGTAGTGGGAGTTCTCTTATAGTTATACCTAGGTGGCGAGTGGTACCCTATAGTGTTTTTTTTAAAGATAATAGCCCCAGCTAAGTGTAACTACAAGGTACACAATAAGGAAATGCTGGCTATTATATAATTGTTGTCCTAGTGGCGCGTAGAGCTTAGAAGTATAGACTCTTGGATTAAAATCTATACTAATTATAAAGCCCTTAAGTATTTTATGACAATAAAGCAGCTTACTGGTCGACAGGCTAGGTGGGCTAAAATACTCTCCCAATTCTTCTTTATAATCATGTACTGCCCTAATAGGCGAAATTCTAAAGCTAATGCCCTTACCTAGAGAGAACAGGATGTAGAACTATAGGATAAGCTGAAGGCTTAGCACCGGACACATGCCCTCCTCCGTCCCGAACAGCTCGACCTATGTATCCTTAAGGAACTAAACTCTAAACAGAATAAGCTGGCGCCTATAAAAGGAGAGATCCTAAATAAACTAATAGGACTAATTAACTGCATTCTAATTGCGAACCGCACAGCCGAATCTCTAAAAGCCCTCCGCGACTAAGCTATAGAAAGCGACCCTAATTTGGAAATAGAAGACGGACTGCTCTTATACCAAGAACAGCTTATAGTTCCAGATGTTGACAACCTATAAACGGAGCTAATCTGTAAAGCCTACTGTTAAGTCTCTACGGCGCACCCTGGTTGAGACAAGACCCACCAACTACTAGCGCCTCGCTACTACTGGCGAGGACTCCTGTCCAATATAGAACGGTTTATTAGGAATTATCATGCTTGTAAATGGGTAGATACCCCCAGGAATTAAACCCCTAGATGGTTATAACCACTACTAGTTCCCAAACGCCCTTAGCAGCATATTACAATGGACTTTAAATTATTTCTAAAGGACAAATATGGCTATGATATGGCCTTTGCGGTAGTCGACTGACTAAATAAGTAAGCCATTTCCCTCCCCCGCTTTAAGACTATAACCGTAAAAGATATAGCCTATATATATGTTAATAATATTTACCAGATCTATAGCGCTCCCGAGTTAATTATCTCTAACTGTGGACCCTAATTTATATTAGACTTCTGGGATAAATTCTGCTATATCCTTGGGATTAAGATTAAGCTCTCTACCGCATTTTACCCTTAGACTGACGGCCAAACTGAGATTATAAACTAGTACCTTAACTAATAACTTCGCCCCTTTATTAATTACTACTAGGACAACTGGTCGGAACTACTGCCTATAATAGACTACGCACAGCTTACGCTCCCTTATAATAGTATAGGAATGTTACTATTTAAGTTAATCTATGGATATAAGCCACGAACATTTTTTGATTAGGATAGACCTATAGGACCTATAACGGCCTGCAAACGCCTCAGCTATAAAGAGGCCTAGATATTTGCTAAGAGAATACACGGAGCCTAGAAGACTGCCTAAGCAATTATAAAAAAAGTATAAGAGAAGAAAGAGGCTGACGTAAACCAACATTGTTATAAGGTAGACTTCCACGTAGGAGATAAGGTATGGGTGTTAATGAAGAACTGGAAGACCTAGAGGCCAAGCTGTAAGCTAGACCACTAAATGGCTGGCCCCTATAAGATCCCTAAGAAGGTAGGGCACTCTTTCAAGGTTAAGCTACTAAAGTCAATAAAGATCCACCCTATCTTCTCTTTAGACCGACTGCGGAAGGCTACAGACAACCCGTTGCCTGGATAGTATAATGACCCCCCACCACCAATTCAGATTATAGAGGATGAAAAATAGGAAGTTAAAGAGATTTTAGCAGTTAAGAAAGACCGCGGTACCCTAAAATACTGTATAAGCTGGGTAGGTTACGACGAAGATCTAAAATAGTACCCCATATTTAATTTTAAGTACTCTCCCTATAAGCTATAGGACTTCCACCTAGCCTACCCTAACCTCCCTGGACCACCACGCTAATTAGAAAGCTGGATTAAATGCTAGGAAGAAGGGGTGGATAACTATAACAATTTAGATGACAATAAGGAGCTCAGACAACGCCTAAGGGCAGGCTTTTTTGGGAGGGGGGGGTGATGTAATAGTGCTGGGGCAACGCCACCTACCATACTTAGTGGACCCTGACTCCTACCAACCAATTAGGATTTTCCATCCCCGGGATGGAAAATCGCCATTGGCTCGCTTACTACTAGCGCCTTGGCGACCCCTTTATATCTTACTAGTCTCTAACAGACTTCTTCTTCTCCTTAGCTTAGTATTCTTGTATGGTAGCAATCTACAAGCTTCGGTTTAGAAGCATTTGTACGAGCCCGTCACAGTAACGAGGAATGGTAAGCAAGTCACATAATGTTATACACAGTATACAAAGTGTATGCAGTGTACGCCCGCGTATAATACGTATAACACGTACCTTATGTACAAGAGAGGATTTCTTAGGAGTATGGTTGTGTATTTAAAGGACCTCAGTCCCTACCGTAGATAGTTCTCTCCTTATAGTGAATCTTAGAATACAATTAGAGTTAATCTATTAGGCAACCACTCC
>Ga0307507_10009134_pt1 | contig 13332 bp, 9 predicted proteins | sample 7_EM_MG_FD_207223 | JGI IMG/M metagenome (GOLD analysis project Ga0307507, IMG submission 207223) | Populus trichocarpa ectomycorrhiza microbial communities from riparian zone in the Pacific Northwest, United States - 7_EM | ecosystem: Host-associated > Plants > Roots > Unclassified | place...
TGCTATGGAAGTGACAGGTTGATTTCTTTTGCAGTGAGAAGGATGCTCAAATGTGTATATATCATGTTTCATGGCAATCGAATTTTGGGTTCTGTTGTGAACTTGACGAGGAATGTGCACAGGAGCTTGCTGGTTAGTTAATTCCCTTTCAAGTGAAATTTTGTTTGCTTTTATTGTTCTGTTTAATGACACACACCTCCTTGTTTTTAGGTGTTCCTGGTGTTTTATCTGTTCTGCCAGATAAGGATTTTGAGTCGGAAAACAAGGATTATAGAGGTGTGTCCCTTTCTTGTTAGCACTAGGATTGCTGGTGGTATATATGCAATCATCGATCAAGTTTTATGAAATTAGCATCAGGATTTGCTGCTGGATATTAAGTTATGATACTGTTATTTGAGGTTTCAGAAAAGCCAATTGTCAATTTTCAATTTTCAAAGTTTAATGTGATGGAGAATTTTATTCCGTGGCAAATGGTTCTTCCGTAATGTTAACAACATGTAGTTTCCAGGTGATAGCCTCATCAATTCTGCAAATCCACCAGATTCTTCAGAAGCTAGTCAAATAACTCATGTTAGAACAAAAAAACTTTTTATAACTGGTATGTTGCATCTTTAAATCAAGTTCTGATGATATGTTCTTCAGCTCTTGCTTTTTGTTTGTAAAATACTACCTGCTAGATAGCGCAAGTTTTAGGATAATACACATATGCCTGATTTAGCTAGCTTTGTCATTTATTTAATTGCTTGGCGATCTGTATTTTGAGCAGGTCTGTCATTTTATACGTCTGAGAAAACCTTGCGTGCAGCATTTGAGGGCTTTGGTGAGCTTGTTGAAGGTATGCTTTGCCTTTTTTGTTTGTTGACATGTATTTGTTGCAATAGTCTTTAAAATAATGGCGGTGTATTCCTGACAGTTAAAATAATAATGGACAAGATTTCAAAGAGGTCCAAAGGTTATGCATTTGTAAAGTACACCACAGAGGAGGCTGCAAGTTCAGCACTCAAGGAGATGAATGGCAAGGTAGGTGTAAAACGAGTCCTTGTTTCACTTCATTTCAGTTTTAACTGTCCAAGCGGTAAGGCTGACCTACATTCTGGCAACCGAACTTGCAGATCATCAATGGCTGGATGATTGTTGTTGATGTTGCCAAAAGCAACCCACCAAGATACAGCAGGGGTCGACCAAGACAAGCAGCGTGAGATAGAGGTGGGAGGCCTCAACCCATGTGTGGTGAATTACTGTGCTCGCCAGTCACCTGTATCATTTTCATTGAATTCGTAGTTCACAAAACCAATAGTCATTTCGTCATTCTTGTCGTTGTAAACTTGTAATTAAATAATGAACATGTCGTCACTACATTGATTTTTACTGCATATGTTTTCTTTTTTTTTTTTGTGCAAGCCGGAGTACGTAGCTGTGACATTGTAGACAGTCCTAAGAAATGAATTAAGTAGTCATACTCATACTTTTCCATAGCCTTATGGCCTGTTGGGAACAAGGGCATAACTGCAAAGCAACTTGTATTTCCAAATCGCGCATGTTCCCAAACAGGCACTTACACACACGCACGACATCAAGGGATGAGGATAGCAAATAATGCTAATATTGTATATACATTTACCATCTACCATTGCATACATTGATCTGTCATTCTGTCTGGTTCGCCTTGTAGCCCCATTTTTTCTTTTTCAAAATATTGCCCAACTAATTGGGGGAGAGCAGAAAGGAAACACTAGACTTCATAAGCCTACAAGGGACATGGTTTTCCCAACATGAGCCACCAGAGATGGGTAATTTGCACTATGTATAACATGTGTTTATCGATTAATCAAAGACTTGCTTCCACTTAATTAAGGTCATCAGCCCTCCTCTCCAAACTCCTTCGTGAATCTCTCATGCACCTCGAGATCAGCTTTACTAACTGTTGGCTTCTGCCGTGCAAGCACTTTATCAAAATCTGCTCTTGTAATGGGTGGCAGAAGGACCTGCAAAGTCATCGATTTCAAATATATGTTGTCATTGTTTGTCACCGAAGAGGAAGCATGCAGCTAGAAGTCACAAACTAAATTGAATTTCCCGTGAAACCAGCCATTCTAGAGGGGGGAGTATAATCATGAATCATGATAACATGTCTCTCAGTTCCTCTTGTTGAGCATTACGGAAATAAGAACAAAAATGAACAATATTTCTCCTCTTATAGATTTCTAACAGTGTCTCCTAGGTACAACCACAGAAGCGATAGTTGTGCTATTTTCTGGGAATGGTTTTCAGGTTGAACTCTCTGTAATAGTGTTTTATTCAATCCATACCTTTGAAGCAAGGTCTTGTGCATCAAGTTCTTGTAATGTGGTCTTGACAGCTCCTCGTTGTTTTGGTTCACAAGGAACCCACATGCCATCAGAGGACTTCATGAAATATTCAGCATCCTGGATTTTACGAACAGGTTCAAAGAGTACATCTTTGACCTATCAATGAGAATGTCAGGACCAAGTTTAAAAAGAGGCAACTCCTGACTATTTTAAATTTTCACAAAAGAAAATGTAAAAAAAAAAAAACTTTTCAAACATTTTGCTCAAATTGGATATACGAATAGGAGTTGAAATATGGCAGAGGCTGATGTAAACTTGACACTTACACAAACTGAAATATCTGAACCAGAAAATCCTTCTGTTTTTTGAGCCAACTTCTCAAAATCACTTTCAGTTAAATTGTGAGGAGTATCACCAAGATGCACCTGCTTGTCGACATACAGGAGGAAGTTAATTTCATGAATCACACGAACATGTTTCAACAAGTCAAAAAACAGGCTACAATAGTTCTGATGGGCAATACCTTAAACATGTGTTGCCTTGCCTTCAAATCTGGGAGAGGAATGTATATTCTCTTGTCAAAACGCCGTCGGATAGCCTGTGGTTTATTTTGCATTAGCATTACCAACTACGTAATTCTGATGAAAATAGATATATTTCTGTCCATAATCAAGGAAGTTTAAAATCTGATGTTTTTCTAACCTGATCCAGTGCATAGGGAGTATTTGTGGCTGCAAGAACAAGAACTTTGTGATCATCACTCCCTACACCCTGAAATGGGACAAGAACCTCAGTTTAAGATTATGACAGTGCTCTTATCAGTTTATGTGGAAATGCAGATCAGGACAATGTTCTTTATCCATATACAGTGAACACAAAGTACCTGCATCTGTACAAGAAGTTCTGTTTTGATGCGCCGAGATGCTTCACTCTCATTACCTTCACCCCTTTGGCCACACAGTGAATCTATTTCGTCAACGAAAATGATGGAAGGTGCACTATCACGAGCCATTTGGAAAAGATTTGAAACTAGCTTCTCACTTTCACCCATCCATTTGGAAACCAGGTCCGAGGAAGAGACACTGCATAAAGACAGCATGTGGGAGTTGTCACCAACTTTGATCAGCAAAAGAGAGCATGAAAGGCATAGATTCTGCCCAGGTTATTGGGATTTATTTATGATTTATAAAAGTGAAATCTAACAAAAGAGTAAGAATTTGCATTTGCTCAAGGTCCTGCCTGATGCACAAGCATTTTACAAATTTCTTGGATAACGATTATTGACCATTGCTTGCAATTGCAAAGACTACCTATCTATATATATTGACCATCAAAACAGAGAATAAGGATAAACTTTAATGTTGTTTACGCATTCAAAGTTCAAACACTCACTTGATGCAATGTGTGTATAGTCTTTTAAGAAACTTTCATCAGCTAGTAATCTGGGCAGTTACGATATCTTGGTTTATTTATTACCTGAAGAAAGTTGAGTCAGCTTCTGTTGCAACAGCCTTTGCCAAGTATGACTTCCCTGTTCCAGGTGGACCATATAACAAAAAAGCCCTCCATGGTTTTCTCTTCCCTGAATGAGTGACAGACGAATAACATCCAGACATCAAATATTGTCAAACATAGAATCTTTACCCAAGAAAATATCATAACATTGGAAGCAGAACACTTTTGTGAGCATTACAACCAAGAAACTAACCAGTGAAAAACTGTGGGAACTTAACAGGCAATATGACAGCCTCTTGCAACGCCAGTTTGGCATTCTCAAGACCTGCCACATCACTCCATTTCACATTTGGCTTCTCCCTGATGATAACAGAATCAAGCCCTGCCTTAAGCTTCGCTTTCTCAGGATCCTCCTTGTCCTTCCCACCTCCATCCTTTGGTTTTGGACTACTCTTTGGCTGTGCAGCAACCGACGCATCACCATTTGAGGCAGGCACACTCCCACCATTATCAAGAACAGCTCGAATCTCCTCCGCCCTCTTCAGATATCCCAAACATCTTTCCCTAATTGTTTTCTCAATCTGTTGATTCTTCTCATACTTCAATTGTGCTTGAAAGTACTCCAACGCATTCATATAAAGTTGAAAAGCTTTACTATAGTTTCCAGTATCGTCCTCTTTAACTGCCTGTTTTGCGTACTCTATACCATGCTCCATAAAATTGCTGTACATTTTGTTCTCAAAACTAAAAACACCATATAATATATAATCCTTACACCACTCTCCACCAAAAAATAACGCCTACACAAATCAATGATACTTAAACTTAAGCCTCAATATCTCCTATATCCAGCACAACATCAAAACTAGTACTTGATCCAATGAAAGGTAAGGACAACATCTTTACAAACAAGCAAAACATCAAACATCCCTCTAATTCTATCAGAAGCTAAAATCCCAATACTTGGACGCAAAAAACCTGAAAAAAAACACCATAATTCAATCAAATCTCAAAACCCCAACACTCAAAGTTTCAGCCTTTACAGTAGTTTTGAGATATACAATTCTTTTTAAAAGTTTCCACCAACCCAATACAGTTTACATTAAAAAGACTCAAACTTTGCAATTAAATATCAACCAGAGAGAATGAACAGACAAGAAATAGAAAACCCATTGACAGACCTGAAACTTGAGGCTTTGATCAAGAGATGAGTATTGTCATCTGTCTCTCTCTGTTAATCTGTTTATTATAATGTGATTCGTGTTTAGACTTCAAGAGATAGAAGCAAAGCCGACCAATTAAAATGAAATCGTCCTGTCGCTTTCAAATACAGAAAGCAAAATACTATAAAGCTAGCAAAAAAAAAAAAAAAATGAAATGAGAAATAGTAATTTGATATTATTTATTTCAAGAAAGTAGAGATGTTTTTTTTTATTGTTTATTTTTTCTTTTTCAAAATAATTAAATGATATATAAATGCATTAATTTTTCTTAAAATATATTTTCTTTTATTTCTTGTGAAAAAAGTGGTTTGTTTATTATTAATTAGAAGAAATTTTCCTGTACCCTTTTCTCACGAGATGCTATTCATTTGAAATATTTTTTTTTTTCATCAATATTTTTTTTTTAATTTCACTTTTAAATATTAAATTTATTTTTTATTAAGTTATTATATTTTTATGACACGGATCATAAGTTTAGCAAGTTAACCTAATTTGATGAGTTAACCCAGTTAATTATGATTTTTTTTCTTAATTAATTTTTTTTTCAGTTTCATCCTTTAATATTTGGTTGAATTAAATTTCATGATTTATTTTGTTTACTTTCTATTATGTTATTTCGGCGTCATTACTCGAGAATAATGCTTAAAGGGTTAATCGAGTAAACTCGGGTTGTTTTTGTGTCTTATTTTTAATTGATTTTTTTGTTCAATTTCATTATTCAACACTGAATCGATTAAGAATTAAGCTTTATAATCTATTTTAATTTTTTTTATGGGAATATCATGGTCTTATAATCAGGGTTGTTGATTTTGGCATTTTAACCACGGTTAAATCGTGTTGTTTTTATTTTCTTTCTAAGAAGTTATCTTGGTCTCATGATTTAAGTCATGCGTCCTTCAACATTGAGTTTTCTTTTTATCGAGTTGTCCCCATCTCATAACCCAGATCGCGAGTTTGATAGGTTAACCAAATTAACTCAACTTTTTTTTAATTGACTTTTTTCCTTCAATTTCATCATTTAATTTTGTGTTTAATTAGGAATTATGTTACATGATTTATTTTGATTTTTCTATTAGGTTATTTCAACCTCATAATCCAAAAATAGTGTTTAACGAGTTAATCCAGGTTCACTTGGCTCATTTTTTATGTCATTTTTTAATTAAAAGTTTTACAAATTTTATCATTCAATATTAAGTCCAACATTAGTGATTGATAATTGAATTTCATAATTTGTTTTAATTAGCTCTTTATGAGACTATGTCAATCTCATGACCAAAGTTGTGAATTTGGTATGTTAACCCAGGTTAAATCGGGTTATATCATGTTATTTTTTAATTTTCTTTTTATGAGGTTATCTCGGTCTGATGATCCTGGTCATAGGTTTAGAGGAACGACTTGGGTTGTTTTTTATACTCTTTTTTTAATTGATTTCTTTTTTAATCAATTTGCTTTCCATGAGATTATCTTAGTCTTATGACTCAGGTTGCGGACTTGACTAATTAACTCGAGTTGCTTTTTTAAGTCATTTTTAATTGATTTTTTTTTAATTTCATCCTTTAACATTGATTTTATTAATAACTAGGCTTCATAATTTATTTTAATTTGCGTTTTATGAGATTATTATAGTTTAATAACTCATGTCGCGGATTTGACATGTTAACCCGGGTTGACCCAAGTAAATCCAATATATTGTTATCTTAATATAAAAAAATATTTCATCTTAAATTTTTTTTAGTTAAATTATATTTTTACGAGTTGTATAGATTGCTTTTGAATCCACATATTCAATTGAGCCTCATACGATTTAAATTTTTTTCTATTAAAAAAAATATTAACAATATTTTAATATTCCTTCTATGTACAAGAAAAATTTGACCGGTTCTGTAGGGTGTCGCAAATTAATAATCTACTCTCACTCTATATATTTGTGTGAATTAGCTTCTCCCTATTTTTTTTTTGGTAAATAAAATTAAAAAAAAATACATCACACTATTTTTTTTCTCTCGTTGTCAATACCTCAAAATCGATACTTTTAGATGACTTAGCTCCAAAGAAACAAACGCATGGAAGTAACTAGAAGACTCCAGGGGTGGACTGGAGACTTGGGTGCGAAGGGGTGACTTGAGTATTTTTAAAAAATACTTACAAATTGATCCTTAAAATGTAAAAACTATTCTCATTTGCCCCTAATTACTAAATTTTATCCCCTCAAGGATGGAAAAGTTCTCCCCTCACTTCCTTAGAAGATGAACAATTCTTAATATTCCATGTATTCATCCCATTTGCTCAAACCAAACAATTTCTAGCCTCTCAAGAGAACTATAACAAGAACTCTATAGCATCAAGAGTAGCAAAGCCACGTAGACCTTATTTATGATGCCATAAATGCTCATTTAATGTTGTACATAAGAATAGTTAAAGAAGATGTAAATCCAAGTTTTAAGTTTAAATAATTTTTATTTAAAAAAATATTAAAAAATTATATAATATATTTTAACTTTTGAATGGAAATGTTCATTGATATACGCTAACACACACCACTAACAAAGGAAAGATCAAAAGGAAAAGAAAGCTATAGTCTTGACTCTGGTATCCTAACCTTTCACAGAAAGTGTCCATAATTTCCTTACTTGGTTCTTAGAGTACTGATGAATTAGTTCAACCAAACATTTGCTTAGCTTGGTTTGTACTTTCCAGAAACCAGATAGAACACTCCACATGTCAATTATGCAGAGAGAAATGCCTTAAATTAATGTGACTTTGATCTCCTCCATTTCCCTTCATATATATTATATATACACTCCCATACTCCATATATACTTCAACAACTGCTTGCTCTTCAATGGAGAAACAAGTTCACTTCATCCACTTCTTGTTTGCCCTATTCTGTTTCTCTTACATAATGTTTTCAGGTTATATATATTAGTACATTTTTTTTTTGCAATTTATAGATGGGATTATTTTTTCTTCCTCTTTGTTTAAAATCATGCTTTGTTAATTATAAGCTTATAATCCATTGGCTTTAGTTGTTGCAGAAGGTCTTGTGAGTGGACACCATGACAATGGATCAGTGAAGCTTTTTGTATTTGGGGATTCCTATGCAGATACCGGGAACTGGGAGAAATTTGCAGCTTCCTGGAAAGAGCCTTATGGATTCACTTTTCCTGGTAAACCAGCTGGTAGATTCTCTGATGGTCGTGTCTTGACAGATTACATAGGTAGGCATTTTTTTTATAGTGAATTCTCAATCCTAGATGAGTGACATGAGTGTAAATTTATATTTGGAATTCATGGTTTGCAGCTTCATTTCTTGGTATAACATCTCCAGTCCCTTACACATGGAGAAAAACTGTAGAAAAATCTGGTCTACAATTTGGGATGAACTTTGCATTTGGAGGAACTGGAGTCTTTGATACATTCATCAATGCACCAAATATGGCTACCCAAATTGATTTCTTTCAACAACTGCTTGAAGAAAAAGTTTACACCAAACAAGACCTTAATTCCTCCATTGTCCTGGTGTCCCTAGCAGGCAATGACTACACTACTTATATTCAAAGAAATGGCAACTTTCAGGTGAGTTTGGTAAACTACTTTTTGTTTTGAGCTTGCGGAGGTAGGGTAGGCGTAATTTGCTGCAGTACAACATAATCGCAATCTTTAATTTATTCTTAGCATCAACTTATGATCTATTAACCAGCTGTTTAATCAGTTAAAATAAAATCAGGATGATAACTCTGAGAGAACTATATAACAAAACAGTATCTTGTTATCATATTGTAGGATTTGCCAGCCTTCACAACATCACTAATCAACCAGCTTTCTGCCAACCTGAAAAGAATAAATGGTTTCGGAGTGCGAAAAATAGCAGTAACAGCATTGCAGCCTCTTGGATGCCTGCCGATATTGACAGCCTTCTCTTCATATCAGAATTGCAGTGAAAGTTGGAACACTGCCTCCAAGTTTCACAACCAGAAATTGCAGCAAGCAATACAAAGGATGAACAATGAGAGCGGAAAACACATGTACGAAACACTGGATCTGTATACTGCATTCATGTCCAAATTGAATACCGCACGCCTTGCAGGAAACTTGAAGTTGAGGAGTTTTCTTACGCCATGTTGTGTGGGCGTGACAAGCAACTACTCATGTGGAAACGTTGGCAAGAATGGGGCAAAGACGTATGTGGTATGCGAGAAGCCGGAGTTGTCTGTCTTCTGGGACATGGTACATCCTGCACAGAATGGTTGGCATCAAGTCTATTCGTCTCTGAAATCTTCACTTCATCGACTCTATTAGGATCTTCAGATGATTAGGATAAAATTATACAATTAAGAAGAAAATTATATTGTAAGAGTTGATTGTTGATCAGATCATCTAGCTACTAGGAAGGTGATTTGTCCTTTCCTTTATATACTAATAATTTATTTTCTCAGATTTCTTTCCTCCTTTATAATTACAGATTAATTTAGATGCTACACAATTTTCTTTATATACTAAATGATACACACACACACACCCACACACCCACACACACATACTATAGTTATAGAATCAATACATTTTGAGAACTTTCAAACCCAGATCTTAAATATGATCCATCATTGTAGCACTTCGCACTTTGACACGCTAAAAAATAAGCCTAGACATATATTTATAGACGATATGTCTTGGTTTTAACATATAGATGATTTCTAATTCTATAAGGTTTTCATTAATTGACAAAAACAATCCTAAACCATAAAAATTTTATTATCAATTCCTTATATAATTAAGATTAAAATTTATACCACATCACATGCAACAATCAAAAGTACAACTAAGAACGATTTCATTAAAAAAAAATCACTTGCATGGATGGCAATAGAGAATTTTCAATTTTACAAATATTTTTACTTCCAAACCAGTTGTATTATTACCTCAAAGAAGCTGTCCCCGTTGATAATTTATCAGCTAGGAGGGTAAACAAACCAGATTTCCAGGTTGGCATTACAGGATAGAGATCAATCCTCATTTGGTGATGAAATTCATGCAAGCACACCAGTTTTTAAGTGGCAATGACAGGAAACCACAACATTCTGACAAGATGTTTCCATAAAAAAAGACAAAAAGAACCAAATTTAGAGTGTGCCTAATTGTCTAAAAGCTGGAGTGATCCAGCTAAACTCATCAACCTTCAAAACTTCCATGCAAGAGTCCCGGAGGGAAACCCTACACAAGAATGATTGTTCTCTAAAACTACTCCGCCATAACTGCAATTTTATAAAGCTCTTTCTCTCCTTGTCTTTGTTTTTCCAATGGAGGGGAAAGGAATCTTCTTGGTTGGTTTGCTTCTTTTATCCATCGCTGATATTTCTACAGGTTAGACGACCGATTAATTTATCTCAAAATACTTACCTTATATTTCCCTGTATTAGTTTTGAGTCTTGAATTAACACATAATTAGTGATTTCTGATAATTAATCATTCATTGTTTTTCTTTGGTATTTCAGCTCAAAATTGTCCCAAGGGCTCTCCAAAACTCTTTGTTTTTGGAGACTCCTATGTTGATACTGGAAATTGGCCAAAGAATGTCAGGGGTCCATGGAAAGAACCTTTTGGTAAAACATTTCCTGGTAAACCAAATGGTCGAGCCTCCGATGGTCGTGTCCTTACTGACCATATAGGTGCTTAATGACTTTTCTCTCGTGCTCCTTTCTTCTTTCTTTAATTGTTCTTTTTATTTTTAGAATGAAGAGAGTACAAAACCAAATGTATCAAACCAGGACTAGCCTGTAGGGGGGTTAAATCGACCAACCTATAACCTAAATACGATAAAGATCATTATCGGTGTAAGAAATTTATAGAACAGCTTAAACAATGTTGTTTTGAGATAGAATCGGGTTGATTAAGGGTTAACTCGACCACTTTATTACCTGAGAGGTCGGGTCATATGGAATTTGTTTTCCTATTACAATTATAATATGTCACCTAGTTATTAAATCATATTAACACATTTTTTTCCTCATTTGCATTCATGAAATATACATATGTGCAGCATCATTTCTGGGAATAGAATCACCTACCCCTTATCAACTGAGAGATACATCAAAAAGTATTCAGCAAGGATTAAACTTTGCATATGGAGGCAGTGGTGTTTTCCCCACATGGGCGAAAGACAGTCTGACAGTCCAGATCGATCAGTTTGAACAGCTACTCAAAGAAAATGTATGCAGTCAATGTGACCTTGATAGTTCAGTTGCCCTGGTTTCTACTGGAATCAATGACTATTCATTCTATTCTGCAGCCAAAAAAGGTTCCAACGATGTGAGTAGTTCTTACCCTGAATAAACAAAGTTTTACCAGTATTTTTTACGATGAATATGTAGCTTTTTAACTTGTATTTTTTGCATTTTTTACATGATAGGGACTGCCTGCTTTCACTGAAGGACTTGTCAACCAGCTCGCTGCAGACCTACAACGTATTAATCGTCTAGGAGTGAAAAAAGTTGTAGTAGCAACATTACCAGTTGTAGGATGCTTGCCTCTCCACATAATTCCACCAAATTCATATCAGAAGTGCGATGAAGAATCCAACAAGAACGCCAAGATTCACAACCAGGCATTGCAGAAAGCAGTGGAAAAAATGAACACTGATGATGGAAACAAAAGCACGTTTGTAATTCTTGATCTCTATAACGCTATGGTTTCTGCTATTGACCAATTCAGACAGGATGCAGGTAATTTCTGTTCATGTTTTTTCAACCACAATTTTTTTTATATGCATCTCAAGTTAATCATTGATTAACCTTTCTTCTTTCTCCTTGTCACAGCAAATACCGAGCACAAGAACCCATTGCAGCCATGTTGCTCGAAGACTGTTGAGCACATATGCTCAGCGGAAGGACTGTGCTCGAATCCCAAGTCATCTTTCTTTTTCGATCTGGCACACCCTTCGGACAATGGCTGGAATGCAATTTATTCATTTCTTCAAGGTTCTCTTAACAATGATCTAACAGCTTGAGGATGGTTCCTTATATTCGACTTTAATTCAACTAAAAAGTCGTACATTATATACAGTCCATATTCAGTTTCATGTCTTGTGATTGTATTCAATTTAAAAATTTTTCCTCATAATATCTTGATTGAGAATAATTAAGATTTTTGTTTAAACTTTCACGTACATGCAATTAGTATATTTCTAAAGTCCCGAGAGATTACGGCGGATAATCATGATGGATTTGGGATGAGATGACGCATCATGCACCTCGGTGATATTAAATAGAATAAGTGAATTGACCTAATGATCAATGATTCAAGCCCTTTAATAAATTAGTCCCTGAGTCATGTCTGACAATTATGTAAGTGAATTGATTCCTTAAAAATGTGATAATGTGTGATGCTGTATAATAATGACTGCATAATTTAACATCTTAATTTGACAACAGTATGACAGGCCAGATGCTGTGGAAACACCAGAAAACATTTTTTTTTTATTAGTGTTATCTTTTGGACACAAAAGGCAGAGAAGAAGGAAAAGGGAAGGAAGGAGCCTTGATAAAATCGTTGGTTTTTTGGCAAAATGGCAAAAAAGTATTGACCTTTAGATTTGATGGGCAAAGGATTGATTGATAAAAAACAAAATTAGGTGATAACTTGAGACAAGAAACTAATCAACGTCTGTAAAGATTGAGTTAGTCAATTGTAGAGGCTGCAGGTACTGAACATATTAATCTGTTGAGTGATGTAAGGCGTGCCTTCTCGGTGTATAGATATTAGCCAAGATTCTTGAACAATCGGCCAGTGTTTGCCTTTATACGTGCTTATGTGATTACTCTTCATTGTAGAAGTTAAGAGTATAGTTCCAATTCGAGCCATGGTTTTGCTTACAAAAAGCATAACCCCATCTCCTTGAAGCTAGGCAGAGTTTATGCGCTTTGAATCTTGTGTTCATTAGCGAGCTAATTGTATTGTTACTCTTGTTTGTTTTCTGTTTCATAGTTATAAAACCTGGTTGAATCGTTTACCAAGAGTCTGGATTTGACCAGGTTTCACGATGAACTATTTTTTTTAAACTAAAATAACATCGTGTCAAGTATTATTAAAAAAATCAAAAGTTGAGCTAAACTGTGAGTTGATTTATCCGATAAGATGGGAAATGAAGAATTTTCCTTCTTTATTACTTTAATCTTCAAAACATAAAAGAATTGACAATTCGAGAAAAACAAATCACACATGCATTTATATGCACACTTGACGACGACGACGACAACAACCAGGCCTCCAAACGAAACTAGTTGGGGGCGCCTGCACACTTGAAAAAAACAATTCAAACAAAAAGGGAAAAACTAGTTGACAGCACTGCA
>Ga0307507_10009135_pt1 | contig 13332 bp, 9 predicted proteins | sample 7_EM_MG_FD_207223 | JGI IMG/M metagenome (GOLD analysis project Ga0307507, IMG submission 207223) | Populus trichocarpa ectomycorrhiza microbial communities from riparian zone in the Pacific Northwest, United States - 7_EM | ecosystem: Host-associated > Plants > Roots > Unclassified | place...
AAAAGCATTTACATTACAATAACAAACATTATCTATAAATCATTATATATTATATAGTTAGTGAGGTGTGTAAACATATATAAAAACCTGGAAAAAGTTCTTTTGATTATATTATATAATATGGCACAAAGTCAACTTCCCAACAAGCCTAATTAAGAAAGTGAAAACCATAGAGCTCCTTCCAAAAACCAAGCATCAAATTGATCAACAGACCGTTGTGTTTGTTTTCCATTACCCATTTTTATCCTTTTTTTTTTCTTTTCTAAATTGAAAAAACGACATGGCTAGATCACATGGTTACACTACCCTATATAGAGAGAGAGTTAACCTGCATGCCAAAAGAATCCATGGCTAAAAACAACTACTGGCATGGATTTGCAGTTGTCACCTTCTCAAACACTAGCATACAAAAAATGTACTTAACAAATTATGAACATGCCCCTTGTGACATATATGGTGTTATATACTAGTTGCCATGACATAACAGATTCAATATGCTGGTGATAGTTACTTGAATGGTAATTAATGTTAATTACTGTTGTCATTTGCTGAAAATCTTACCTGGGGTAGAGGCAGAATAACGAAGAGATCAAAGAAAAATCCTTTCTTAGCCTTCAAGTACCTCAGAGCCGAGGAGCAAGGGCCGGCAACTCGGGACCCTCCTCTTTCTCCATCTCCACCACTTTCACCACCACCATGTGGTCTCTTGGCTATTTTCAGCTGCAACCACATGTTCCACAAGTACAAAACATCAGTCATGCACCGGAGAGCCGTGACCGTGATGGCAAACCACCCATCGACGAATAGGCACATGCACGTGTCGCTTATTGAGAGGACGTAGAAGAAGAGAGGGTCCACAAAAAGTCCTGTGGCACACACGAGGAGAAAAACCCTATTCCATTCCTGAACCCATTTGCCTCTAGGGTCTAACACCTGTCCTAGAGACCACCCTCTTCTTTTAGAGCCACCACCACACAGATTCAAGAACATGCCTTTGCAATCTTGTGGACTTTCCTCCTCCACATCTTCTTCTTCTTCATCATCTTCAACTTCATCTTCTTCACTTTTGCTGTCTTCATCTGTAAAATACTGCAAGTACTGTGCAGCATTTGAGTTTTCTTGGTGCTCACTAGCCATGAAAAGAGGTGAAGAGAGGGAGCTGGAGGAGGTGTTTAGGTTGGTAAGGGGAGAGCAATACACGTATGACTTTCTTTGGGGGCATGAATATGTATAAGAAATAAGGACACAACTGTAGACTGTAGAGATAGAACTTGAGAGAAACAAGATCCTTTTATTAAAGTACCAAAATACCCTTAGGTTGGTGTTCTGTTCCTCCATTATCTGCCTCTAATCCTTCACTTAATCAGACGAGTAATTATTAGTAAATGAGTTAAAGCTAAAAAGTCAGCATTAACTCTGGAAAATTGATTGCGTTAACAGCAATGGTAATTACCCAACACGTTTTTGGCATGTCTCTTCACTGACGCCATGTGAAATGTCGAAAAGTGTTTCTACCCCTACCTCATACACCTTTTCCAAAACATAATATATATATATATATATATATGGAGAACATAAATACAATTTCAGTGCCATAATTAAATACGATTGTATTAGAATGTATTAATAAATTTTTTTTTTTTGAGTTTTCATAAAAAATATCAAATGATATTATTTCCTTATGGGTTTGATGGCTAGTGGATTAATTACTTTCTACATTATTATTTCGAAATTAAATTCAAGATTTCTCAAAAAAAAAAAAAACCTTAACTCTTTTCTTTTAAGATGAAAATTAGATTAACATAGAAAATGACACAAAAATATATACAATTGTCAAGAAAAATTATTCTAAAAGAACAATACAGTATAAAATTTTCAAATTCTTGATAATAAAATCTCAAAAAATCTAAGCAGCTTGGGAGCAAGATTTATATCTTGAATAATTAGTTAATCTTTTTATTTTGAAAATCTGATCGATTCTCTCCTCGAGGTGACTAGTGGCTGGTACTTAAAGAGAGAAAATATCTCTGGTATAAAAATGTCTTATCAAAGTAAAAATCATGGGTGCAGCGTTTGTCTAAGCCTGAAGATGATGGTCCGACGAACCGCCAAACCCACAGATGCTTGGCCTCAACGCTTGGTTGGGTCTAGGGATGATGGGTCTGGTAGTTCACCAAATCCATAAAAATCTAGGCTCAGCGCTTGGTTGAGCCTAGAAATGATAGGTTATTACCTTAAACTTTGTTCATTTGTTTATGAGGGAGGATCTAGGAAAAAACAAAAAAAAAATGGTAGTCCATCAATAACCCCCCAAATCTGTGTGTATTATATTATACATAGATTTTGAAAATCTTTTGTTAGCAGCAGATGAGGACCGTTTTACCTTCTTCTAAAGATTTCACGTGTCCCATACATGACAGTCATGATCTTTAAGTCTAGGTGACTTGTCTTTACTACTGGAACGTGTCCTTTGGGAAACAAAGTGGTAGTGGCTTCTAATGTAACAATTAAGTGAATTTCTAAAGATTTGTGATGATATGAAGAGTCATCCATCCGACAATGGGAGTAAAAAGATTTTTTGTTTACAACCCTTGTCATTCTTACTAGTGACTTTTCTTTTACTTTCACTTTTTGTGCTTTTTGAAAACCTGCTCCCATAACAAGATCTCAAATATCTTTTCCACCTTTGTTCCCAATCCAAAAGGAGAAAAAAAAAATACTTTAGACACCTTTTTCATTTGGACATTTCTCTCTATTTATCTCTTAGTCAGAACAAAATGGACCTTAGAAAAGTCAGATTTGATATAAAATAAAAGTGCTCCTAAACTCAATGAGGAGTTCAGGTTTCAACTATAGCCTGAAAGAAGCCATAAGGACAAGGGTCCATCAAGCTAGGTCTTATAATGAGAGAACCTTCTCGTAGGAGTCCCTCTCCTCCCCATGTTAGAGATACTTAGGAGAGAGAGAGAGAGAGAGAGAGAGGTTGCCCTAGAACCCCATGGATAACATCCCCAGCAACATAAGTGCTGAGGATGTAAAATATGTGGCTCGTTACCAACCAGGAGAGTATATGGCTCAGATACCTGATCATGCTGGGCGTATCAATAAGCAAACCCTAGGATCTACTCGGGTTTATTTTGAAATTACCACCCCCATCTGCATGTACGTGATGAGGTACTCCTTCCCTCTTCAAGGATTTATGAGGGAGGTGTTTAGCCACTACTAGCTAAGTTCAGGGCAACTACATCTCAATGGATGGACAATTATGTCTTCTTTTAAAAAAAATTGTAGGATCGTTGGGCTTGAACCTACAATTAATGTTTTTAGAAATTGCTACTAGTTGGTCGTCAACATTGATAGTGGCAATGACATGCACTAGTTCTTTACCTTCACCAACAAGAATAATAGCGTTATAAGGGAGATGGTTGGTCATGAGATTCATCGGGACAATTAAACCTAGTGAGGGGCTAGAGCTAATCTAGGGTTATTCTTATCACTAAAGGGTCCCTCCCCATGAAGTAAACAACAAGCCTCATATGACCCTGGATAAGGAGAAAAATTATGTTTCACTGGCCTTGACTTCGACTTAATATGAAGTCAATAATATGGTCAAAGGTTATTACCAGATTCTCTTGCAAAATACATTGATTTTCTGTATTTTTCTCCTTTTTCTGAACTTTTTTGTTTTGTTTTTTTTTTAGCTGAAGAAAAAAATTTCAGCTGGGCCTATAGAAGAGAGTATACCCTAGGGATTTTTATCTTATGTATCTGATTGAGGCATAGGTGATGGAGGACCTCCCTATCCTTGTGAACTCTCCACTTCTGAGGGTTTTGCTTCTAAGAAGATCATGATGAGAGTTATGGCCACTACAAAGGTGGAGGGTACTGATCTTCCCCCATCCAGGGAAGAAATAAATATAACTCCCCCTGTGGTGATCGTGGAATTCTGTGTTTCAGTCCCTCATTTAAAGGCTCATATGGTGGTATTTTCTCTATCACAGATTCTTGTATTGTTAAGTGAGGAAGCAGCGGGTGGGACTTTCACGAAGGCTGACCCCATGGAGTTCAATGACACCTTTTCTCAAGTAGCTCGTGGTTGCTCTCCCTTTGATTTTCTCATCCTGTCGGAAGGAAAGTAGGAACTCATGGAGGCCATGGTTGGAGGAAAAATAGGCCTCAGGAAGGCTGGCCTCGAGGTAGTGAGAACATTAAAGAGAGTTCTTACATCTCGTCAGACATCTCAGTAATGTCAGATGAAATCTTCCACCGCTATTTGGCTTTAACTAGCCAAATAGCTTTTAATGTAAGGAATTTTCCTGTTTTTTTTATTTGGTTTGATGATTTCCTTTTTTAACATTTATCATTGACATATCTCCACAATATAAGCCCATTATCAAGGCATTGAGTGACCAAAAAAGGTCATATGAGGGAGGTTGTAGCTACGAATATGGTAAACCAAGATGCTTTTAAATGGATGCAGAGAGAGAAAACTATTATGGAGGCCAAACTGCGGAGTATTAACGTGGATTATTCCACTTTAAAAGACCAAGCATAGGGTTTTGCCCTTGAGCTAGGTTCTTGCGAAATAACATTCGAGGCTACCTACAAACAGATGGTTCCTTTGAGACAGGAGCTTGAAGCAAAGGCCTCCCAAGCTGGTCTGCAAGCTAAAATTATTGCTACACAAGCAAAGCTTCTTGCTGCAAGGGAAGAGGTTTGGTGTTTCCAGGCAAAGTTGGAGACTTTAAGGGACTCTTTTTAGGGAGTTCCATGGATTTTTCATAGGGTTCGCAGCTTTGAGCGAAATACTAGGAGATAAGATATTCTTTTCCATGTCCAACCTATGTTTCTTCAATCCTTCAATGGGGAAACAAGTTGATTTTAGTGCAGCCTTTCACCTATTCCCGGTCCTTAATTTCATGGACATTTTCTCGATTAGAGCCACTACAACCCAACGGGGGGAGTACCTGGATAAGGAGCCTGGGCTAGATTTTTAAACCCTTCTAAAAATGTATATATGTATTCTTCTTTCATGTACATCATATTTCTTTCATGATTCTTTTATCTACATGTTGCTCTTCATGAGTTTAAAGTCCCCATGTCGAGTTCTTATCTGGATCTAATGCCTGTACTTAGAAAATTATTTATGTATCCAACACCCATACTTAGGAGATTTCTGGGTCCAACGCCCATGCTTAAGAGAATATTTCTAAGTCTAACGCCCATGCTTAAGAGAACATTTCTAAGTCTCCTAAGAGAACATTAGGAGATTTCTAGATCCAACACCCATATTTAGGAGATTTCTAGATCCAACGCCTATACTTAGGAGATTTTTTTTAATTTTAAACTTTTCCTAACCTTAATCAAGGTTAAAAAAGGATATATCTCTTGCTTGTAATGGAGAGAAGAGGCTCGGTCTCAAGTAGATTCCTAGATAGATTTGTAGTGGATTGTTAAAAAAAGCCTTCTAGGTAGGTGATGGAATTTTATGTTGGTATCCTTAGGCAAGGCAATGTCTATCCCATCCTTGAAGAGATGTGCAATTGCACTAGAAAAACTAAGTCAATCTCTTTCAAGGTAAAGTGTGTCGTAACATTAAAGAGACATTGATTCTTTTCAAAATAAATATGTTATCGCACTAGAGAGGGTAAATTCATCTCATCCTTGGGAGGTTAAAGGGTTGTCATTCTAGAAAGATCGTATTTGTCCCTGTTGTTGAGAAAGTGTTTATCCCATCCTCAGAAAGATGTGTCGTAACATTAGGGAGATGTTGATTCTTTCAAAAGTAAATGTGTCATCGCATCAAGGAGAGTAAATTCATCCAATCCTTGGAAGGTTGAAGGGTTATTATCATGGAAAGACCTTATTCATCCCCGTTGCTAAAGCAATGTCTATCCCATTCTTAGCAAGTGTATGATTGCACTAGGAAGACCAAATCAATCTTTTTCGAAGTAAAATGTGTCATAGCACTAGGGAGATGTTTACTCTTTCCAAAGTAAATGTGTTATCGCACTAGGACGAGTAAATTCATCCTATCATTGGAAGGTTGAGGAGTACTTGGGGAATAAAAAACATTGTTGCGTTAAACCCTTTAATTTATATATATGAAACTTATATTCTTAGTCATTGACCATAGAACATTGTTATCTCCCCTTGAGGTATAATCATCTTTAATAACACTTTTATTAAGGGTCATAGTCTCAATTCTAGGAGAAGAGAGAATAGAGTTTCTCCCGTAAATGTCTTATAGGTGATCTTCAGATAGACTTCTCTAGATGTACACTTTGAACCAACATTATATTGTTCTTGTTGAAAACTTTCCAAAAGTTTAAGGCTCCAACGCGTCTGTGAAGTTAATAAATGCATAACCCAAACTTGCTCAATTTTATCAAGTCCATGAGCATGAACAAAGAATCATGTTCTGATTTTGGGCAATCAATTTGTTACGTAGCATTTTTTGCTTCTTATCCAAGAATGTTGAGGCTCTGGTGGAGCGAATATGTTGATGGTTGTAATGAGGTCCATGACGCGTCTCTTTTCGAGAGGGTCTTGGCTCTTTGCCTTTGATATTGATTTGGGATGTCAATAAACAACCCTAGAAGAATAATTTATGGTTATTTTTAATGTTTTCCACAAATGACATCACTGATGATGTCTTAAAAAATCCAAGCAGCTTGGAGTAAAGCTTATGTCTTGGATAATTGGTTAATTATTTTATTCTAGAAATCTAATTCATTCTCCACTTGAGGTGACGGGTGGTTGGTGACTAGTGCCTTAAAAAAGGCTCAATTTGGTGAATTTAGGACTCTCCATTAATTAAGTCAGTGATTTTTTTAGAGAAAATATAATAATCTTATAGAGAGATACTTTAAAAAATAAATATACCATAGAGAATGAAGATTTTGAACCTCATGGTTGAAGGATTTATGACTTATTTACAGCCTACAATTTTTTTTATGGAGAGGAGGGGTAAAAACATAATATTGCCTTAATAATATTAAAGAGGAAAAATATACTTGACACATGTACTAATGTTGATGGAATATATCTTTGACATATGTATTAATGTTGATGGAAAATATTCTTGAGATATATGTTAAAAAGAAAAAATATCCCTAACATAAAAATATGTCTCATTAGAGTAAAAATTATGGGCACAACGCTTCGCTGAGCCTAGAGATTGTGGGTCTAGTGAGCTGCCAAACTTATGGATGTTTGGGCTCAGTGCTTGGTAGGCTCAGAGATGATGGGTTTAGCAGTTCATCGATCCTACAGAAGTCTGGGCTTGACACTTGGTTGAATCCAAAAATAATAGGTTAATACCCTAAACTTTGTTCATTTGTTCAGAAAATAGAATCTAGGAAAAGATTAAAAAAAAATTGATAGTCCATCACATTGCTTAATTTGTTTTTTTTTTTTCTTTTTGGATACATGATTATTGAAACCCTCATTTGAATTGAAATATCTCATGCATGGGTGGTCACGAGAATCTAGAAAGAAAAGGTTAGATAGAAATGAAAATATAGCATAAAGAAACTCAACAAACAATCATCCCGTGATACTCTTGATTCTAGAAACTTGTGTAAAAACTTTATAGCATTTAGTAATAACGTGGCAAAAATTTTATATTGAGAATTAGAATTTAGTTTTTTTTTATGATCATTTGTTAAATTCCTTTTTCTTTTCTATATTTTTTATAGTAAAGTTAAAAGTTAAGTATTAATACAAAGTATCTTAGTTTTAATACTTAATTAAGTAAATATTAGCTGCTAATATCTCAGAGACATTCATTTATTTTAGAAGACTTATATTAAAGAAAAAATGATAAATCATGTTCAAAAAACACGAGAGGGTCCTTATCCCTTTTTATAATGGCATCCTTATTTACAAACTTTTAATCCCGCTTTCATGAGCGTGTATGTCTAGTCTAATATTTGATTAGAAAGGGATTTTTATAATATAAAAAGTCAAAAGGGGGGAAAATACAAACTATTTATTAACTCCATAAAGAACGCTACTATAGCAAAAATTCAATTTAATTAGAAAGGGATGTAGTCTCAATCGATGAAAATAAATGATAAGAATATCTAACATAAAAAAAAAAAAATCTTTGGATTGAGTGGTTAAATTTTAGGATATAGATGAGTATTAAGTAATAAGTTAAAGGGTATTGGGATTTTACTGTTTACCCACACTCAACGTACCGTGAATTACAACAGTAATCTACATTGGATTCTTTCTTTATTTTTTTCGTTTTTTTTCACTTTTTTTTTTTACTTTTACATAAGTAAATTTTTTTTTAACTTTTATAACAGTAATATTTTTTAATATGTTAAGGGGGTGTTTGGAAACGCGGTTTCAACCGCGTTTCCTAAAAATATGAATTTGTTTTATTTAAAATTAATTTTTTTATATTTAAATTTTTTTATGTACTAATATAAAAAATAATTTTTAAAAAATAAAAAGATATTTTAATATATTTTAAAATAAAAAACACTTTAAATTATTATAATTATTGTACTACGCTATCAATATAAAGACGGAGAAGTAACTGTGCAGCAACTGTTTTGCATTAATTTACCAGGAAACAAGAACACAATTGATAAGAATATAACTCGATCAGCGGGACCATCGGTATATCAGGAGAAATGATTTTTAGCTACTATACTTTAATCTTTTTTTCCCTTGATGATACTGCCTCAGCAAGAGTGTGGATGAAGGCAAGGCACTCCTGTCATGTCAAAACTTTAAAATAGAAAACACATTTATGTTCATGCATGCTGTGCCAAAATGCTGGGAAACCCAAGTTTTCACTTTAATCATCACTGTCGTGTCTTTCTTCGGCGCTGTCATAGTGCTATCGGAACTTACACCAAGGTGAACCCGCTACGGTTGCAGTTCGGAGGTCTAACCGGTGGTTTACTTATTATAGTTGAACCACCATGTATCTTTTTATAATAATATATACAAAATCTTCATATATTTATTATTCTTTTACCATATTAAATATTATGGTCTAAATATATTTATCTAACATTACAGTAGAATAATAATCTAGAACATAAAAATTAAAAGCTAGCGGTTTAAGAACCGGCCTACCACTAGGTTAACTGATTCATCAATTTAACTAGATCGTCCAGTCTTTCTTTTTAATTTATTGTGTAAACAATCATTTCTAAGAATTGATCAGTTCATTTGAGCTTTGATTCACCGTTTTTTTTTTTTTTAGATACACACACACACACAAACATACACCATCGTTATTCATATCAATCATTTTCTTCTTTCTTTCACGGAATTTGGAATTATTTGACCACCTGTCCAAATTTTAATCAATAGGAAAGGGACTGTACGTTAGCTTGATTGATAAGGGGAGCGGAGGTTATGCTCTTTTTTATAATAATCGAGAGAGCTTGTGGCTATGCTCGAAGTGGATCTATGAAGGATATGATTAATTTGTGAAAGCACGGGGACATTTTAGGAAACTTAAAAGAGAGAAACGGAGGGGGAGGGCAAGAGTAACTATACGTGAGGAAGGCGAGAAGGTCAAGAAAAGGACTGGGGGACGGTTGCGGTCTTATTCACAAATAAGTTTGAACAACAGCAGGTTCCATGCAGTTTCGTCCCTTTGTCTGTTTGCCCATCAATTATCTGTTTGATACCTAGGAATTCATGGACGTGAACGACGCAACTTCTTCTTCCAGCTAGCCACCAAGAACTAACAGGTAAGCAGTGATGAAGGGCCGTTAGCCCATCGAACACACCACTGCCCTAAGCATATACAGAACAAAACATCCTTTCTCTCTCTCAGCAGCCCGACTCATCTCCTTCTCTTATTCTATACTCGTACCAACTTGGATGGTTAATGGAAAGTGAGACTGTTGTTTCAGAAAGCATGTGAATGATTGCAGAGTTAATGCAAGAAAATGGACAAGACAGATTGCAATTGTACATACCTAGCTAGCCATGGCCCTCAAATGTGACTCCGTGGCACATGGATGAGCTCTTGTTGATGGATGTAAAATAAGTTTCAAAGTTTTTTATTATTTTTTTTTTAAAAAAGAGAAAATTAAAATTTTATTATGCTAGATAAATTAGAAACTCATTGTAGGCTTTGCTTCTAGCTAGGTAGAAAGAGATTTTATAAACTGTGAAAGCAACCAAATCTTAGACGATAAGATGGAGATCTTTCCATCTAACAAAGAGTTTGTAATGTGGCTAGCTTCCATAATACAAAGATGCCCCTTCTAACTAGTATATACTTTATTGCATTTTCCCAGATACAGACATTTTGCGTTGCAGAATTCGGCTGGGATCTCTGGCCCATAATGTTGAATAGGCCATGCTAGGGAGTGGCGTGTTTGATTCAATTTCAAACATGGCTTGAGCAAGAAAGGAAAAGTCATGTGCTGATTGATTTTCTTGCTAAACTGGGGTCTTCGATCTCGTCATTGAATGGTCTGGGTGCCTTTATTATTGGTTGATGTTATGGATGCTTTCCGTCGTCAGGCATTAGCCTTTCTATTCTTTGCCCTCTTGTGCCAAAAACAGTCGTCAATTAATGAAGATTTTGTGGCATATTACTGCCAGTTCCGTGCAATTTGTATCAATATTGATGCCTGCGGTCTTGTTTGTTATCAAATAAACCAAAACAATATGTTCTTTTACTGTTTTGTGTTTACTGTTCATGCTTTCACAAGCATTTTTGCTCACTTTTTTCACATTTTGGTCTTTGAAGTTTATAGTTTTTTTTTCAATTTAATTACGTCATTTTTATTTTCAATTGCATCATTTTCATTTAAAGCTATGCTTGTGTAATGATTTGTTTTGCTCTTTCTTCACTCGCTTTGTTAGTGTGTCATTAAATATTTCGATATTAAATTAACAATCAATTTTATAAAATACATTTTGACTTCTTTTTAAAAATAAAATTGAGAGATTGAGGATCAAGATCAAAATGAAGAAGGCCCTTTTTTCATAATAGCACACAAGCTTCAATTGATCCCTCAAGTTTCAATTTTTTTCCTTTTCTATCCCTATTTAAGGTTATTATATTTTAGTTCTAAACTTTATTTTTATTACATTTCAGTCATTGAAGTTGAGCGAGGAAAGAGTGAATAATTAAAAAAAATGATGAGAGAAAAAGATCTTGGGTGGCCGGATTACGAACACTATTAACTTTGATTTTGGATTTCATGGATTTGTCTTCAAGAAAGAAACTTAATAGAGATGGTTTTCGCCTTCAGTTGCGCCAAAAAAAAAGATTTGAGCTTGAAATTTTTTTTATTTGATTTTGAGTTTTTAGGCATATTAGAGGGCATTTTGGGTTTGTTATTAGTTATTGAGCTTTCTATGAAGATTTTCATGTTCTTTTAAGGTGGAGAGTTGAGTTTTTAATGTCCAAATATGTTGGATCATGATTACCGAACTCTATCGGTCCAAATGTAAAGCAAATTCCATGTCGTCGCCTAAATTTTTTAAAAAAAATAAGCAAGAAGAAAATAAAATAGATGCCTAGGTTTGCTTTGCTAGGCCTAAGCACCTAAGCTTTTTCCTAAGTGCCAAACTTGCAGGTCTAGCTTTTGAGGCTTGCACGCTTAGTCTTAAAAAAAAAAAATTGTTTGTTTTTCTTAATTTTGTAATGATTTTCTTAATTAAAAGAAAAAATTACCATGAGCATCCTATAGTTTAATCTATTTTACATCTTGCCTTCATTATTTTGAAAATAACAGAAATCATCATCGGTCAGCAAAAAAAATCCTAATCAATCAAAATTATTAAAATAATCTCATATATATTATATCAGAAAACCCAAAAACCTGATCCCTCTCTCTCTTCACCTTGCGACTTCTTCTCTCTATTTAGAATTAAAAAAAAACAAAAACTCTCATCCGTTGGGAGGAAGCCAAGATCTATACAAAAATCAATTTCCTTGTTAAGAGAAACGGTGTGTTGGTGAGGAAAGTTTCTTGGGTGGCTGCCGACTAGAAATTTATGAGATATTTTGTGGTGTTTTCAAGTAGGAATTTTTTTGGGGAAATCTATGGCTATGGATTTTACAATGAATTTTGCCTTTTATTTGAGTTAAAGAGTTTCTTTAGGGATGGATCAGAAGCAAGTTAATGTGTGGAGAAAAGGGTCGTGAGAGAGGCTATGAAATTGGCAGAGAGAAATGTGTTGTGGAGGTTGTGCTTTCACTACTGGTTGGTTTAGTCGGCGGGGAGAGAGGTTTAAGTTGTTTGACGATGATGGTGATTTTAGAAAAGATGGAGACAATCTGTCCATGAAGGTTAATCTTTCATTTAGATTCTCATATCCTATAATCAGAGTAAAATTTTACTTTAGATAAAAATTATTAGATGAAGGGGAAGTTTAATTGATGTTTTGATAAATACAGAGTCGATCTAATGCTAGCTTGTTGTTCTTGCTTCTTTAAGGGACTAAATGGTCAGTCAGATCCTAACATCATGCATGGAATTTTTAGCTCCAAAATGGATAAGAGGTTATGTTAGGGAAGGTTAGCTATAAAATGGATGAGCATTACTAGAAATTCAACGAATATGGTTGGTAACGAGAGTGGTAGAAAGGATGGTTTGGTCAACTTCTAGTGCTAGCAATGTGCATGGAATTGTAAATTACAACAGTAATCCTTACATGAATATGGTTATAGATGCAATGAGAATGAATTAAGGTAATGTCAATCAATGTCCAATCATAATAGAAGAACATAATGCAAACGCGACCAGGTTTTTTGATATGTTGAAAGATTCTGATAAACCATTATGGGATGGTTATACAAATCATAGTAAATTATCAGTCGTAGCACAGGTTTTCACCATCAAGTCGAATTATGGGTTAAGTGAGGACGGTTATGACAGAATTATTGAATGGGCGAAAAGCATTTTACCCGAAGGGAATATGCTGAAAGAGAACTTCTATGTTGCTAAGTCTATGATGAAACCCTTCGATTTAGAATACCAAAAAATTTATATATGTCTGAACTTCTGCATGTTGTACTACCTTGAAAATGCTGAGCTGACCGAGTGCATGACATGTGGGCATTCGTGTTACAAACCCAGAACTGGCATGGAAAAGACTCTCGTGACATATAAAAAACTTCGATACTTTCCAATCACACCTTAACTACAAAGGTTATTCATGTCATCAAAAATTGTTGAGCACATGACATGGCACCAATCACATGATGCGATAGATAGAATGATGGTGCATCCTTCTGATGATAAAGCATGAAAACACTTTAACAGTGTGCATCCTCACTTTTCAGCTGAATCAAAGAACATGTGTCTTGGGTTGTGTATAGACGGATTCAAC
>Ga0307507_10009136_pt1 | contig 13332 bp, 10 predicted proteins | sample 7_EM_MG_FD_207223 | JGI IMG/M metagenome (GOLD analysis project Ga0307507, IMG submission 207223) | Populus trichocarpa ectomycorrhiza microbial communities from riparian zone in the Pacific Northwest, United States - 7_EM | ecosystem: Host-associated > Plants > Roots > Unclassified | place...
GTGGGAGCGGGCGTTCAGATCCTGTTGCTGGCGTTGCTCGGCACGGCGATCGGAATGGGGCCGGCCGGCTGGCTGACCGGCCTGGCATTCGCGATCGCCACCTGGGCCGTGCTCTCCAAGGCCCTGCACCGGACCCGGACCCGTTCCTTCGGCCCGGCCAACCGGGTCACCCTGGGCCGGGCCATCCTGGTCGGCGGGGTGACCGCGCTGGTCGCGGACTCCTTCGAGAGCTCGCCGCCGGTCACGCTGCTGGTCGGCCTGACGGCGGTGGCCCTGATCCTGGACGGCGTCGACGGCAAGGTCGCCCGGCGCACGGGTACGTCCACCGCGCTGGGCGCGCGCTTCGACATGGAGGTCGACGCGTTCCTGATCCTGGTGCTCAGCGTGTACGTCTCGACGCAGATGGGCCCGTGGGTCCTGCTGATCGGCGGCATGCGCTACGCGTTCGTCGCCGCGGCCCGCGTCTGGCTGTGGCTCAACGCCCCGCTGCCGCCGAGCACCGCCCGCAAGACGGTCGCCGCCACCCAGGGCATCCTCCTGCTGCTGGCCGGCGCGAACCTGCTGCCGCACACGGCCAACATCGGCGTGGTGGCCCTCGCGCTGGGCACGCTGGTGTGGTCGTTCGGCCGGGACGTCGTGTGGCTGTGGCGCACCTCTCGCACCTCCCGCGTCGAGGAGGTTCCGGTGGAGGAGAAGCTGCTGGAACTGGTCTCGCAGTAGGGACGGTTGCGCCGAAGGGCCCGGATCACTGGTGATCCGGGCCCTTCGGCGTACCTCTTGGGTGCTACGACCGCGGGGTCCGGCTCCGTACGACCGCGAAGGCGCCCGCCGCGAGGCCGAGCACGCCGACGATCAGCCCGGCGATGCCGAGCCCGCGGGCGGTCGAGTCGCTGCTCGACGAGGAGGCGGCGGTGGAACTCGCCTTCGTGGAGGTGGCCGCCGCAGTGGTCGAGGCGGCCGGGGCGTCGCCGCCGTCCTCGGTCCCCTTGGCGGTGAGCTTGAGGACGGGCGCCGGGTTCTCCGGCTCGTCGTCGCCGGCTGCGGCCTCCTCGATCCAGCGCACGACATCGCCGTCCGAGTAGGTCTGGAGCGTCTTGAAAGCCAACTGGTCGGTGTCGTCGGGCAGTTGACCGAAGGCGACGTTGAAGTCCTCGTACTGTCCGGCCGCGATCTTCCCGCCGGTCCAGGTGATCTCCGAGACGGCGTCGGTGATGGTGCCGTCGTCGGTCTTGACCGGCTTGGTGAGCTTGCTGGTGGTGACCTTCGCGGTCCAGCCGTTCTGCGGGGTGACCAGCACACCGAGGACGGGGTGGTCGGTGGGCAGATAGACCTGGACCTTGGTGGTGCTGGCCTTGTCCTCCTCGTTGGGGACCCGGAAGGTCAGCACGCCGTCCGTGGCGCCCTTGGCGTAGCTCTCGGGGTGGACGGTGACGTGCGCGGAGGCGACCCCGGCGGCGGCCAGGACTCCGGCAGTGGCGAGCGCGGCGACGGTGCCTGCGCGGCGCAGGGTGGTGCGGTATGCGGACATGGTGAGGTGATCTCCGTACAGGAAAAGGAAGTTGGGGTGTCAGACCGGGTACGGGATCGGAGTCGGTGGTCCCCTACGGCTCACCGCGTGCCGCAGGAGGAGTTGGCGCAGGGGTGACGCGTCGGCGGCGGCGCGTCCGGGCCGGCCGACGGCTCGGCCGGCCGACGGTACGGGGGCGTCCCGCCACCAGGCCACGAGCCCCGGCACGAAGGCGACGGCCCAGCGCAGCAGCGACCACAGCGCGGCCTCGCCGCGCCGCAGCCACCAGGCCGCGACGAGCGCGGCGACGACGTGGGCGGCCACCGCGTGCGGGGTCATCGCCTGCGTCTGCCGCATGGGAGCCATGGCGTGCCCCGACATGTGCGCCATACCGGCCATCGCCATGCCGGTACGGGGCCGTGCGACGTCGAAGCCGAGGTGGAGCCCGGCCTGGGTGGCGAGCATGACGGCACCGATGCCGGGCAGGGACCGTTCCCGCCCGCCGAGCAGCCACCCCATGACGAACACGACGAGGAATCCGCCACCGTCCGCCCACCACGGAGGCGTCGCGCCGGTGGCGAGCCCGTGCCCGGCGGCAGCCAGCAGCACACACACCGCGGCGAACACCGCGGCGCGCAGGCTCCGTACCGCCGGGGATGCGCTCATGGTGACGGATCCTCCCACGGGCCGCTGCCGCCGTAGCCGTCGATGGCGGTTTAGGGGGCAGCTCATATCTGGTTCATGGCTTGGTACGGCGGGGGCGGGTGGGGTGTTCAGTTCGAGTGGGGGGGACTCGTGCGGGCATGCGTTGATTTACCGGGATACGGCGCTGCGGGACCGGTCCAGGCACGGGGACCGCGGGACACCGGGGCCTTGCGGCTGGCTCATCTCCGGCGCGGTTGGTGTGGCCGGCGTGGCAGCAACCCGACCGCCGCCAGCGGTACGGCGGCCAGCACCAGCCACGGAACGGCCACGGGCAACCCCGTGTCGAGGAGGGTGCCGGTGCCCGCGCTGCCGAGGAGGACGATCAGCCCCGAGACGGAGGACAGCGCGCCGGTGTAGAGGCCGAGGCGTCCGGGTTCGGCGAGGTCGGGGACACAGGCGCGGGCGACGGGGGCGATGAGCATCTGGCCGAGGGTGAGCAGGACGACGAAGCCGGTCGCGGGCAACAGCCCGGCGGTAACGGTCAGTTCGGCGGGCCGGGCCACGGCGACGACCGCGAAACCTACGGCGGTCAGCAAGAGCCCCGCAGCCATTGACCGGCGCGGCTCGAACCGCTCCCCTGCCCACCGGGTGACGGGCAACTGTGCCGTCACCACCAGCAGCGAGGACAGCGCGAACAGCCAGGCCAGCGGCGCCTGCGAGCCCGCCGCGCGCTCCACCTCCTCGGGGAGGGCCAGATAGAGCTGGTTGTACGCGAGGAGATAGGCGCCGTAAGCACAACACAGCGCCAGGAAGGGCTTGTTGCACACGAGGGTCCGCATGCCGCCCTTCTGGGTGATCTGCGCCCGCCCGGGGATGTGCTGCGGCAGCAGCCACGCATGGCCCGCGAGGACGAGTACGAAGATCCCGGCCCCGGCGAGACACGTCACCCGGAAATCCACGGCGAGCAGCAACGCACCGAGCAACGGCCCTGCAAACGCCCCGACTTGACCCGCGACGGTGAACAGCGCGAGCACCCGGGTGCGGGACCCACCGCCCGTCTCCTCCCATTCGACCGCCTGCCGCGCCACCTCCGACTCCACGGCCGGTGAGAACAGCGCGGCGGCGAACCCGATGAGCAGTACGGCCCCCACCACCGCCCAGGTCTCTTCGGCGTACCCGAGCCAGCCGAACCCGGCGATCCGCAGCACGCATCCGGCGAGCACCACGGGCCGTACGCCGTACCGGTCGGCGAGGGCCCCGCCGACCACGAACAGCCCCTGCTGGCCGAAGGTCCGCAGTCCCAGCACAAGGCCAACCAGCCAGCCCGCCATGCCCATCGCATCCGTCAGGTGCTCGGCGAGGAACGGCAGCACGGCGAAGAAGCCGATGTTGAAGGCGAGTTGGGTGAGGATCAGCAGCCTGAGGAGAGGCGAGAGGGAGACACGCACGAGGGCCACGAAGGTCATCGGGCGGCCAACTCCCTTTGTCCGCTGGCTCGCACGCCTCCGGCCGCCGTCACCGCCAGTGCACCGAGCAGGGCGAGTACGGCGGCGGGGGCGAGGACGGCCCAGGGGGCGCGTTCGGCGTAGGGCTGGTTCTCGGCGAGGAGGAGGCCCCACTCCGGGGAGGGTGGTTGGGCGCCGAGGCCGAGGAAGCCGAGCGAGGCCAGGGCGAGGGCTATGCCGGGCAGGCGGAGCAGGGCGTGGCGGGTGACGGGTGGCAGGACGGCGGGCAGCAGTTCGTGGCGCAGGATGTGCCAACGGCCCGCGCCCAGGCCCCGGGTGGCGGTCACGTGCAGGGTGGCGCGCTCCTGGCACAGCAGCGCGGAGGTGTGCGCGGCGAGCGGCGTCCAGGCGAGGGCGGTCACCGCGAGGGCGGGGGTGGCGGTTCCGTTGCCCGCGACGGCGGTGATCAGGAGGGCGGCCAGAACGGGCGGTACGGCGTTCACCGTGTCGACGAGCGGCCCGGACAGCTGGGGCAGCAGCCCGAGCAGCACACCGGCGGCGAGCGCGACCGCGCTGATCGCGAGGGCGAGCAACAGGGTGTCGACGGCGCCGTGGGCGACCCGCGCGAGGAGGTCCCGGCCGAGCGCGTCGGTGCCGAACGGGTGGGCCCAGGACGGGTGTTGGAGACGCAGGCCGGTGTTCAGGGCGAGGGGGTCGCGGGGCAGGCCGAGCGCGACGACACCGAGGAGGAGGGCTACATAGACAACGGGCAGTGTCCGTCGGGCAGTTGAGGTGGTGGGGCCGTGGAGGGAGGGGAGGGCATCGGCGTGCAGCGCGGGGCCGACGAGGAGGCGTGCCGCGAGGCGGGTGAGTCCGGCGGCGACGGCGGCGAGCAGGAGGAGAGCGAGGGTGCCGGCCTGGAGGACGGGCAGGTCCTGGGCCAGGGCGGCCTGGAGGGTGGTGCGCCCGAGCCCCGGGATGTCGTAGATCTGCTCGACGGCGACGGCCCCGCCGGTCAACCCGACCACGAACAACCCCATGTTGGGCAACAGCCCGGGCAGACAACGGCGTACGGCCTGGCGGGCGATGCGCCGGCCGGACAGTCCGCGCGCGGCGGCGGCCCGCGCCCACGGCTCGGCGAACGCACCGGGCAACAGGTCGTCGAGCAGCCGCCCCATCACGGCCCCGGCGGGCAGCCCGAGCGCGAGCGCGGGCAACACCGTCCACCGTGGCCCGTACCAGCCGAGCGCCGGCAACCAGCCGAGCTGCACACCGACGACGGTGGCCAGCACGGACGCGGTGAGGAACTCGGGCAGCGCGGCGAGAACGGCGGACCCGCTGCCACCGGATCGCCGTGCGAGCAACTCCCCCACCACGCCCGGGAGTCCGGACCCGTCGCCGCCCGACCGCACCATCGCGCGCCCGCCCTGCCACAGCGTGCGAGCACACACCAGGCCCGCGGTCACGACGGCCACCGCGAGCGCCGCGCCCATCAACAGCAGGGATGCGCCCAGGGCTTGGAGCACTCCGGGCATGACCTCGGCGCCGGAGATCCAGGACCGCCCGGCGTCACCGCGTGGCAGGCCACCGAGCCACTGGCCGAGCAGTCTCAACGGTCCTTCGTCCAGGCTGAGTTGGGCGCGGACGGCGGCGAGGACATCGGGGTCCGGGTCTCGTTCCGCCGACCGTGCCTTCAGTACGGTGAGCGCCGGGTCGGTGTGCGAGAGCCAGGGCAGCAGGCCCACGGCGCACACGAGGGCGGTCGCGAGGATCGCGCGCCACAGGAGTGTGGCCGTGCGGTGCGGCATGGTTCAGCGCCGGGTTCCGGTACCGACGAGGGTGCGCTCGTACGGGTCGAGGAGCACGCCCTCGACGGCGCTGTCGACGCCGGTGACGACCCGCTGGTGGACCAGCGGCACGACCGCGTCGGTGCCGAGGATCTCGGCCTCGGCCGCCATCACCGCACTCTGGCGCGCGGAGGTGTCGGCGGTGTCCTCGGCCTTCGCCACGGCCCGATCGACAGCCTTGTCGCAGAGCAGAGCCAGGTTGTAGCCGCCGTCGCACGTGTAGTCGCTCGCTAGCACGGCCACCGGATCGCCGGTGTCCACAAGGGTGTTGCGGGCGGCGACGAAGGCGTCGAACTTCCCGGCCAGGGCGTCGCTCTCGATCCGCGAGTACTCGCGCACCTCCAACTCGACCTTGAATCCGGCCTTTTCCAGCTGCTGCTTCAACACCTGGGCCACTTCGGGGAGTTCGGGCCGGTTGTCGTATGTCGCGAGGGTGATGGTCCGCCCGCCGGGCGCCGCGGCATTCGCCCGCCCGACCGGCTGCTCGCGCTTGCCCGCGGCCCAGGTGACGGCAGGGCCGTAGATGCCCGTACCCGCGTCGGCGTGGCCTTCGTAGACACCCTTGGCGAGTGCGGAGGTGACGACGGCCTCGCGGGCGGCGGCCCGGAGCTTCGGATCCTTGAACGGGCCGGTCCTGGTGTTGAGTTGGAGGCTCGTGGTGCGGGTGGTGACGGTCTCGCGGCGGGTGGCCGGGGCGAGGGTGGCGGCCTGGGCGACGGGTATCGCCTCGGCGATGTCGACCTGCCCGGTGCGCAGGGCGTTGGTGCGGGCGGTGCCGTCGGCGATGAACCGTGCGTCGATTCCGGAGGCCTGGGCGAGGCCGCCCCAGTAGTCGTCGAAGCGGTCGAGCGTGGCCGCCGTGGAGCCGGTGACCTTCGTCAGTTCGAAGGGACCGGTGGCGGTGCCGACCGGGTCGACGCGACCCTTCTCGTCGTAGGCCTTCGGGGAGAGGACGGCGAGGGCGGGCCCGGCCAGCCTCAACGGCAGTACGGGGTCAGGGGAGTTGGTGGTGATGCGGACATGGCCTGCGCCCGCGGCTTCGGCGGTGAGGGTGACGCCGGAGAGCGCGGCGGGGGCGGGCTTCGTCTCGGTGGAACGGTCCAGAGCGGCGGCCACGCGGGCCGGGGTGACGTCGCTGCCGTCCTGGAAGGTGGCCTCGCGCAAGGTGAACAGCCAACTGCGGTCGCTCTCCCGCTGCCAGGAACGGGCCAACGCGGGGGCAGCGGCTCCGTTGGCGTCCAGCGAGGTCAGACCTTCGGTGACGCCGAGACGACTGAGGATCGTGGCGTCGGCGCCGTAGGGAGAGAGGTTCTCGGCCGGCGGGAAAGCGAGGGCGACCCGCAGCCGGGAGCCGGATTTCACACCCCCGGCGGCCTCCCCCGCCCCCTCGCCGGCGGAGGCGAAACAGCCGGTGAGCAGTGGCGTGAGCGTGAGGGCGAGGAGAAGCGGGGACCGTCGGACCGGTCCAATACGCGTGCGCATACGGCCTCTTGTCCTTGTTCGTCGGAATCGCATCGCGTCTATCGCTCCATCGCCAGTTCGAAGTGCACGATCCTCTGCCCGCCGCCCGGGTCGTCGCGCTCGTCGTGCACCACCTTCCCGAGCGACCGCCAGAAGGCCTCGGCGCCGGGCACGGCGGGATCGGTGTGCAGATATACGGCGCGGTAGCCGCCGTCGGTCGCGGCGAACGCGAGGAGTTCGGCGACGAGGTGCCGGGCGAGGCCGCGGCGGCGGTGCGTGGGGCGGACGTAGACGCGACGCAGTTGCGCGGTCTCGCCGGAGGGGTAGCGCTCGGCGAGGTCGCGCGGGTTCGGTGGGTGGGCCGGGCCGCGGGAGTCGAGGGCGGCGGTGGCCACGACGGTGTCGTCGGCGGGGTCGAGCGCCACGAGGAGGGTGTGGCGGGCCGGGGCGAGGTAGGCGGCGGCCGGGTCGATGATGTCGCCGTGCCAGCGGGGTACGTAGCCGGTGGCGAAGTCGCGGTAGACGGTGTCGAGCATCACGGCACGCGCACCGTCGATGTCGTCCGGGCCTGCCGCCCTGATGCAGTAGTCATGCACTTGCACATCATATGCATTAAGACTCCGGTCCTTGATCGTTCCCGGCGGCCACTCCAACGGCCGCTCTCGATTTGACAGCCCTGCGGCCGACCTCTAAAACCTAGCGACATGACATTCATTTTCAAAACTGTGAAAACGGCGGACCGGTAGTGCGGGTCGCGTTCGTCGGCAAGGGAGGCAGTGGCAAGACCACGCTGTCGGCCCTTTTCGCCCGCCATTTGGACCGTTCCGGCGCCCCGGTGCTCGCCATCGACGGCGACATCAACCAGCACCTGGCCGAGGCGCTGTCCCCCGACACGTCCCCCGACACCGAACCGGTCACCGCCCCTCCCCTGGCCGCCCACCTGACCGAGCTCAAAGACTTCCTGCGGGGCACCAACCCCCGCATCGCCTCCGCCGAGGCCATGATCAAGACCACACCGCCGGGGCGCGGCTCACGCCTGCTGCGCCTGCTCGGCGACGACGAGGTGCACGCCCGGCACGTGGTCCGGGCGGGTGACGTACCGCTGATGGCGACGGGCGAGTTCACGGAGAGCGATCTCGGGGTGGCCTGCTACCACTCCAAACTCGGCGCGGTGGAGCTGTACTTGAACCATCTGGTCGACGGCCCCGACGAATACGTCGTCGTCGACATGACGGCGGGCGCCGACGCCTTCGCCTCCGGCCTGTTCACCCGCTTCGACCTGACGTTCCTGGTGGCCGAGCCCACCCGCAAGGGTGTCTCGGTCTACCGCCAGTACCGGGACCACGCACGGGAGTTCGGGATCCGCCTCGCCGTGATCGGCAACAAGGTCACCGGCGAGGACGACCTGCTCTTCCTCAAGGAGGAAGTGGGAGACGACCTCCTCACCCACCTGGTCCACTCACCCTGGGTACGCGCAGCCGAACAGGGCCGCGCACAGGGCGACTTGAACGCGTTGGAGTCGCACAACCGCCACGCCCTGAACATCCTCCGCGAGGCGGTCGACGCCCGCCCCAGAGACTGGCCGACCCTGCACCGCCACGCCGTCGAGTTCCACCTGCGCAACGCACGGGCGTGGGCGGACCGGGCAACGGGCCTGGACCTGGCCACCCAGGTGGACCCGGGCTACGTACCGGGCCCGCCGGCACCGGCCTGACGCCAGCCTGCTCCCCCATCCCCAACTACCAGACAGGACACCTTTCTTCATGTCTCTCGACGTCTCCCCGAAGCTCCTCGCCGAAGCCGAGCACGGCACCATCCGCGAGGTGGACTTCGTGGACACGGTCCGCACGTCCCTGCCGTACGCCTACGACCTCATCGCCGGCCTCGCGACCGAACTGCGCGACGGCGCAGCCGAGTTCACCGACAACCAGACCCCGCCCCCGTCCGAGCAGGAACGCGGCCAGTTGCTGCGGGCGTTGGCCAGCGACGCGATCCGGGGCAGCCTGGAGCGCCACTTCGGGGTGGCACTGGCTTTCCAGAACTGCCATCGGGTGGCGGCGTTCCGGCCGGGGTCGCTGGGCGGGGAGGCGTATGCGCGGTTCACGTCGGTGCGGTCCCAAGTGCTCAACCAGTCACCGGAGTTCAGGGACTGCTGACCGGCAGGACCAGCGCGGCGAACCGCTCGGCGTCGTCCAGCCACGGCGTGTGTCCGGCGCCCGGCTGGATCACGAACTCGGCGTCCGGGAACAGTTCCGCGTACCGGGCGATCACGTGCGGCGGAGCGGAGATGTCGAACTCCCCGGCGAGAACGCGCACCGGGGAGGCGAAATCAGCCAGCGCCGTGCGGGTGTCTGCGGGGCTGAAGGCACCTTCGGCGGCGTAGACGGCCGCGGCCTCCGCGTTCTTCTCCTTCGCGTCGGCCTCCTCGAAGGCACGCGCCGTCTCGTCCCAACGGGCGTGCGCGAAGGGCGAGATGGCCTCCCACGAGTCGGGCGTGGCTCGGCCTGTGGTGATCTCCTCCAGAGCGGCGAACGCGGGTCCGAACCACGGTTCGGACCCGCGCAGCCGCGCCACCTGGAGCCGGTCCTCGGCCGAGATCCCGATGCCGACCGCGTAGACGCTGGGGGTGACCAGGATCAGCCGGGCCACACGGTCCGGGTGGCGGGCCGCGTACAGCGCGGCCAAATTCGCACCAGCCGAGTGCGCGAGCAGGTCGAACCGGTCGAGGCCCAGGTGCTCGCGCAATGCCTCGACGTCGGCCACGAGACGGTCGCAGCGGTACGACGCCGGGTCCCGTGGCACCTCCGACGCGCCCGTGCCCCGTAGATCCAACCGGATCAGACGGCGGTGAGCGGTCAGGCCGCCGAGGGTGCCGAGGTAGGCCGAGTCGCGCATCGGTCCGCCGGGGAGGCAGATCAGGGGCGGGCCGTCGCCCGAGGCGTGATACGCGAGGCGGGTTCCGTCGGGTGCGGTGAAGGTCGGCATGGGCGTGAGCGTGTCAGGGGGCAGTGCGTGCGGCAACCGGATTGTCGGGCGGTGGAACGGGCCGGTCCGGTTCCGCGCTCCGGACCGGCCCAGCTGTCACTTCTTCTGTTCGACCCGCACCCAGTCCACCTCCGCCTGCACTCCCCCGGCCGCGACCTTGTCCACGCTCGACTGCGGCAGGCCCCAGTACGGTGTGGTGACCTGGTTCCAGCCGGCCGGATACGCGCCGCCCAGTGCGAGGTTGAGGATGACGTACTGGTTGTGGTCGAAGACCCATTGGCCGCGGGTCGATTCGAGTTTGTTGCGGGTGGTCTCCTGGACGAGGTTGTCGTCGACGTAGAAGCGCATCGCGGTCGGGGTCCATTCGACCGCATACGTGTGCCACTGATCGGCCGTGCCGCCGTTCGGGTACGTCTGGCGGGCGCCGATGTTGCCGTCCGCCGAGTAGCCGGGGCCGTGGAGTGACGTGCTCGTCCAGTTCGGGTAGCCGATGTTCTCCATGATGTCGGTCTCGCCGGAGGCCGGCCAGGAGACCGACGGGTCGTCGACGTTGCTGCCGAGCAGCCAGAAGGCGGGCCAGAATCCGTCGCCGACCGGCAGCTTCATACGGGCGCTGACCTTGCCGTAGCTGAAGTCGAACTTGGTGTGGGTGTCGATGCGGCCGGACGTGAAGTCGTAGGTGCCGCCGCCCGCCTGGGTGCAGCCCTTGCAGTACTTCGCCGCGAGGATCAACTCACCGTTCTGGGTACGGACGTTGTCCGTCGAGTCGACGTACGCCTGGGACTCGCCGTTGACCGAGCCCATTTCCGTGCCCGTGCGCACGACCCGCCACTTGGAACGGTCCAGGGCCGCCGACGTGAAGTCGTCGAAGAACGTCGTCTGGTACGTGCCCGACTGGTCGCCGGGGAGTGCGGGGTAGGCCGCCGCCGCGCTGCCGCCGGTGCCCCAGACCTGGAACTCGTAGAGGGAGTAGCCGAATTGGGCCGTGTAGGGGGCCGGGTTGTAGAAGGAGCGGCGTTCCTTGCCGAGCATGCGGACGTAGCGGCCGGTGACCGGTTGGGGCAGGGTCACCGTGTCGTGGCGGCCCGTCGCGTCGGCCGGTGCCTGGATGTTCGCTCGGCGGGCGGCGATGTCGGCGGCCGAGGGTTCGTAGACCGTGCGCCAGGTGGAGTTGTCGTCCGAGACCTGGAGCAAGTAGTCGACTGCGTACGCCGATTCCCAGTAGAAGTCGACCGTGTCGATCGTCGAGGTCGCGCCCAGGTCGACCGAGACCCAGCGGTCGGCGTTCCAGTCGCTGGACCAACGGGTCGCGTCGTCCTTGAGGTTGGCGGGCCAGCCGCCGTCGGTGACGTACGCCGGTGAATTGCCGTTGTGCTGGTAGTAGTTGGAGTACGCCGGGTGGTTCAGGGCGAGGTTGGTGCGGGTCGTGGACGCGGCGGCCGGTTCACCGCCGTAGACCTTGAAGGAGTAGAGCGAGTAGCCGTAGGGCGTGGCACGTTCCAAGCCGCGCAGGCGGACGTAGCGGCCCGTCACCTCCTGGGGGTACGTGCTCGTGGTGACCGAACCGCCGGTGCCCGCCGTCTCCGTGTAGAACGGCGTCCAGTCGGTGCCGTTCTTCGAGACCTCCAGGACGTATCTCTTGCCGTAGGCCGCCTCCCAGTCGAGGGTGACGCGGTCGATGCGGAGGGTCGTGCCGAGGTCGAGGCGGATCCAGGCGTCGTCGGCGAAGTTGCTGGACCAGCGGGTCGCGCCGTCGCCGTCGAAGGCGAGGCCGGGGGTGGTGCCGGCGTTCTCGCTGCCGGAGGCGGTGACGGCGGCCGGGTTCGCGGCGTAGGCCGCAGCCGCGCGGTCGGTGTCCCAGGTCGCGGCGGCCGCGGCCTGCGGGGTGGGGGCCGCGAGGGCGGGGCCCGTGGACAGCAGGGCCGCGGTGGTGAGCGTGGCGAGGGCGGTGAGGAGTGTGCGGGATGGCATGCGGGTCTCCTTGAAGGAGGTGGTGAAGGGGGCGATGGAGCAACCGATCTTGTTGTCGTGCACATGACACGCACGGGGGTGGTGGTGCCCCGGTGGGCGCGGGCTCCCCCGCCCGCACCCACCGGGGCGGTCTCGGTCAGGCCGCGCGCCTGGCCCGGCTGCGGTGGTCGCGGATGATGTCCGCGTACCGACGGCCGGAGCCCTTGATCGTGCGGACCTGGGTCTCGTAGTCCACGTGGACCAGTCCAAAACGCTTGTCGTAGCCGTACGCCCACTCGAAGTTGTCGAGCAGCGACCAGGCGAAGTAGCCGGCCAGCGGGGCGCCCTTGCGGGCGGCCGAGGCGCAGGCGGCGAGGTGCTGGTCCAGGTAGTCCTGGCGTTCCGGGTCGTCGACGGTGCCGTCGGGGCGTACGACGTCGGGGAACGAGGAGCCGTTCTCGGTGACGTAGATCCTGCGGGGGTCGTACTCCTCGGTGAGGCGGAGGAGCAGGGTCTCGATGCCGGACGCGTCGATCTCCCAGTCCATGCCGGTGCGCGGGACGCCGAGGCGGCGGACGGCGCGGGTGTAGGGGGCGGGGCCGCTGGGGGCGTCGGCGACGGTCGCCGGGAAGTAGTAGTTCAGGCCGAGCCAGTCGAGCGGGGCGGCGATGGTTGCCAAGTCGCCCGGCTGTTCGGGGAGTTCGACGCCGTAGGTCTCGACCATGTCGGCCGGGAAGCCGCGGCCGTGGACCGGGTCGAGCCACCAGCGGTTGACGTGGCCGTCCTGTCGGCGGGCGGCCTGGACGTCCTCGTCGCGGTCGGTGGCGGGGTACACCGTGGAGAGGTTGTTGACGATGCCGACCTGGGCGTTCGGGGCGGCGGCGCGGATCGCCTGGGCGGCGAGGCCGTGGCCGAGCAGCAGGTGGTACGAGGCGCGGACGGCGGCCGTTAGATCGGTCCAACCGGGTGCCATCTTGCCTTCGAGGTGGCCGATCCAGGCCGAGCAGGAAGGCTCGTTGAGGGTTGTCCAGTGGGTGACGCGGTCGCCGAGGCGTTCGGCCATGACCGAGGCGTACGCGGCGAAGTGCTCGGCGGTCGCGCGTTCGGGCCAGCCGCCGCGGTCCTGGAGCGCCTGGGGCAGGTCCCAGTGGTAGAGGGTGACGGAGGGGGTGATGTCCGCCTCCAGGAGTCCGTCCACCAACTCGTCGTAGAAAGCGAGGCCCTTGGGGTTCGTCGGGCCGTCGCCGCCGGGGATCACGCGGGGCCAGGCGATCGACAACCTGTAGGCGTTGGCGCCGAGTTGGCGCATCAGGCCGATGTCCTCACGCCAGCGGTGGTAGTGGTCGCAGGCGACGTCGCCGTTGTCGTTGTTCGCGATCTTTCCGGGAGTGTGCGAGAAGGTGTCCCAGATCGACGGCGCGCGTCCGTCCTCGGCGACGGCTCCCTCGATCTGGTACGCCGCGGTGGCCGTGCCCCACAGGAAGTCGTGCGG
>Ga0307507_10009137_pt1 | contig 13331 bp, 9 predicted proteins | sample 7_EM_MG_FD_207223 | JGI IMG/M metagenome (GOLD analysis project Ga0307507, IMG submission 207223) | Populus trichocarpa ectomycorrhiza microbial communities from riparian zone in the Pacific Northwest, United States - 7_EM | ecosystem: Host-associated > Plants > Roots > Unclassified | place...
TCAAACACCGACTCATGACAAATGCAGGTGTAATAGACTCCGACTACAGAGGAGAAGTGAAGGTGGTCCTAGCCAACCTAGGAGACCAACCATATCGAGTGGAGAAAGGAGACCGAATAGCACAACTAATCATCGAAAAATTGGACAACAGAGAGCTACAAGAAGTAACTCAGTTGGCCGATACCAAGAGGGGGGATCAGGGATTCGGGAGCTCAGACACCACCAGGGACCAGAGGGTCACGGGCCAGAAGGCCAAAGCACATATGGATATCAACGAGATATCGGCAAATGCCTTTGGACAATTCTACCGAGGAGGAGAGACAACAGGCATGCTAAGATGTCATGAAGTCGACAACGAAATTCAGCTGGAAGCTATCAACATTAGCACCAAGCTGGCGATAAAGAACAAGAAAAACAACGAAGACCAGGACGTAAGGGACACGGTCGTTCAAGAATATCACCACCTGCTGGATGTGTTCGAAAAAGGAGCGAGGACGACAGTACCGTCACACTGGACCGGTATTGATTTGGGAATTGACCTAGAGGAAGGGAAAACCGTACCCATCAAGAAATATATGCCCTCAGTTACGACCAACTGGAGGAGCTCCATCGATATATCAAACAGAACCAAAACCGGGGATGGATCAGAAGAGTCAAGTCAGGAAGGGCATCAGCGATCATGTTCGTCAAGAAAAAGGACGGCAAACTCAGACTATGCGCCGACTATCGGGCGCTGAACGAAGTCACCAAGAAGGATCGACACCCGTTACCACTCATTAGCGAAGCACTGGACAGACTAGGAGGAGCCAAATACTTCTCCAAGTTGGATATCAAAGACACTTACTACAATATTCGAATCAGAGAAGGAGACGAATGGAAGACAACCTTTTCAACAAAACTAGGAACCTACGAATATCTAGTCATGCCATTTGGACTAAGCAACGCACCAGCACCGTTCCAACCATGGATCAACGAGGTCCTTATAGAACACATCGACATGTGTTGCATCGTTTATATGGATGACGTACTAATATATTCAAATACCCTTCAACAACACCGAAAAGACGTCAGCAATATCCTCGAAGCAATACGAAAATCGGGGATGAAGGTCAAACCATCCATATGCGAATTCCACCAATGCGGGAGGGAATATCTAGGATTCATTATTGGACAAGAAGGGGTCAAGACAGACCCAGTCAAGACACAGGCCATCTGGGACTGGACGGCCCCCAAGAAAATAAAAGAGATCCAATGCTTCCTAGGGTTCTGCAACTTCTATCGACGATTCATAGGAGGTTTCAGCAGAACGGCCAAACCACTATATGCAAGAACCAAAAAGGAATGCATTGGCAACTGGGAATGGGGAGACAAGGAACAAATAGCATTCGACGAGTTAAGAACAAAACTCACCACGGCACCAGTACTGGTCTACTTCGACCCCCTCGCACCGACCAAAATCGAAACGGACACCTCACAATACGTCTGTTCCGGTATACTATCACAGGACTGCCAGGACGGAAAATGGAGACCAGTTGCATACCCATCCAAGACGATGTCGGAAGCCGAATGCAACTACGACATACACGATAAGGAACTACTGGCGATAGTGCAGGCATTCCACGAATGGAAAAGATACACTAGAGGAAATCCGAAACCAATACGGGTCCTCCGAGTCACAGACCACAAGAACTTAGTCACCTTCATGACAAAGAAGCAACTAAACGAACGAGAAGCACGATGGATGCAAGAACTAAGTCAATACAACTTCAAAATCGAATACCGACCAGGAAAGGAAGGAGGAAAGCCGGACGCCCTCACAAGAAGAGAGGGAGACCTACCCACAGCAGGAGACAAGAGACTCACTCGAAACGTGGGGATCTTACTGCCAAAGGAAAGATACTGGGATATCCCAGAAACGGAAGAAATCAAACTTGAAGTATTGGAAACAACGGAATTCCAAGACAAGGACAAGGGAGAAATACAGAAGGCAAGGAAGTTGACAACGAGATCCAAGACATCAAGAGAAACTTGGACGAAGGAAGAAAAGAATTGAAGGGAATAGCGTTGGGGCTATGCCAATGGAAGGATGGCCTCTTATGGTATGAAGTAAAGATTTGGATACCAAAGGACGAAGGGATACGAACCACTCTTATCGCAAAATATCACGAACCCCCACAGGCGGGATATGGCAGAACGGCAAAAACTACCAAACTCATCTGTCGACGATACTATTGGCCGAAGATAAGGGAAGATATCAAACGATTCATAAAGAATTGCGACACATGTTAAAGGACCAAGGTGATCCGACATGCACCCTACGGATTGCTACAGTCAAACGAGGCCCCCGATCGACCATGGAAATCAATAGCCATGGACTTCATTACGGACCTGCCGAAATCAGAAGGATATGACACCATACTGGTGGTCATCGATCGGCTGACCAAGATGAGCCATTTCATACCATGCTCAAAGGAGCTAGACGCACGGCAGTTCCCCAATCTCTTCATGAAGGAGATCGTCAGGCTACACGGACTACTACACGATATCATCACCAACAGGGGGACACTATTCACCATAGCTCGATGGAAGGAAACCAAGGGGAAGTTAGGAATCGAACGAAGAATCAGCACGGCATTCCACCCACAAACAGAGGGACAACCCGAAAGGACTAATGCCATATTGGGACTATATCTACGGGCATACATCAACTACCAACAGGACGATTGGTGTGGTTACCTACCACTAGCAGAATTTGCCTACAACAACGGATATCAGGAAACCATCAAGAACACACCCTTCTTGGCAAATTGCGGAATAAACCCCGAATACGAGATGATCGGTCATCTGATACATCGAAAGCGGACCAAACCGGAAGAAATGACTCAGTTACATGAGACATTAAGAAACGAGATGCTGGCCGCACAATTACGACAAAAAGATTACTACGATCGAAACAGAAAACCCGATCCGAACCTACAATCAGGAGATATGGTGTGGTTGTTGCCACGCAATATCAAGACTACAAGACCATCGAAGAAACTGGACTACAAGAAAATCGGACCATTCGAAATCTTGGCAAACATTGGAACAAGCGCATATAAGCTGGCCTTGTCACCCTCAATGGCCATACACAACACATTCAATATCTCCCTCCTCGAACCTTACCAAGACAACCGATTCCCCTCACAGATCAAAGAACCCCCTCCTCCTATACAGATAGAAGGAGAAGACGAATACGAACTCGACCAGATCATCGACTCTCGACTCCACTACAACAAGTTCCAATATCGCGCTAAGTGGAAAGGCCACTCACCAGAACACGATAAAGTCTGGTACCCCGCAGAAAACTGCAACAATGCAGAACACACAGTCCAACGATTCCACCGGCGCTAGCTAAGAAAGCCCGGAGTGGATACACATCACGATCAACAGATCGTCCTCCGCACCTCACCCCGTCGTCACACAAGAACGACCCTCACACACGCCAGAGAACGACGCCCAGCGCATCGCTCGCAACGCTACCCCCACTAGCCCTGAATACTCGGGCTAACCAAAAAGAGAGGTGGCACACGCCTCCATGCACTGGACGGACTGCACGGACGATGGATGTCTAATCCATTTCAGCGAGAAACAAGGGTCAGGCTGGTACCCACAATTTACCAGGAGATCGAGAAAACGAAGTGTCACCCACGACCACGACTGGCGACAGGAGATGGAAGCGAACCCTGGAGAGGACTGGGCCCCACAACAACAACCTCATCAGCGAAGGGCTCGAAGGGCCCACGGTGACCTCACAAGCTGGGAGAATTGTTTTAACGACAACTGCAAGGAACACCGGTGGGAAAAGGTGGACGCCGGATTCTACCCCAGACAAAAGGGAGAAAAAGGGGAACTGTCAAAGAATGACAGAAGGGAACAAAGGAAGTGAAAAGCCGTGAGGATACGGGTGGAGGGAGAAGTGAGTGAAAAAACGATTGAAACTCTGGAAAAACGGATCTCGGACCTCCGAAGCCAACTCGATCGCGCCGCCCAAATCATTGTGGCAAAGGACAACGACCTCGAACGGTTCGATAAGGAAAAAGAGAAACTCCAACAAGGCTACAATCGATGCAAACCGAGGATGCGCCAAATTGGGGGTATGCTGTGGAAGGAAGGAGTTTAGCATTGTGGGACCCATGCAAGAGGGGGAAGACAGCTAATGTCACAAACGGTGACTAAGCAAGGCAGACTCTCACATGACTAATAGTTATTAGTCATCGGTTTGTTATCTTTTATACTATGAGATCAGTTGACTCATAGGTTTTCACATGACGACGCAATAGCGTGTCATTGGTTAATTGTTATTGGTTGATATTTGACATGACGCACGATTGTGGTCATGTGGTTCATATATTTTGCACATGACTCATAGTTATGAGTCATGGGTTTTGCGCATGTGACCCCGTTAGGGCACATGACTTGTTTTATGAGTTTTTAATGGTCGCGAGATAGGGCGCAGCTGACTCGAACGAGTCAGCTGATGGATTTCACACTATGACTCACTATGAGTCATGAGTCGCGTGACGCGAGGGGATGAGTTGCGCAGGGCTAGGGTTGAGGGAAGAACCCCTATATAAGGGCACCCTCGGGCAGGAGATTTGGGTTCTTCACACAACCATCTAAGTTCTTTCATACTATTTACTTTTAATAGAAAGATCTTTATCTATCACGCTTTCGGGAATCAAGACACGACTGTCTTATAGGAGCCTAGCGATCGACGTTGCTAGATAGGAGTCAGCGGACTTAGCTATCGCAACAGCTATCGGGCCAAGAGAAGTGATCGTTAGAAGACTATCGGTTACCTGCTGCAAGTATCACCCGAAGACGAGAGGATTGTAACAAGTCATATCATAAGTTTTCCTCAAGCGAATAGCACATGTGTTAGGGATTTCAGGCATCTAGCGCACAAACTTCAAGAAAACACACAGACCCCTGTGTACTAGCCCCCCGAAATACACTACTATATCCATACACCTCTGTCTAGCTTAAGATGATAGTTACATCCCTCCAACGATAAAGTCACGTGTTTAATTACCAGGTGTGTGATAATTATTATTATGATAATAAAATGATACAATAAGTCTGCAGATAGCGATAATAGTAGCGCAAAGAGGTATGAGGGATTTCATTGTATGCTCCCGTTTTAGGATGCCCCTATGGTAGAAACCACAGTTCTTTAGATGACAGACTGAATCAGAACAAACACTCAAGGAATATATTGTATGAAAGATACTATAGGACACATAGCGGAGACCTCCAGGCCTGCTCAGCACCAGTAAGTACGAATAAAAACATTGGCCCACAAATCGCCATTGGAACGATCGCAAACACATGTCATTCAGAAACCTGATGCCCAAACAGTTTCTACCTCTCCCGTATTGAATAGTCTGACGCTCTTCAAGTTGGCCGCCCCCTTTATGGTTCGGTGAAGAAAGATCATAAGACTGGCATTAGTTGGCTATGTGCCCCCTAGACTAGCCTATTACTTACAGGACTAATACTCCCTCGCGGCAATACCAATGCCAACATCTTCATAATGTGAGCATTGGATCGAAGAGTTGTCTGGATTAGAAAGTGTTAGCACTTACGAGCTCAGGGAACATTGTTAATTCGATATTGAGTTAGTATGGTTAGCACATGTAGCCCATGAACACTCAGATGTGGAATATAAATATTAAAGTGCCTCCCTCACTTAAGAGATCATCAAGCACCGGAGAAGAAATCTTATTAATATAAGAAGTTATCAAACAAAAGAATTATGTTTACCTTTTTATTTCTTTTTACCTGTCACTATTCAAGTAACTTAGTTACATTTTATTATGAGCCTTCGTGTAACCGGTACGGGTTACTGGATGGGTTTCGGAGTATCATTTGATACTCAGAATGTTTTATGATTGAGTTTGATACTCATGATGTTTTATGTTTGGTTTCGGAGTATCCTTTCATACTCGGAATATTTTATGATTGAGTTTGATACTCATGATGTTTTATATTTCATTTCGGAGTATCGTTTGATACTTAGTATGTTTTATCATTAAGTTTGATACTCATGATGTTTTATGTTTGGTTTTGGAGTATCGTTTGATACTCATTATTTTTTATTTATTGTGTCAAGATATCGTTTGAGACTTGATACATTTTATATCACATTTTATAGCTACCGTTTTGGAGTCTTTAGGGTTATTGTTTACAAGACTCCAGTTAGTCTGACAAGTGTATTTAAGACCTGCTATTCTCCGGACTTAGAGAAAGCAGACTTCGACAGACAGAGTTTTCAAAATACTTGGTTAAACAGTTACTTCTTCCGTTTGCTTCAAGAATCCAATAAAACCAAACATACTGGGCAATTAGGATCTACTTGTTAGTTGTGATATAGTAAGAGGTTTGTTACAACCCCTAAGTCTAAGCCTCCGGTACTTAGTCTCATTATATACCGCACTTTTGTATAGAGAGAGCATCGTTACCCTATCGATTCCTGCCACCACCCAGGACGGGGTTACACTCCCTAGACAATGCTATTCATCTATGGATGAAACCATCTTAGGTCTAGTCCAGTATAATTAGTCACCATAATGGCTACTTCTAACCACGTGATCATTTATGAGTATATAAGACCAAGTGTGATTCTCTCTGTATCAATATCGTAGTCTCCCTAGCGCAATTAGTGAAGAACATACTTTTTGTCAAATCTATACTCCATTCAATTCTCAGTACTGCCTTAGTATTCTAAGAGATAGTCTCAAAAACTACAATATTTTCAAATTATGAGCCCAGGCTGGCAAAACCTTTCCCGCCTAGTTTTATTATATACCTTAAGAAAAGAATCTCACAATATACATGCTATTTTTATCACCCCTCTCATATACTCCTTTTAAACTATATGGTCAACGAATATTGCGATACTCATTCCCTATATCACTGGCGATATTACAACTCTGTCAGTCCATATACAATACTAAACTAACAACAACTCTAGTTCAAGCACTTTACCGTTCAATAAAAGACATGACTCAACTCCAATCACAATCCCTCAAAACAGTATTCAAAATCAATATAGCTACCAAAACAGAATGAGAATAAAACTTACAATCTCTACCTGCTTAATGCTATACCCCTACTACAATGTGTTAGAATACACTGTAACCGAAACAATTACAAGATACAACTGCTCAATCCTCTTCATCAAACTCAAATGGGTATTTGGAGGAGGAACTCTTTCAATAACAATAAACAAAGCTGATCATGCACAAATCCTAACGAGGCGTCCCTCTACCTTAAGCGATATCGACTTCCTATATATCTGATACAACCAAAATGGTGATTCATACAGAGATTATTACCAACCTCAGAGCCTGATGAATTGCAATTATTTTGGAAAAACAGGACTAGTCTCTATCCTGTAAGGAATACCACGAGTCTGTTGCAATAAATACAAGTGGAAAATCAGTTACTATGCTCTCAAATGAGTAGGAACGCTAAATTGAGCTAGCAGAATATTCCCAATACCAAAAACACCCTTATTACCAATATGTCCAAGAGCCGTTAGAACATATTGGCTTCCAAAACTGGTATCAGTCGACTATCAGTCACTTTCAAAGATTCTCCCAGGGTTGAAGGACAAACCAGGTACCAGTGATGGGCTGTAATATGGAAACGGCCTTCAACGTGTGCAAACTCTAAACAATAATAGACGGTTCAATCCTGAGACTACTCACCAGAGACAAAACAGAAGGATCCTCCTCTTCAGTAGGAACGGCATGGGGTAGAAGAAACGAACAAGCAAAGTACTTTTTAGATCGAGCAACTAAAACCTACACCCCTGACCTTACCTGTTACGAAACGGCTGCTGAAGCCTGACAGTTTCTCAATAATCGAGTCAAGAAAGAAACTTCCTTTACGAATCTGGTACTACTCCAGAGTGTGTTCAAGAAACTTACTTCAACCAATTTAATATCCAAACACATAACAGAATTCGAAACAGTATTGCATTGTCTAATTCAATAATGTACGAACTGGAGGGAAAAATCAACAGATGGATTCCTCTCTGTCATGAGAACTGTCACCAAATCTGAATCAGTTAAAGGAGCCTTCTTCATGCTCTCAATTAAGGAGCTGCAAGAGGACCTATATGACATGTTAGCTGTAATCGGGAATGTTCGTTATATTGATATTGGAAAGTTCTTCGTCAATAGAGCGGCAGAGAATGCGGTCAAGCCCGAAGAAGAAAAAGTATTATTTGTACCAAGAAAGCAAAAGGGAACCAAGTCATATTCCTAGTGCAAGGCAAGAGGGAGAAAATATAGCAATTACGAATTGAAGAACCGTCATGGGTTGAACAGAAAAAAGGAAAAGCAGGGAAGAGGATCAGGAACCATAAATGTAACCGACACTACTGTTATACTAGCAGTGCTGATGACCAAGACACATCAGCATGAAAAGAAAAAGAAAGTCAAAGAAGAAACAACAACTGAATAGCTATGTAATTCAGGAGCCACAAATCAGATATCACCCAACAAATGTGACTTCCTCAGCCTCCTACCTATCTGTCACAAACGGTGACTAAGCAAGGCAGACTCTCACATGACTAATAGTTATTAGGCATCGGTTTGTTATCTTTTACACTATAAGATCAGTTGACTCATAGATTTTCACATGACGACGCAATAGCGTGTCATCGGGTTATTGTTATTGGTTGATATTTGACATGACGCACGATTCTGGTCATTTGGTTTTGACATGACGCACGATTGTGGTCATGTGGTTTATGTATTTCGCACATGACTCATAGTTATGAGTCATGGGTTTTGCGCATGTGGCCTCGTTAGTGCAAAGGACTTGTTATATGAGTTTTGATTGGTTGCGAGATATGGCGCAGCGGACTCGGACTAGTCAGCTGATGGATTTCACACTATGACTCACTATGAGTCATGAGTCGCGTGATGCGAGGGTACTAGTCACGCAAGGTTAGGGTTGAGGGAAGAACCCCTATATAAGGGCACCCGCGGGGCAGGAGATGTGGGTTCTTCACGCAACCATCCAAGTTCTTTCATGCTATTTACTTTCAATACAAAGATGTTTATCTATCATGTTTTCGGGAATCAAGACACGACTGTCTTATAGGAGCCTAGCGATCGACGTTGCTAGATAGGAGTCAACGGACTTAGCTATCCCAACAGCTATTGGGCCAAGAGAAGTGATCGTTAGATGACTATCGGTTACCTGCTGCAAGTATCACCCGGAGAGGAGGGGATTGTAACATTTGGTTGCGTCAACCAGCAGCACCTAACAAACAGACAAAACGGAGACCAACAACGAAAATGACATCGACCCCCTAGCGGAAAATCTCGACCTATCATCACTAGGAGAAGGACTTGAAGGAGTCTTAACAGAAGAGAGGGTACCGAGCCCTACAACACCAGAGGCACCATCACCAATTGGATCTGAAGAAACAGAAGAACCAGGAAGGACACGACAAAACACGCTGGCGGCTACAGCAGAACAAGGAGGAGCTACATCCTCGGACACAACCCCGATCCTAAGCCCTGAACAGATGAGACAAATCATCACATCCCTAAGCGGAGGGACCAGAAAACCCAAAGCCAAGGAACCGGAGGTTTACCGAGGAGAACGACACAAACTACGAGGATGGCTAGCCCAACTCATAGTGTACTACAGGACAGTAGGGTGGCAAAACGGCCACGATGAGGAAAAGATCCTCTATGCAACAAGCCTCCTAAGGGACGACGCAGGGACCAGGATCACACGAGACGCAGAAGAACGAATCACGCCAGCATGGGACAATTGGGCAGGGTTCAAAGCAGAATTACAAGGACAATTTGGCGTGATCGACGACAAAGGAGAGGCAAGGATCAGACTGTAGAACATGAAGAAAGGCAAACGATCAGTTACCGAATATTGGAACGAATTCCGCCTAGTGGCTAGCGAAGCCGAGTTGGACGACGCGACTGGAGGAGAACTGCTTCTATGGGGAATGATCGCGGAATTACAGAACGCCTGGGGAGCTAGCAGCGAGGAATATGAAGACCTCGAAGCACTAGCCCAATGGGCAATCAGGAAACAAGACAAGCTAGCCACGGTCAGGCATATGCAAGGATCGCCATGGACGAAAAACATCCAAAGAGAGACCACCACACCGCGAAACCCAGATGGGACATACAGGCCCACCAACAATGGCAATCAGAATTACGGCGACCCTATGGAACTAGACGGGACGCGAAAAAGACCAACATTCGATATCTCAAGGGAAGAATTCCAAAGAAGGATACAAGAGCAACTATGTCTCAAGTGCGCACGGCCTGGACACTTCGCCAGGAGTTGCCTGAAAAAAGGACGAACCCAAACCATTCAATGCACAAGCCAGGAGCTGGCAACCCGCGAAGAAAACTGCCCCGTGGCAAACCAGACCAAAGAATAGGGAAATCGAGGTCGAACAAGAACCCGAACAGTCTGGAAACGACGAATGTCCACAGTAAGAGATGGTCTGAGGGACAGACCCGAACCAAAACACATCATTATGGAAAACTGCTACGCGGCACTCAACTACACGGATACACTCGAAAACGCCAATGACCAGATCATGGTCGAAATACAACTACACGGCGGAAAGGAGTCAGTCACGCTCAATGCCATGATTGACTCAGGAGCAACGGAAGACTTCATAGACTGAGAAGTCTGCAACAAACATGGGATCAAGACGATCAAAGTGAAAAACCCCGGAGAGATTTACCTTGCGAACGGAATACCAAGGGCTATGGGACCTGTTACCCACATGACGAAAGTACCTATGGACATTAGTAGCCACAGGGAATTGGCAACCTTCGAAGTGGCAAATCTCCAAAACCATGAGGTCATCCTCGGGATGCCATGGTTAAGAGAACACAACCCAACAATCGATTGGAACGACAAAAGGATCACATTCAACAGCGAACGTTGTACTACTTGGTGTCTCAAAAATTCGCCCGTTGCATATGCGGTACCCAAAGATAAAGCCCTGGAAGAGAATCTCATCACCAGATTCTCCAAGGTCGAGGCCAAGAAAGGTCCGACGACCAAGAATGGCCCGACGGCCAATGACCAGAGGGTCAGAGTTAAGAAGCTATCCGCTGAGGCCAGAGTGCCTATAAAGGGAACAGCAAGAGCGGCAGGACACGACCTGTACGCTAACGAAGGAACCGACGTTCCTGCCAGTGGGCAAGCAATTGTTGGGACAGGAATAGCGATTGGATTACCTCACGACACCTATGGAAGAATTGCACCACGAAGCAGTCTAGCAGTCAAACACCGACTCATGACAAATGCAGGTGTAATAGACTCCGACTACAGAGGAGAAGTGAAGGTGGTCCTAACCAACCTAGGAGACCAACCATATCGAGTGGAGAAAGGAGACCGAATAGCACAACTAATCATCGAAAAATTGGACAACAGAGAGCTACAAGAAGTACCTCAGTTGGAGGATACCGAGAGGGGAGATCACGGATTCGGGAGCTCAGACACCACCATGGACCAGAGGGTCAGGGGCCAGGAGCCCAAAGCACATATGGAAATCAACGAGATATCGGCAAGAGCCTTTGCACAATTCTACCGAAGAGGAGAGACAACAGGCATCCTAGGATGGGATGAAGTCGACAACGAAATTCAGCTGGAAGCTATCAACATTAGCACCGAGCTGGCGATAAAGAACAAGAAAAACAACGAAGACCAGGACGTAAGGGACACGTTCCCTCAAGAATATCACCACCTTCTGGATGTGTTCGAAAAAGGAGCTGACAACAGTACCGCAACACCGACTCGGTATCGATCTGGGAATTGACCTAGAGGAAGGGAAAACCGTACCCATCAAGAAAATATATGCCGTCAGTTACGACCAACTGGAGGAGCTCCATCGATATATCAAACAGAACGAAAGCCGAGGATGGATTAGAAGAGTCAAGTCAGGAAGTGCATCCCCGATCATGTTCCTCCAGAAAAAGGACCGCAAACTCAGAGTATGGGCCGATTATCGGGCGCTCAACGAAGTCACCAAGAAGGATCGACACCCGTTACCACTCATTAGCGAAGCACTGGACACACTAGGAGGAGCCAAATACTTCACCAAGTTGGATATCAAAGACCCTTGCCACAATATTCGAATCAGAGAAGGAGACGAATGGAAGACAACCGTTTCAACCAAACTAGGAACCTACGCATATCTAGTCATGCCATTTGGACTATGCAACGGACCAGCAGCGTTCCAACAATGGATCAACGAGGTCCTTATGGAACACATCGACATGTGTTGCATCGTCTATCTAGATGACGTACTAATATATTCAAATACCCTACAACAACACCGAAAAGACGTCAGCAATATCCTCGAAGCAATACCAAAATCGGGGATGAAGGTCAAACCATCCAAATGCGAATTCCACCCAAGCGAGACGGAATATCTAGGATTCATTATTGGACAAGAAGGGGTCAAGACAGACCCAGTCAAGACGCAAGCCATCTGGGACTGGACGGCCCCCAAGAAAATACAAGAAATCCAATGCTTCCTAGGGTTCTGCAACTTCTATTGACAATTCATAGAAGGTTTCAGGCGATTGGCCAAACCACTATATGCAAGAAGAAAAAAGAAATGCATTAGCAACTGGGAATGGGGAGACAAGGAACAACAAGCATTCGACGAGTTAAGGACAAAACTCACGACGGCACCAGTCCTGGTCTACTGCGACCCCCTCTCACCGACCAAAATCGAAACGGACGCCTCAAAATAGGTCTGTTCCGGTATACTATCACAGCAATGCCTGGACGGAACATGGGGACCAGTTGGATACCGATCCAAGACGATGTCGGACGCAGAATACAACTACGACATACACGCGGACGAATTACTGGCGATAGTGCAGGCATTCCACGAATGGAAAAGATACACCAGAGGAAATCCGAAACCGATACGCGTCCTCACAGACCACAAGACCTTGGTCACCTTCCTGACAACGAAGGAACTAAACGAACGACAAGCACGATGGATGCAAGAACTAAGTCAATACAACTTCAAAATCGAATACCGACCAGGACAGGAAGGAGGAAAGCCGGACGCCCTCACGAGAAGAGAGGGAGACCTACCCACAGCAGGAGACAAGAGACACACTCGAAACATGGGGATCTTACTGCCAAACGAAAGATACTGGGATATCCCAGAAACGGAAGAAATCAAACTTGCAGGATTGGAAACTACGGAATTCCACGACAAGGACAATAGAGAAATACAGAAGGCAAGCAACGTCGACAAC
>Ga0307507_10009138_pt1 | contig 13330 bp, 13 predicted proteins | sample 7_EM_MG_FD_207223 | JGI IMG/M metagenome (GOLD analysis project Ga0307507, IMG submission 207223) | Populus trichocarpa ectomycorrhiza microbial communities from riparian zone in the Pacific Northwest, United States - 7_EM | ecosystem: Host-associated > Plants > Roots > Unclassified | place...
AAATAAAAAAAAACACTAATAATACCTAAATATTTTAATAGGGAAATAATACGGATGTGCGGAATAGCACGGCATCAACCTAATCTAACAACTACGCATCGTCTTTAGTCTTCTGCAGTCCTGCTCTTGTTTTTGTAGCCCCACCTGGCACCTGCAGCTTGATGGCTCTCTTTTTTCATTTATAAATATCGTCTTCTCAAAAACAGAAACGTCTAATTACAACGCGCGCGTATATATATTACGCATAACTATGGGCCTTCGGCTATTGGATCAAAAGAATTCTCCAGTTAAAAAGTGATTGTTGAGAGTATTTCAGTCTTCACCGTTGGATTTCAAGTGCAATGGCTATGAAAAGAACATGCTTATCCTATCCAAATTCTATTGTTGTTCATCACATTAAGCATATACAAAGCAAATTCAGCAATTAAAGAATATCAGGATTCCTCTTTTAATCATTTTCATTCCTCGGTGACTTGTTTTTCTGAAGCCAAACTTCAAAAGTTTCGAACAAATTCATGATTTTGTAGCATCTACGTTCTGTGTCCAAACTCCAGACCAGTCATGTCACGTAGATACAAGGCATTAGAAAGTAAAAACTAGAAACCAATCATGGGATTAGACTGAACCTCTGCAACCAAATGCAGTAAGAGAATTGTGAAGGGATATCTTGATTGTGATGCTTTGAGAGAATCTACTGTGTGTCTCTTTGCACTCCTCAAGGTCACCATCACAGGTCTAGCGACCTCACTAACATCATGATCATCCACATACCTGAGATCAGTGCCATTGAAAATCATCTATCTTGAAACGCTTGCCAATTTCTTGTTGCAAGTCCCTGAAATCCCAGTTTGGTTTCAAGCCTAGCAGGACCTTTTCTTCTCCGAAAATGGCTGACTTCTGAAGACACCTTCCTCTCGCAAACTCTGGCCAAATTGTGCAGGTTCTAGCTGACTTTGGAGCTCACGCACTGTTTTGTGAATCTGGGATATAACCTTTTGATTCAAGGCACATAATTCTGATTCTGCAAGTTTTTATAACACCAAATTTGAGTTTTCTACTGTTAAAGCATTTCCATTGCTCGATCCTGGCAGGTTGCTAGTGGCATGCGCTGGTTTGCTTGAGCAGAACAGCAGGTACTTGAACAAGAGCACTTACTGCCAGAACTGCTAGTCTTAGGTGGAGAGTTTGAATGCTTTAAATTGTCAATCATCTTGAATGATGATGAAGGAGATTGAAATGAAAATTTTGGAGTAAAAGCCCTCTTTCACTTCTCGGAGTCTCACGCATTCTCACTTAGTTCAGGGAAGGCTGAATAGAAAGATTCAATCTGAATGGAACCCTTAATACCTTGGGCCGAGTCAATCATCTTTTGGAGTTTTCTTAAGGAGTGGTCAGCCTTCTTGATCTTTCGAGAAGGCCATTGTGTGATACCGTGTTGCCTGCGTATCCTTTTTAGAGATGTAGGGTAGGGAAAACTGCAATTAGAGCAAACAGTGTAAGCACCTTGTTGTCTGTATAGCTTAATCCTAACACACACACACAGCAGGGTCTGATAACTGATGACAGCAACGTAGATGAAACAAATGAAACAGTTTTTAAGGTTTCGAATGGTTACATCTTTCATTGAATTGCTAGAGGTTACTTGTAATAATAGGTATAATGAAATGTGTGATTTCATTATACCTATTATTACAAGTAACCTCAGTTGTAATAAGCGATTTGCTTACCACCAATACTTTCAGCAGCATCTTTAAGGCTCTCTACATTGCAAGATGATTTTCTGCATCTCTTTCTTGGTCTCTCTTCTTACCTTTTCCTCTGCCTAATGAGCGGCGTCTACCAAAAAAACAGAAGAAACTCCATGACCCTCAATATTTCTTTTGGGTCTAGAATATTTTTGAAGTTGACCCAACTCTGAAAGTAGTTGCTTATGGTCTAATTCCACCTGAGAGTCATCCTAATCAGTTATCACCTTGAACTCTTCTTTAGGTTCTTGTGCACAGTTCCATGTGACAGCCACTTTTCTCCCCTTTTTTTGGGCCCCCGCCATATGTGAAATCCAAGATGATTCATCTTGTGGAGAAGATGATGCAAAACTCTGATTTTCTCCTGTATTAAGTCTTCCATCAGAAGCAGCTATGATTCTCCAGTTCGGTTCTTCCTTGAGCTCCTTGTCCATGACAATTTTTAAGCTCCAGCAAGCCTGTTGTATAGCAATGGGAAATATCTCCTACATTTTGTTTTGTTCTTCAATGTCTTGGCAATCCTTTGGAGAGAATAACTCCAACACAAATTCGGTACGTATAAATGCTTTGGAGGGGAATCACTATGGCAGCACGCTAACCAAATATCATAGCATGGTGAGCTGGATGATAATTTGTCTTTGCTGAAAGCAGTTTTATACATCTCAAAACATTGTTTTTGTATTTTGAATGCTCTCCCCACTAATCCTTGGCCTAGGAATAGCTTATAAAAGCACTGCAGCTTTGTTATGATACTTTCATTTATCAATTTCGTCGCGATCCTCGTGTTTTATCCTTCTGATATACACTTTTTGGTGTCCGTAGAGATCCTTAGAAGCTAGCGCAGATAAGTGGGTTTGCTCTTCACGTTATAGGTAGTCATTCAGAGAGACTATGAGAAATAAATTTCTTATATATGAACCTCAGGCAATTAACGCTAAATGGGTTTCGTGCACTCTTCTTCATATCTATCACTTTTACGCTAAATGTTCAGGCAATTAACAAATATTGGGCTGTCCACAAATCCAGTTGCCACATACCAGGTGTTAAACTGTACAGTACTGCTGATCAACAACTAACCTGACCACTTGTATATGTTGCTGCTCATCATCGGAATCAATACGACGATATATGGTCAGTCTGGTGTCTTTGTTTTCTCAAGCATGACCTAATAACTAACCTCTAAAGAAACTCACATATTTTATCAGGAAATGAGTTGCCATTTGTAAAAAAGATTGGATTCCCCTTCATGTCTGATTTTATATTACTATTAAAAAAAGGGGGGCTTTGCTGACAGATAGATGGCGCTAGCTTTCTAAAAGAGTGTGGAGGGTAAGGCTTTCACCTTTCACATCCCATTTCAGTACGTTGCCTGATTCTCTCTTCATTGGCTTAGTCAGCCGGGGCTTCTTCCACTTCAAGGCCCTAAGAATGAATATGCCATCCAGTTGACGAGACACTAATGACACATTATATGCTTACGGAGACTGGCTCCCAAGGAGAGGGCTTTCTAGCCAAAAATCCAGGGGTTTTAAAAACTTGAAAGATTGAAATGGACGTCGCCGAGTGGAAAAGAACATGAAACTTCAAGGAGAGGAGCTACCTGAGGGAGGGCGGGAGGGCGGGAGGGAGGGAGGGGAACATGGTTCGTCAGTGTTTCAATGATCAGTCCTTGTGGTTAAATAAATATTCATTTGTGTTCTAAAAAATTATGGATTGAACTCCGAAAAATACTATTGATAAGCAGTAGTGAAGAGTTTTTGCATACTTGTAAGTGCATACATATAACGCCTCCCAAATTTGGGGCAGCAGAATCAATGATACACAGATTACTAGTATATCCTAATTAAGCTAAGGTTACATGTCAGTTACATAACAAATTTTTAGTGAAAGAACCCTTAAAAGGAAAGAGCCCAGACTTCCTTCAGAGGCACAATCTCAAGTCCAAAGTGAGACCTGATGAATAAGAAGAGGATGATTCATCTTCCATTGGAGCAGGCAAATTGAGGTCCAACCCACAACCTTCCTTTGCTGTAAGGAAATGAAGTCCTTGATTCATGGATGATGAGTTCTCTTCGCCTTTCTCCCAATGGCACCTCATGTGTCCACCAAGTGCCTGTCCACTGGGAAACATCCTCAAGCAAATACTGCACTTGTGCCCTAACACCAACAATGCCTTGCTGTTATCTTCCACGTTCTCCTTCACATCACCACTCCCACCATGATCCTCAACAACCTCACAACCATCACTCCTTGTTAATGCAAAACAACCCTTCACATTCTTATGGCTTGCCCTGTGACCCCCTAGTGCCTGGTGTGACCCAAAAACCTTCCTGCAACTTGAACACTCGAAACGAGTACAATTCACTAGATCATGATCTTGAACTTGATGAGAACTACTAGCACCAACCCCACCGCCAAAATCATTACCCTCCAACATTGCTGCACCATCACTATCAGCCAACATTAACAAACAAGAAGCCACCTCATGATCCTCTGCAGTCATCATGTCTTCCCAGTTAGTAGGACTAGCAATACTTACTGGCTGATCAATAGGCGAAACGGGCCTACGATAATTGGGAGGTGGATTAATGCCACGCCATTGTCTTTCAGGGTGACATCTCATGTGACCAAAGAGTGCTTTCCATGACCAAAACTTCTTGCCACACTCACTACAAGGTCTTGTGATCTTTGGTGCAGAAGGGTCAGGTTTATTGTAATATTTTGGCCTAGATATTGTACTAGAAGGAAGCAAACTTGGTTCAATCTTGATCAGCCTAGTCCTTTTTTTACGTGGGTTTTGATGGTGGTATGTGGTAGGGATTGAAGAAGATGATGGAAGGCAGAAATCAGGGTCGGGATCAGTATTATGGCTTGTCATCACTGTTTGAGAAGTAAAGGTTATGGAGATTGAACGAGAAAGAAAGAAGAAAGAAAGAAAGAAAATGTAACGACAGGAGAAGAGGTTGCTTATGTAGATGTAATGGCAGTTATTGGCAGTTAATAGAATGTGAGGAAGTGGCGGTTTCTATGTGTTTTGTTTGTTGTAGTTATCCACAAGGTGCTTGAAACATGGTGACTCTTTGTTAGCACTAATCAAACTGCCTAACCCACACTAATCTCTCACGTTGAGATTATGGCCATAAAAAGGATTTTCTGCTAATTAATTTAACACTAGAATACCAGTAATTTACTCTTGGAAAAATAGTGTCTGTCTCCAATTGAGGCTAATTATTGGTGATTTAGGTGGGAAAATGTGGGTGATGCTTCGCAAGTTGAACCCACTTTAATTATTAAAAATATAATATTGAATATTAAAAATAATTTCAATTTAAAAACTTAAGCCAGCATTAATTCTCTAATAATATTTGCCGAGTTTTTGACATATAAATGGGGAATATCACGTAGTTTAGATTTTCGAATTAAAATGATGTCTTTTAAACATTCGCACCTGCAAGCTCATATACGAACCCCCCCAGTACAGATCTCCCCAACATTTGACCACATGGGTTTACAAAGTAAGGTGGAATAATTAGCCATTAACAGATTAACACAATAATTCGACAGAAGTAATTTAGCGATTAACTTCTGCAAAAGGATATGAATTCCCATATGTTTAGATACTTGTGAATAGAACATAGCTGGGACTGGAATTGGAAGGCAGGGAAAAACAAAAACAAACAATTAAGATGAACATTACTAAACATTATATTACAACACGGTTAGAATTCAGTACTGTCAATAGATTTTGGAGCTAGAGATTAATGTACGGCTGATGCTGCCAGAGCAATATTACAGCAAATGTCGACAGCCACTGCAGTAGAGTCAAAATAAGTGCAGACGGGTCTTTTTTCACCCTTCTTTAGTCAAAGAGTATATAACACAGTAAGGTATTCCAACATCCTCTTATTTCTCTGACTGGCTTTGATGAGTTGAGGGTGCTTTAAAATTCTTCAACGATTTCCCCAAGACATTTAATATCGTAACACGTTGCAACTCCTTTGCTGTAAAAATTGGGAATGAATTAGAGTGATGTATTAGCCTCCAATAATCTCAAAATAGTGAAAGGGACTAGAATTTATCAAGCATGAACAGACATCATAGTAGCAACAAATGCCTATTTTAATGGTACCGAGAAAAGGTAGAATTGAAACAGTCATGGACCTCAGAATAGGTAATGGCACCACCTGTTACAACTTGTGCAGTTACTGTGAAGAAGACATGGCTGACAAATATAATATGACGATTTGCAGAAAACTTGCTCGAAACTAAAGCAAAGCACACAATCCTACAATAGCATAACTGTGGTAAATTATGGAATTAAGTGTAAAAGTTGACAGTCACAAAAGCATAATGAAACTATAGAGAAGATATAGTTGGCAATCCGGCGACGAGTTCAAGTGGTAAATTATTATGGTCTTCAAAATTAGAGATATTTTGCTGTCCATTTCAAATCTCATTGTGCAACTCATGCAATACAATGCCTATGCAGGCCACATTCATTTACATGTGGTGCACATTAAGCCCACCTCAAACATGCAGACTCCCCTAATCATATCCATATTACAGTTTATGAGGGTTGTGTTTGACCTTACCTTACCATACACACATTCGAAGGAAAACGAAAGGCACAAAGAACGGAAATTCACGTTACCTTCCTCCAGTGAAAGTTGAATTGATCTCTTTTCCAACTCAATTGCGTGTCTGCTAAGCTCAATTGAGGAAACTGACCGAAGCTCTGCAGCAGGGGGGAAAAAAACATTGAGAGAGAAAGGAAATCAATGCTTAGCAGCGGTTAAATACATTATCTCAATTTGAAACTCCAAGACTTACTCTGGGCATATTCCTCTTGATCAGATTCATCCAATTTCTTCAATAATATCTGCAATTGACAATACCGCTCTTCCCAATGCATATTTTTCTCTGCCATTGGATTAGATGAAGGGGCAGTGGAACCAACAGGATGACAACTAGATTCTGCTGGTGCAAACCTTATGCTAGACTGTCCAAGAGGAAGAGGAACTGAAGGTTTTCCAGATGAACTTATTGGGGAAGCCACAGGCATAGGTGCCAATGCTTGTAAGGAAGAGACTGTTGGCTCCTTTATCTGGGAGGGTTTTGGTTGAACAGTCTCCTCATGATGACCAAGCTTGCCTGTTTCTGCTTCAGATTTCCTGCGGACATAAACAAGATGAGAATTTGGAGCACCACTAGATGAAGATTCATATCGGAGAACCGGAGGGTTCATCAGGCCCTCAGACGATGGTCTCTTGGCTCCAGAAACCTTAAAGCTGTTCATGGTCTGTCCTCTGTCTTTTGATAATGGAGAATTTCCAACAGATTTGGGAATTCTATTTTCATTCTGCACATCTCTTAATGCTGTCTTCTTTAAAACATGTGGGAATTGCTTATCGTGTGTGGACAAGTTAGTATCAGTATTGCTGAGCCCATACTCACTAAATTTTGAATCTATCGTTTGTTGAACCATCTGAAGTAAAGAAAAACGTGAGAGATTCAGAACTTAACTATACAAGAAGTCTAATGATCAGAAACCTTTGGAAACTAAAACTAATAAATGATACAAGCCAAACACAATGAAAGAATTCATTGTGTTTAGTATAATCACCCATGCAAGTTGAATAAAGGATAGAAGCTTCAGATTTCTTAACACTAAGTCAATGAACATCGAACCCAAGAAAGCAGATCCAACAAATACAAGTTCTTTTTCTTTTTTAATTCTTGATTGAATGACCATTTCCTGAACACTCATCCAATATACTTACTATCAACAAAGCCATAAGGCAGCATTTTCCTTTTGCATTAGATTCACAAGTAAATCCTAACAAATCATGTAAACTCAAAAGAAAAAAAGAAATTGACATATCCTTCTTCATTATCTAGAGTAAACTATATACATTTATCACCTTGAAATTTCAACTACTTAACAACCACATTACACATTTAGGGCATTTATTAAGCATAATCAGCAAAAGCTGAGCTCAAAATAACTTAACATTACAGCAACAACAATACCAACAACCAAATCAAGAGAATCCCACAGGTAATAACAAAATAAACTCAATAATTCCTATACATCTTACATAAAACCTTAATCTTTGAGCAACATTGAAGATAAATTAAGCAGAAGTGGCCAAAAAAACAGAAACCCAGAATATTAAATACAGCAATTTTGAAACATGGGTTCTGTTTATCACCAGGAGAAACAACACCCATCAAATAAAAATGCAAAATTTACAATAACAACCTAGTCTACACGTAGTTACAAAAATTGATCCATTTTGCTTAAAATTTCACCATTAATCTCCAAAAACAAAAAAACTTCACAGAAAGCAAATAAATGAGAGATTAAGAGTAATATACTAAGGAGAAAAGGGGTTAGAGAAAATTTGGAATTCAAACAGAGAGGGGAAGGCATTATTACCTTAGCTCATCGAAACGCAGTGTGAGAAAGCGAGTGGAAGACAGAAAGAGAGGGGTTTCAAAAGCCAAAGAAGCTTTGGCTCTAAAAAAATAGTTAAGAGATTTATTTTTTAGCTCTCTAACGTTTTAGTATCTCATTTTAACCACAGTAGGTTTGGCTATTTATGTTTTGTCCCAACTTTGAGCTCTCTTTTTTTTCCATAAAGTACCCCGAAGTTACTTCAATTTTTAGAATTTGGTCCAGCACTTCCTCTTAAGAGCCTTTTAGTGGGACCGAAAAACAACTAAAAGATGATTAATTTGTGCTATAAAGTTGTTTTTCTATTCTTTTTATTGATTAATCTGTTTATTATGGGGACTTGTCAATGATTTGTACACATTTCCAATGTAAGACACATTCACATGATTTTTTTTTCCCTTGAAGAAGTGTAAATTGAGACTTGTGGCATTTGATATTAGATATATTTTGATATTTAACAATAAAGGAATATAGAATAATGAGGATTGAAAAATCAAGATTAGAGCTAGTGAGGTGAAGGAGCATTGGCCTTTTTTATTAGACTCTGTTTTAGCAACTGAATTTTTATGTCATGAGTCTTGATTCTTGAATCTTAAGGTGACTGAAGTTAATCTTAATTGAGGAATTAGAACTGCAAAACCACCACCAAACTAGTGCATGTGTTAGGATGAGCCTTCCATGAAGCCTAGGCTTGCTGAAATGGAGAATCCAGTAGGGTGCCTCAAATTGCTTCTGCTTCCATGGTAATCATATACGATAATACTCCCTATTGGATGAGTATTTGATAACACTCCTCTGTTTTCCGTGGTGAGTTTTACAGTTGACTCTTGAGGGAATGCCAACCCTGGCTGCTCTTAATTTCCTGGTATGGCCCGCACCCGTTCAAGTTCAATGTTCAAGTGTTAACGTTCCACCAGCCGCATAGCAGAGAGTATTATTGCCAGCACAAAACCTTGATGACGTATTTCGCTTTGAAATGTTCCCAGCTATCCCTCCTTTCAAGAAAATATAGGTTTCCACTTTTCTCTAGACCTTGTCACAGGTCCTACCCGTTTCAAAGCTTGTGAAGTTTGGACATCTGATAAACTTAAGCCACAAAGCATTCAGCTTTGCGCAAGCCCACGGCCACGGGTTTAAGCTAGGCATGAGGAAGCTAGGCATACACCAGACTGGCCACCTCATGGAATCTACGAAGGCACAGCTCTAGAATGCACTTAACTTACCGACAAAGCTTTCAAAGCAAGCAAGTTATGGCATGGCTTGACAAAAGAGAAACGGTAAACATCAACAAAATCTAAAAAATTGGAGGAAAAAGATCATCTCACAGTTTAATCCAACAATGGTACTCTTAATGGCCAAATGAAAAAGATCATAGAGCTACCAAGTAATTTGAGCTGTAAAATGCATCCACTGTCGATCATTAATAAAATTTTCTACATAGAGAAAGGAGGTTTCGAAGAAACTGAAGAAGAGGGAAGAGAAGAAAAGGAGGATCAAATGCAGTTGCCATATGAAAGAATACCAATTTGTACATTTTTTTTTATGTTTTTTCTACTTTTGTGTCCTAGCAGCGGCAATTCTGCTATAGTCATTTTCAGAGACTTAAACATGGAAAAACACGAACCCTTGCTCAGAAAGATCCCTTCTTTCATTTCCAAGGTTTTGCTTTCAAAAACAACTCATTGGCCAAGATTCCCCAGAAGTCGCTCTACTGCAGCGTGTACATTTCCAGCTGTAGCCCGCAATGCCCTGATATTCTCTTGGGTATCAAAGAAACCCATTTCTTGTAGTTGTGATAGTTGAGTTGCATAAAGTTCTTCTGGGGGTACTACAAAAGCAACAAAAATTTCAGTGACGTTGAGTAATTGCCATGAGGTAATATTACATAAAGAGAAAAAAGGTGGAAAGAAACTAACCATCGGGTTGGTTAGGTACTAATAAGCTGCCTGCTCCAAGACCACCAAACATGTTCATCAACATGTCCAGCCCAGCATTATTAGGTGTTCCTGTTAATTCAAGAAAACTTTAGCATAATCTTAATAGGGGAAACAGACAAATCTGCCAAGGTCATAGAAGCGCTCATGAAATGCTTAAGAAAATTATAAATGCATTCACTAGATTTCTTGCTTCCTTGGGTACCTGTAGGGGCGCCAGGCTGTGCTGATTCCCTGAAAGTGAGCAAATACAGGATAAGCAATGACTAAATAGAGATCTGATTTTGTCGCGCAATGGAAGCATAAATTACAGGTCCTTTAATGATCTCAACACTAATATAATTATAGGCAACTAAGATTTCAGCCATGGAAAATAACCAAAAACAAATGTCCTCGCTTACTGAGTAGCCTGCTGTCGGAGCTGCGGAAGAAGGGACTGTTGTAAAGCTAGCATTTGCTGTTGCAAATAGAGGAGTAACAAAGGGTCAAAGGTAGAAAACAAATTTAACCTAATGCAGCAACTATCGCATATACATACATACATACATATATATATATATATATAGAGAGAGAGAGAGAGGGAGAGAGAGAGGTTTTTATTCCATGTTTGGACTGTTCAAAGTAGCATACCTGCATTGTTTCAGGAGAAGTTAATTGGCGAAGAAGCTCAGGATTTTGCATCATCTCTCTCAACTGAGGATTTGAATCAACCATGCCACGTAGTTGGGGATTAAAGTTGAGCATCTAAAATTCAAAAGCAAATTGTCAAAACTGAACCCATACAATGAATATCATATAAGCTAAAACCCTTTCGATAACAATAGTACCTGGTTCATATATTCAGGATTGGAGAGTAGGCTTTGCATCATCTGTGATACAGCTGGATTTTGCAACAATTGAGTCATTTGATTCGAATCAGGCATGCTATTGAACAAATTGTCCATTCCTGGGAGACCAAGCCCTCCCAGACCCAAACCACCAAGACCTGATGCCCTCCCAGCAGGATTTGGCCTCGCAGTAGAGTTTGTCTGGGTTCCTCCTAGTAATTCACCATTTTAAACATCAAGAATAATTCAATTATCATTTAAAAACAGTAACTTTACAAGAGTTTCTTCCAGCAAAGTGCAATTCAAGATATTCAAGATCAACTAAATAAATGTGCAAGAGCAAGAATTCCTCGAGACAAGGAACTACGTTTCTCAACCTAAAAGTTTCACAGGCATCTACATATGATTATCATTTCTCTGTTAGAACTTCCTGAATTGGATCTCACAATATGGCTTTCGAGCAAAAAAAAGATATCTAAATGATTTTCCTGAAGCAAAGAGGTGTGAAGCTCACCAGCAGCATTGTTCCAAGGGTTGGGCAGAGGGTTTGTATTAGGAGCAGCAAGCCCTGTGGTTGTTTCAGAACCAGTGGCTGAAGGATTGTTTGAAGCGTCCCTGACTTGAGTCCCACCTTGGTTCCCCAATAGGGTTGCAAATGGATTTGAACCCAAATCATTGCCAGCATTTCCACCCATTGTTGTGGCATTTAAAAATGGTTCTTGAACATTTTCATACATTCTCCGGAGCATGTTAAATCCTTCAGGAGTTGATTCAATATTACTCATAGCCCTGTCAGTGTGTCGCATCATCTCACGCATGAGCTCAGGGTTTCTAGCAGATTCTAATGTCTGTCTAAGAATGCTTGGATCATTAAGAACATGTGCAAGCTCAGGGTTTCGGTCCATAATCTCACGCATCTGAGGATTGCTCATCATCATGGACCGTATTAACTCAGGGTTATTCATCAGGCTCTGCATAGCAGGTGTATTCATTATTTCCCTCATCATGTCGGGATTCTGAGTCAGCCGTTGTTGTACTTGTTCCAATTCAGGAAGCCCATCTCCAAATAGAGCAGATGGGCTGCTGCCACCTAGCGAGCCAAGTCCAGGGAACAAAGATGCCCCAATACCAGCACCCCCAAGTCCAAAGGCCCTACCTTCATTGGAACCAACACCCCGTGTAACCCCTGTTGTAGTATCAGGATTTTCAGGGTTAGCAGCAGCGACAGGAGCAGGAGCAGGAGCAGGAGCTGATGGAGCAGGGGAAAAACCACGAACCATATGAATGGTGTGATCAGCTTGCAGACCTTCAGCAAAAGTAGAGAACAAACAATTCAATCGTCAACCCTAGGATATGGAGAAGCAATTGCATTCACTACTTTAATAACTACATCATTTTTCAATTCATCATAGAAAAATTATCAGTCAGAAAATAAAAATACCCAAATCTTTAATTTTCTAATCAAGAAAATCAATCAATAGGAGGCTCTTATCATCATCATCTAGCCATTAAACAGATAGAAGCACTGCCGCATTTTTCTTTTATTTCCCCTTTTAATGTAAATCAACCACACAAGGGCGAAAAATCCTACCTTTTTCTTTTCAAAATTCTTGCCCATTCATTATCAGACCCAACAATTGCTAAGAGTCCCATTTCTCACTCAAAAATATATAAAACAAAAAAAAACGATAATACAAGAAAGAAATGAACTCACCATAGCTATGAAGGGCCAGGTCATCCTTCAAAATCCGACCTTTATAAATCAACCTCTGCTGATCAGGTGGGACATCACAATTTTGAGCCAAGAGAGATTTGAAAACCCCTACCGTTGATTCCAAGCTCGTCCTCACAGTAAATTTTGTACCATTAGAGCACCGAATATTAATCACCACAGCACCCTCCTCTCCCTGCCCTTGCTGTTCATTAATCACTTTTGACTCGCTCGAATCGCCAGCAGCTCCCATATTATTATTATACAGAATAATCAATCAAAAACCCTAACCCCACAATCAATCAATTAATTTTCTTTTAACAAAAAAAAAAGAGTGCGATTCCGTTGCTGTGTAAATGTGAGATCGAAGTAAGAGAAATCAAAGAGGAATTGGAAATCAGAGTAATTGAAATCAAAGTAAATTGGGAAGGGCAGAGAGAGAGATAGGGCGATCGAGGGTTTCGAGTTTTTATGGGGTTTTTTTATATATAATAAATGTAGAATGTTCTTTTCTTTTGCAGGAAGTTTACTGTTTTTTATACTTGTACTCTTGTAGTATGTAGGTATATACACATACATATTTGCTTTATTTAAATGTATTTTTAATTTGGATGTGCAGTCCTTTTTTTTTTTTTACACAACTTTTTTAAAGCACA
>Ga0307507_10009139_pt1 | contig 13330 bp, 6 predicted proteins | sample 7_EM_MG_FD_207223 | JGI IMG/M metagenome (GOLD analysis project Ga0307507, IMG submission 207223) | Populus trichocarpa ectomycorrhiza microbial communities from riparian zone in the Pacific Northwest, United States - 7_EM | ecosystem: Host-associated > Plants > Roots > Unclassified | place...
GAAAACCCCGTCAATGAGGGCTACCGGCAAGTTTTCGTCGAGCAATCAAAAGAACATTACGAGTCAGACTTTATGATGGAAATTAGCATTCTTCGGAGTACCGAACCGGGCACAGCTCCTCATAAAACCCAAGTCAAATATGCGATAAGTCATTATCTACGGAAATCCATGGAGGACCAAAACCTGCAGAAATGGGCAAGAAGCCATAAGCTATTTCCTTGGATCGCTATAGCCAATCCATTAGACGTTCGTTTATGTCCCAATATCGCTGATACCATTTGGTCAAAAACTAACCTAACTCTCAGAAAACACCTAATTTCGACGGAAGGTTGTTTGCTACCCTTCCCCTTCCCATTCCGACGAAACACCCTGCCCATATTCACGGAATATTCAGCATTACCCCAGATCGCTCTAATATCCACTCAGGGGGTGACACAACCATGAGCGCCAATTCAGCAACCCGATTAGGTGCTCAATGGAATCAGTGGCTGCTGCACGAGTGTGCGCCACACGCGTGGGTCCGCAATCTAGAGTTTATAAGAAGCGAGAACATTTCTCCTGGTTGGGATTTCTGGCCTGCAGGGAAACAGGGAGAATGGGGGCAATTGTGGATGGGCATTCTAGGGACGGTTTTGAAGAAGGTTGTTGAAAATGGTTACGAACTCCTGCCAACCCTGAGCGGAGTGGTAAAACCAGCCAACAAGATAGCATTTACACTTGGCATTCCCGAAGATCTACATTCCTCTTTGAGAGATGCTGGAGTTCCAGTAGTGTTCCCCCCGGCAGACCGAAGGGCAGAAATCCGCGCCCTAGACAACAAAAAGATAGGCCTAGAAGTCCTTTCACCTTCTACCGGAAGACGCCACCTAACGACTATCAAAGACTCTGATGCGCTCCTCCGTCTAGGTATTAAGCCTCGTATGGTCCTGTTAGATTATGTTCTGTCGGATGGCCAGGTTCAGGATTTTAAAAGCTGTGAAGCCCCGCTAATCCCTCTATCTGATGGTACGTTTCGGGGGTTTGAGATGCCCGCATCGCAGGATGAGCGAATATTCATGGCCAGAGACAAAACCGAAGAGGGCCTCTTTCACAAGTCACTAGAAAGGACAGTGAAAACAGGTGCTCTTCCCAAGAAATCACAGGAAATACTCGTGCGACGCATTATCGATATCGAAAAACACACCAGAATCAAGGCCTGGGCGGTTGAAGATGCGGCCCAATATTGTTCTTCCCATGAATTCAATAGAATAACAGAACTAACGCCAGTGGTAAAAATTGATAAACCCAAGTTCAGAAATTTCGTTGAGTCATTCTGGAAATGGGTTTCCAAGGCTCAGCGCAGGGGGGCCCGAGGGTCTACATTGGTCAATGCATTGAAGGGTCTATGGCTTATCCCTCTCGGAAATCAGATGTTTCAAAGGATTGGAAGTACTTCTGAATATCCGGTCCTGGATGTCTCAGCGAACAAGGGAATTGGCTCATTCCTAAGGCAAGGTGAATCCGCTCTCGCGAATCGCTTCAAGCCCGAGATAATGTACCTCTATACGGGAGACGGATTCTATGACGCTACAAGGAGTCTCCAAACGCTCGGGATTATCAAGGATTATGACGATCGGGCTTCTCTAATGAAGTGGCTTGAGGTTACCCTCAAAGTTTTTGTCGGCAAATTGGATTATGGTGAAAAAATGGAATTGATACGACACCTATTTAACCTGTCAAGAGATTCCAGTGCGTCTGGGCGACTATGCATGGAGTCAACAGTCCGGAAATTACCCATCTTCCAGGAAGCGGATGATTCGAGCCCGAGCGAACGGTTAGTTTCTCTCCCTATTAGTTTTGATAGTTGAGCTAATAGAGCCACGAAGTCCCTGGATATCGATAGTTAACGATGACCCCAACTCTCCCGTAACATATGTTGGGGTAGAAAAGCTTCCAATCACACTAGATACACCTCAACACATTTTCGTTGACACGGGGTGTCACGAGCTCCAAGGGCTAGTATCCTACTTACAATTATTCAAGTGCCCCTCTCTTTCCGAGATACTCGGAGACCATGTGGTTCCTAGGATATCGGAAACCGGTACGCCCAACGATAAAAGAAGGGAGGGATATATCAAATTTGCATTGGATCATTTCAATTCTCTATCAGCTGAAGCTCGTTCTGCGCTTTCTACGAAGGAGATCGTTCCTGTCAGCGCCGAGAAGTTCAGATGCCCCAAGGATACGGTCTCGGGAAAAAACGCGGCTGCATTATATTTCGAAGAAGAAGAGCGTTGCGCAATCAGGAGCTTTGATAAAGTCTATCATGAAGCGCTTATTAGTTTAGGGATGCCGGAAGATATAACTGATCAAGTTATATTTGAAAGGATTCGTTCTTACAGCATCTCAGGACGCTCGCACAACGATATTAATGACAAAGTACACACCTTGTTCTCGCGAGGCAAACCTCCCCCTCAGCCTCTCACTAAGGAGTACATGGAATTGTGTTGGATCCCAGCAACAAGCCCGGAAGGGAAACTTGGGCTCTTCAGCGTTCTCCAATGTCGATCCACAAGTTTTCGATCCTTGTGCAATTATTCCATGCCAATCATGAAATCCCGTATTTCCCTCTCCCGGGGATGGGAGAAATGGCTAGGATGGGACGCTAAGCTCACCGTTCAGCAAATGAGCAAACAACTGCAAGAGGCAAACAAGAAAGATGATCGTCTTTCATTAGCGCGCCTAGTTGATTATTGGTATAAGAATTACTTGTCCGGGAAGGCCAGCCCGATAGTAAACCCCGAACTCAAGCTAGAGAGTCGGAAATGGATCCCTGGTTCCTCGGAAGGATTCTTTTCTCCAACGGAAATATTTTTCGGTGGAGCCACGTCCCTGCCTCCTTACTACGATAAAGTTTGTGAACGGTTCCTAGGAGCGGAGCCAAACGTTAAACGATTTCTTACCCACATTGGAGTTAAACAAGCACCGACATTTGATCAGGTAATCCATATTCTCCTTTTGTCTGGTTTTTGGTGTATGAAACGAGTGGCTCTCTTTTCTGACTCAAGGTTTCTAGTTGAAAGACTTACAAGATGGAATTGCAACCCAGGAACCTCTTTCAGCGCAGGATCTAGAGGTAGCACTTTATATCGTGGAACAAATCGCGATACGAGATGACACGAAAAAGGACAAAAACCTAATTTTAGATTTCAAGGCTCCAGATCAAGATGGGATTATGCGCACATTCTCAGAGCTCACCGCGAGCGGCAGTGATGCACCTATTTCCCTAGGAAATAGGCCAACACTACACCCAAGAATCTCAGAATCAACAATCAGGAAACTTGGACTACCTACCGCCCAAGATAGGATTATCGCATCCTTCAATGACCCATGCTTTGAGCAAGACTTCTCTCAAACGCAAAGCCCCAAGGCAGTAATCCGAGACACTCTACAACGGTACAGCGTAGAAAGCACCTTCAGTGAGTACCTAGCCAACGCAGAGGATTGCGGAACGGCAGCCCGGATCGGCTGGATGATTGACCACTACACTGATTACCCAACCGAGAAACTCATAAGCCAGGAGCTCGAGGCCGTTCAAGGGAAAGCATTATTTTGCTATAATGATGGCGGTGGGTTCCAAATGACGCGGTATTTGTCCAGATATTAAAGCAAAATACTGACAGCTACCTATTTTCACCAGTATTTACCGACGAGGATTTTAAGTCCATCATTGATGTTGGAATTGGGTCCAAGGGCCAGGACTTCTCGAAGATTGGCAAATTCGGAAAGGGGGCTTTAACTATGTAAGGCTGCGGTCTAACCGTAAAAAACTCACGTTCACACTACTGATTGGCGTCCAGGTATCATTGGACATCCGCACCTAGCTTTATTTCCGGGGATTTCTATGTGATATTCGAGTAGGTAACCAAATTCACCGGCTCGCTTACGCACACTAACAGCTAAAGTCCCGAGAATTCGTTTCTGCCACCGCTCCCCCTAACAGGCAAGCCGCGCGGTGGATTGAAGTTTAGAATCCGAGATGTTCAAACACTATGTAAGTCCCACTAGTCCAAATTTGTCTAGAAAAAAGAAAGCCTTGCGACATTCAACATTGACATAAATGAGACCCGGATCAATTGAAACCCTTTGAAGGAGCATTCGGCTTTTCGGCAGCCTCCTCGAGATTCGAAGGAACAATCTTCAGATTCCCGTTCCGCGGACTCACGGATAGATCCGAGCTATGTCCAAAAAACATCACCTCGGTGGAAACATGCACCTATCTCGATAATTACAAAGAGAAGGCAAGGATATCGCTGATATTTCTTAAGCATATCTCATCTATATCCTACTGGGAAAAGGGACTGGAAAACCCTATCTGGACAGTCTTAGCGTCATCGAGGTTGTTGAAAGATAGATCCCCCAGGATAAACGAAGTGGAAATCACTGTGACAAGCTTTGGACGGATGCAGATCTCTGGACCCCCAAGTCCAGAGAGTAACAAATGGTGGACAGTCGAGGGATCCACCGAAGATCAGCATATCCCACCGGATTTAACTGAGATGGCCGAGTACAACAGACTTGAAGCTACATACGGACTTGCTGTTCCAGATCACCCTCAACACACTTTTTGTTTTATGGGGCTTCCCCTACAAACGAAAAATCACCTATCGCTCCCAGCTAGTATCAATGCGGTAAGTCAAGGGACTCATATACTGCCGAGGCAAAAGGATCAATCGCTAATTTCAACTCGGGACGTGTTCCAGAGTATGGCATTGCAGAGTGACAGGCAAACACCCATATCTGAAGAGAAAAATGGACCCCTTGAAGGCTTAAGGTGGAACAATTGGGTCTTCGAAGAAGGGATTACACCTCTTTACCTCCTATTCCTACGATTCCTTATGAAGCTTCATGGAACAGCTGGCTACCGTTTTTGGCCGACACCACCCTCCGAGCTCACAAATTCTGACCATGTGTCCTTGACTATCTCAACGGAATTCTGGAAAAAGGCGGGTGAAAGCTCTTTTGATCTATACCCTCAAATACCTCCTCTTATTTCTACGCCGCGGAAAAGCCAATTACAGACCAGCGAAAATCTCAGCATCAAGAAAACTATTTTCAACTTTCTAAGCACAAAACAGGGCAAATTCATAGTCCCGCTCCTCATGCAACTGGGTGTTACGAATATAGCAACACCACCTCCTACTATTGCGAAGGGATTGACAAAAGCTACCACAGGCAAAGTATCACTATTACTAGTAACTCCAGTATATGTTCGGGATATACTTCGCAATCCAACGCGATGCAAATTGCTCCAAGACCACTGGAAGAAAGACCCAGGGACCCTGATGAGCAACATCAGCAAGCTACTATACTTCCTCTTACAGGATACATCGGAAGATTGCTTGACGGGGTGTTCGCTTTTACCGCTTGACGGTGGGTCCTGGGGAACCTTCTCGCAAAAATCAACTTCCCGGACCCAGTACTTCACCCCTAGTACTCCTTTAGAGCGTAGCATCCTAGAGGTCGCAGCTGGGAGACTGGTTTCCGGAGATCTCGAGGGGATTGTGGTCCATGGGCTGCTAGAGAAGGGGATGAATATCTCTCCACTAACCTTCGATCATATAGCCCCACTATGTCAGCTGGTGGAGTCTAAAAGTCAGGAATACCGAAAGGCCTGGCTCGTCAACGTATGGGAGTATTTTAGGCTATGTGTCACCAAGGATCCCGACAGCAGGGATAAGTATCTCAAATCCATCGAGTCATTACCGGTATATTGTGGGTCGGTCGTGGGTGAACAAGATAACCTGCGCTTTCTTTCTCCTCTTGTCTTCGCTTCTGGAAGGCTTCCAGTGATCGTCGACCCTAATACTCCCTCCCTGGAGGGGGGCAAATCGGCACTTTTCCAAGCACTAAACGGATTAATGTTAGTAAACAAATCCACATTTCCTACAACAGAACAGTCCGCCGAGTCGGTAGAGTCGCCGTCGGGTGTCCACCGCCTTATCAAGGCTATCGGCGCTCTACTTTCCACTATACCCGTAACCCATTCATTGAATGAGGTTTTCTCGGGCGTGCCCACCGAAGGCATCAAGGTACGATAGTTATTCTAAGATTCATCACCTAACCTCAGTTATCACTGACATGTATCAGGCCCTAAGCGAGCTTATCCTCTCTCACATGTCGGACCTCTTGGACGGTGATCATTCAATAGTAAACACGCTTAAGCAGCTCCCAATATGGCCTGTCCTCTCGTCGTCTTTCCAGCCCGCAGCGAAGCTTAAGTTGGCGCCCCATAAAAACTTAACTTCAACAAAACTGATAGACCAAAACACCTTTCTAGAGCCAAACCTAGCGTCTAAACATAAAGAGCAACTAAGGAAATTGGGTGTTCCGCAGCTCTCCTACTCGGATTTCCTAAACAAGGAGGTTGGCCTGGCTCGCGGTTCCCTACCCGCCGGGAAGGTTCAGGAGTACCAAAAGTTTATCGAGATAGTTCGCAAGGTGAATTCAAACATGTTCGAATTCTACAACCTGGCCGTGGACGGAGGTCTCCATTTCCGTTTACCCAGTTCCCTCTATGAATCTTCGATACCTTTATTCCAAGCAGCATTCCGAGGCCAAGAGCGTTCAAAGTTCCTACACCCAGAGTTAGCTAAGTCGCCTTTTTGGAGAGAATTCCTAATCACGGATGTTTCGGGACAAACATATCTCGAGTGTGCTCGGTCAATCGAGCGCCGAAATAGCCAAACAAGTCCGGACGATCAAATCGAATCCGATCAAATCGAATCTGACTCGCACACCGTATTTGATTATTTACGTTGGGACTACCAAGAGATGCGCAATTGGACTATATGGGGGCCTCTCCTCAAGATACGCTTTGCGCCAATTCAAGAGGTTATCACATCTTCGGGCCAGTCGCAATTAAGGAGCAAGCAGAAAGAGAAATTCCGGCAGCGGAACAAGCTCGTAGCAATTGAAGAAGCCGTGGACCCAAAATTTGAGGAAATCTCATGGACCGTAAAACCAGTTCTTTGGGAGCAAATGGGTTCGATGGCTCTCCAGAAGATAACGGCGAAGAACCCAATGGTTTCACCAACGACAGTAATAGAGCATCTAGAATTCCTTGCATCACACCGTGAGGAACTAACAGAAAGCGAGCTTCTAACGCGTGTCTCCGAAATTACGAAGGCCTACGAATACCTTCAGGAAAAGATACCCTCCTACACTATTCAAGAAAGTGCTTTAATCTGGCTCAATATCGAGAACGAAGACATAGGGAAGATGACACGAGAAATCTTCCGAAAATCTTGGTCGTGCTCTAGGAATCTTTGCCTAAATAGCGACTACGACTCTGGGGAAATCAAGCGTGTCCGCTCCTTCCTAGACCGCTTCCACCATCTCCTGCGCTATGCCGATGTGTCCGCAGTAATACCCCCCAAGCCACTTGCCCCTGGGCCCCCTAGAGCGCAATCCTCAATCCTCGAAGGTCTCCTCAAGCTCCGTGAATGTGAGCTACTCCTCGACGTTACGATAACGACCCACAAACCCACTATGCCTCTCCAGACTCCTCAGACTTTCAGGGCACACAAAGTTGTTCTAGCTTCAGTATCCGACTACTGGAAACAAATACTCACTTTGCAATTCAAAGAATCATTCATCGCCCAAATCGAGCTGGAGGATGACCCGAGCACCATCAAGGTCCTACTCGATTACATTTACACGAACAAATTCGTCGACCCCCCGCATGAGGGCAACGTCACAGAGCAGCTTAAAAACTTACTCGACCAGCTAGAGAAGTCGGAGAGGTGGTCCCTACTGAGCTTCAAATGTTCTATGGAGAATTGCTTATCTAACAAACACTGGATTCGTCCCGAAACGGTCAAGTCCGTATTAAGAAGTTCTAGGGCGTGTAATGCAGATCGTCTAGCCCGTGTTTGCGAGGAGTACATTATGGATAACAGGGCAATTGTTGAGAGGGAGGTGCCTAGGGAGGAATAAGGGTCGCAAGGCCAGATAGTTCGTATTTTTGGGGGCGTTTTCTCTTCTTTTTCCCTTCAGCATTCTCACTATTTTTTCCCCCCCCTTTGATTCTATACTCCGAGTCAGTGTGATGGTTTCTTCATGATTTTGTCTTGTCTTGTTTTTCTCACTCTCTACTTCCTCAATCGCGCCTCTTTAAACCTAGCTAGTTCTACTATTGTACCATAATAATTGCCACACCAAATCCTCTTTTTACAATTATGATACAGAATACTAGAGATTTACTCTGAGGCTCCGGTTAGTTGATTCAGTATTAAATCTTGGATTCTAAATTATCTTAGGCTCCGATAAGAGACTATTCATCTGCATATTCAATGAATCCTTGAATTACTCCTGAAGTTAGCCGTCTAACGGTATCTGGTTTTGACGAACTTCCCGATCGTTGGAAAGATGGGGTAGCTTATAAGCACCATCGCTCGGTACCCAAGTAACAATGTACAAGAGGCATCGGACAATTCTGATCCATCTTCTAAAAACGTACTCTTCTCACATTCAGTGAAGTCTTAACTTCCGGTTCAATCGCTCACCTCACATATAATATTTCCGACAGATGTCCTTGGGGAAGTTGAGTGAGCGATGATGAATCTTCGTTCCTTTGTTGTCCTCTTGGATCATTATATCAAGACTAAGGTCCGCCGCTTGTTTTCAAATTTTTTAATTGCTGTTCTTTTGTAAGCCAACTCCTAGCTTAGTTTAATTTTTAATGCCGGGTTTTATTTTTACAGTGGGGTGTGCTTGTCATATCACCCACCTTAGGATCTCTATCCCTAGGTAAACACATATGGTCGATCGACACTCTTGACCCCTCGTGTCCGATATTGATAACCGCTTCATCCTCTTCAGGTGCCTCTCTAGTCTCAAGTATTCGGACGATGTTGCTAACCTCCTGGAGCCCGAACCCAATTCGCCCAAGAAGTCTTCTTACTTAGTTTTATTTTTCTATGTTTTAGAGCTTGGCTCTAGGTAGATAGGTAACATATTATACTTCCTCATGTGCCAGAATTCCTATGAATAGGGAAGCCCTTGGGATTCAACTCCTTCACCGTAAATGTTCCCATCATTGACGCCCTCTTAGCCCATCTCCCCGCCCACGTAATCTCTCTAAATGGAGCGAGGAAGCACAAAATAACGAAAGAATCACAGAATTTCACCTTTATTTACAGCCCTTATAACACCTTACAGGATATTGGCACGTATTTCATGGGTTGCATTTAGGCAGAACTTCAGGAGCGAGTATTTTAGCACTTGCGGGCTCGGTTGTGGAGGGGTTGCGCGGCACAGTGCGTCTGGAGGGGGGGAGCTGGTGTATTCATACGCAATCACTCGGTAATAGTCTTGGCTTAGGCATAGTGTCCGGAGTTGGGGAGGGCAAGTAGCTGTGTAATGGCTTGGGCAGATATTGACAGGGTGCAAGTATGGTACAGGTATTCGTAATTGAGCGACGTTTGTGAACACGGTTCCTATCACATACTGCCAAAATTAGGCTTTTTTGCTTGGATCTCAATGTCATGAGTACTCGAGTGCCAGTATATGAACCCGATACTCTGAGGTGAGGCCAGCTACTGTAGTTCTAGCCAGCGACCTAAGTTCCCCTATAGTAGAACCCAAACTAAACCTTAAATACTAGGTAGTCCAAAATGCCCTCCTTCAGAAAAAGGATGAAAGATGTATGATAGCAAAGGATGAGCCGTCTAGCCCCTGTGAAAAACATAAAAAGCGGAAAAATACCAGACTATACTAGAGGAAGTAACATGAACCACGTAATAAACGGTTCAATTATTGGGGATTTTACGGTATCATATTATCTCTCTCGAGGTTCATTTCATACAAGCACTAGACTCGGGTCTCGATACACTCCTGACATCAAGGGTCCGGGCGGCCGAGTGGTGTGTAAAACAAGGGCATTTTCTACCTTTACTTTTCCTGGAGGTAAAAAAGACCCTTTTACGTTCTTTCCCCCCTGCTAGTCGGTAACATTTGTGGCACCCTATAAGCATGCATAACACAATTTATGACTCCTCACAATTTTCAACCCGCACCCCGCACGAGAACCGAGCAAGCAGCTGGAGGATTACACATTTTGAGGCGAAAATGTGTACAACACCAAACCCTATTCTCAAGCAAAAGTCTAGCCCTGTGGCATACCATGTGTCTATCTCTAAATCACGCGTCCGGCATCGGACGCTCTCTTCTCAGGATATGCAAGATTAGCCATTGGGCCACTATCTGGAAGATATCAGCTCCGGCTTCTCTTTCATTTTTTCATTTTTTTGGGTAGTTTATTGCAACTACGCCGTCAGCTCTCACTTAAAGCAAGTGTAGAAAGCTAGTTACGCCGGTTCTAGTGAGTTGTCGGTACTAGTACAGAAGGCAATACAAGGCAGGAGCCCAACTGGCACCAGTTCATACCGGATACCCGGAATAAAGGGAGTTTGTGTCGTATCATTGACTGAAAACTCCCCCTCTGAAAGGAATCACAACCCTCGTAGGGCTCATTTCCGTTGTGGGGGTTTCCGGAAAACCAAACGAAACGGTGAGATCGGGGATCGAACATATTCTGGGTAAGATGGTACTTGTATCGGGGATGGCGTTGCCATCGATGGATATGAACGCCGAGAGGCCTAAGTTATCCTAGAAGCGCTCAAACTCTCGAAATGGCATGGGAGTTTTTCTCTTAGAGGGGTGGGTACTCACTGTTTTTCTCCTAACAGTAGTGATGTTGCTTTGTTTGGCGGCCAGGATTCGTCTCTACAAGCAGTCCACACAAACCCTACCGTTAATTAGGCCTTTCACGTTGACTAACTATCTAAGCGTATCTTAGACGTTTTCTGTTATTATCATTGAATCTAACGAAAGTGTGAAAGCAGAGCAAAAGCTATCGAACCGGTCTCCCTAGGGTAACTTAGAGAATAAAGTTCAATGATATTTTCCGATAAACGAAAGCTACTTGCGGAACTATTACTCAAGTACCTTATGGGGCTCATACCCCCGCGCCCCCCCCGCGCCCCCCCATCCCAAGCCAAGCCAAAGATTAGCTACCGTATTTGGTTAGGGTGGTTTAATGGTCAACAACTTGATCCTTTTGTGGGCGATCACTGAGCGTCACTCAGTCTCTCGGTACCTGATGCGGGCCCATTGGGCATGGTTAATACTACAGTAAATACCCGAATACGAGAGAAATATGCTAGGGTGTAATTTCCTCTCGAAGTAAGACACTAAGTTAAGTATCTTCTCTCTCCCTATGAGTATCTACGACTCTATATGAGAAAACGGGTCCGGAGTCTTTGTTGCCCGAAGCTATACCTAGGCACATATTATAATAGAACTATCTAACGTGAGAGAAGGTCTTAGGGACACAAGTATAATGCTGCGCGGACAAAGGGATCGGGGTTCTCAGGGTAGAAACTAGTGCATGGCTTACTTTCTTCGAAGGAAGGGAAGGTTTTGGGTTCTACTTTTTCTTGAGTTGGTGATGCCCGGGAGGTATACCAGCAGTCTCTTGCCGCGCCGCAAGATTCTAGAGCCGCGAGAGCGGCTGAACAAAAATAGGGACAGTTACGTAGAATATGGGAGTGTGCTTGCACCCGAAACAAGACTTGCCGATAGACCGAATTAAGAACTGTGACTTTAAGACAAACAATCAAAGCAAACGTAGGTGTGGTATGGTTCCGGGCATTTGAAATCAACCCTCATGGGTAATTCGTTTTGCTTACATACTGTAATACACACAAAATAGTGGGCTTGGCAAAAGTTTCTTCGAAAATCATCATACATGGGTAATTCAAAATTTTACTATCTCCACTAATATTGCTCTGATTGAAAATCAGAAAACATAGAATTAGAGAGGAGTGTCTTCTGAACACTTCTGTGAAGTCATATCTTCTTAAAGATGTGGTTGTGGTTGAAAACCTTTGGAGATTGTTCTTATGTTGGTTTTTGGTTGGTTCCAAGTGCCCGGCACCATACCGGTGTCGGGCTCTCACACTACTTCCCTTTAGTTGGATGGTGGGATGAGCGTGCCGGATCCACCCTGCGTGTGTGTTGCTGTGACCTGCTACTATGCTGGATAATATATCGATGGCGAAATGCTCTGATGCCGTATTGCTTAATTGACTGAACAAGGGTAAGATGACAGAGAAAGAAATGGACCCAATTGAAATAGATGGAACGATCTCTATTTTTTGATTGCCTGGGTGTCGGTTGGTTGGTTGTCTAATTACAGAAAGAGAAAGGAGGCTTATCAGCAGAAAACTCTGCGTGCCAAGCTATCTACTACACTAGGGTATCAATGGGTGCGCGAACACCCTCCCAAATGCTAAAACTACCCTAAGACAATTCCCTGCGCCACACCGGTATCAGGAAACTCAGGACCAAGACTGATAGCAGAATTAATAAAGTCCCAAATGAGGCTGTCAAGACGGGGAAAGCGCCGCCAAGAAGATAAGCAATGCCTTCACCCTCGCGACTCGAGAATTTCGCAGGGCTGCAAAGACTGTATCTTCGGTACATTGAGGCTAATACGATAGTAGATTCATTCAGGAACTATCCCCTCGGCCGCTGAGACATTCCGGTCCTGTTTAAAATGCTGAACACTAGCCCATTTGAGTAATCGTGATAGGAAAAACGTTGTGCTTCAAAAGTAGTGTAGTGCTCAGAATACCGCGAAATTAGTACTATTTAGCATGGCCATGATGGAAACTGGAGTGACCGCGTAGATTTGCTCCCAGTTACTCAAATAGGCTAGTGTTCAACATTCTAAACAGGACCGGAATGTCTCAGCGGCCGAGGGGATACTTTGCGTTTTTCGTTGTCTATCTGCTACCCCGCCTGGACTTCCATGCGCCCTTATTGTCACACCGGGATACAGCGGCGGTAACAATCCCCCCTGGCAAGGGCAGCGGCACCGGAACCAAAGCCTCCGGCAGTGGAATGCGCTAAACCGAGATCTGGCAGGAGACAATAGTTCTGTATTTCTTTTGGCGTTATTTGTCATCAATTTACCTACTTTGTTCTTTCCTTTCCTTAGCTAGCTAATTTTTAATACATGGGTCCTCGGCTTTGGAAAATTGGCTCCCACGGGAAAAGAAATTCAGGACTTTTTAGTGTCGCACTACAGTTGCGATCAGCAATGGCTAGGGAGTAATAGGCAAAGTATGCCTTAAACCGCCATGATGTTTAGACCCGTTCGTGGTGTTCAACACTTAGCCTGTTTCCGTAATCGTGATGTGGAAAACGCCCTGCTTGTGAAGCAGTCTAGTGCCCAGAATAGAGCAAAATCAGTAGCACTCAGCATGGCCATGAGGGAATCAAC
>Ga0307507_10009140_pt1 | contig 13330 bp, 12 predicted proteins | sample 7_EM_MG_FD_207223 | JGI IMG/M metagenome (GOLD analysis project Ga0307507, IMG submission 207223) | Populus trichocarpa ectomycorrhiza microbial communities from riparian zone in the Pacific Northwest, United States - 7_EM | ecosystem: Host-associated > Plants > Roots > Unclassified | place...
ATTTTTTATTTTGCGTGGCTGGTGTGCGGTTGGTCTCGGACCAGAGAGACTTGGGTTGATGGCTTTTTCCCTGGCACCGGTTGGTACACGGAGGTTTTTCTTTACCATAGCTAGCGCTGCACGTAGTCTTTGTACCTAGACGATGAATAAAACAAAGCACATGAAACAAAAAAAAAAGAAAAAAAAAGGCATGAGCTTGGGGTTAGGTTTTGTTCTTTCCAGAGCTAGTGCTGCAGGAAGCTTCTTGTACCTAAAAACAATGAACACATGATAAAAAAAAAAGAGAAAAAAAGAGAAAAAAAGAGAAAAAAAAAAGAAAGGCATGAGATTTGGGTTCTTCACACAACCATCTAAGTTCTTTCATACACTATACTTTCAATACTAAGATCTTTATCAATCACACTTTCGGGAATCAAGACACGACTGTCTTATATGAGCCTAGCAATCAAGGTTGCTAGATAGGAGTCAACGGACTTAGTTATCGCAACAGCTATTGGCCTAAGAGAAGTGATCGTTAGCGAACTATCGGTTACCTGCTGTAAGTACCGCCAGGAGAAGAGAGGATTGTAACATTTGGCTGTGTCAACCTAGCAGCACCTAACAAACAGACAAAATGGAGACCAACGACGAAAAGAACATTGACCCCCTCGCAGAAAATCTCGACCTTTCATCACTAGGAGCAGGCCTAGAAAAAGCCTGAACAGAGGAGAGGGCACTAAGCCCTACAACAGAGGAGCCATCATCGCCAATTGGATCAGAAGAAACCGAGGAAGGACACAACGAAACACGATGGCGGCTACAACAGCACAGGGAAGAGTGACATCCTCGGAAACAACCCCGATCCTGAACCCGGAACAGAGGAGACAAATCATTGCATCCCTAAGCGGAGAAACCAGAAAGCCCAAAGCCAAGGAACCAGAGGTTTACCGAAAAGAGCGACACAAACTACGAGGTTGGCTAGCCCAACTTATAGTATACTACAGGACAGGAGGATGGCAGAACGGCCATGACGAGGAAAAAATCCTATGTGCAACAAGCCTCGTAAGGGACGACGCGGGAACCTGGATCACACCATAGGCAGAGGAACAAATCACCCCAACTTTGGACACTTGGGCAGGATTCAAAGCGGAATTACAGAGACAATTTGGTGTAATTGACGCCAAAGGAGAGGCAAGAATCAAACTAAAGAACATGAAACAAGGGAAACGATCGGTCACGGAATACTGGGACGAGTTCCACCTCGTGGCTAGCGGAGCCGAGTTGGACGACTCGACCGGAGGAGAACTACTCCTAGGGGGGATGAACACCGAACTTCAAAATGCTTGGAGGGCCAGCAGCGAAGATTACGAGGACCTCGAAGTCCTAGCACAATGGGCAATCCAAAAGGAAACCAAGCTGGCAACAGTCAGACAAATTCAAGGATCACCATCAACAAAGAACATCCAACGAGAAACAATTACACCACGAAACCAAGATGGGATATATCGACCGACGACCAATGGCAATCAGAACTACGGGGACCCCATAGAATTGGATGCCACCAGGAAACGACCAAGGTTCAATATCTCAAGAGAAGAATTCCAATGAAGAATTTGATAAACAACTATGCCTAAAATGCGCACAACCTAGACACTTAGCCAGGAACTGTACCAGGAAGGAGGGGCCGAAACAAATCAACGCACAAGCCAGAAGTTGGCAACCAACGAAGAAACCTGCCCCTTGGCAGACCAGATCCAAGATCAAGGAAATCGAGGTCACACAGGAACCCGGACAATTGGGGAACGACAAATCTCCCTAGTAAGAGATGGTCTGAGGGACAAACCTGAACAAAAACCCCTCATCATGGAAAACTACTATACCACACTCAACTACACGGAAACCCTCGAACACAACAATCACCATATTATGGTCAAAATACAACTACAGGGCGGAAAGGAGTCAGTCACTATCAAAACCATGATTGACTCAGAAGCAACAGAAGACTTCATTGACCGGGAAGTCTGCAACAAACACGGAATCAAGATGATCAAAGCAAAAACCCAAGGGAGATTTACCTCGCGGACGGAAGACCAACCGCTATGGGTCCAGTTACCCATATGACGAAAGTATCTATGGACATTAGTAGCCATAGGGAATTGGCAACCTTCCAAGTGGCAAACCTCCAAAGCTATGAGGTCATCCTCGGGATACCATGGTTAAGAGAACACAATCCAACAATCGATTGGAACGACAAAAGGATCACATTCAACAGGAACGATGTTCAACTTGGTGTCTCAACAGTTCACCCGTTGCATATGCGATACCCGAAGAAGAAGCCCTGGAAGAGAATCTCATCACCAGATTCTCCAAGGCCCAGGACAAGAAAGGCCTGACGGCCAATGACCAGAGCGTCAGAGTTAAGAAACTATCAGTTGAGACTAAGGTGCCTACGAAAGGATCAGCCAAGGTGGCAGGACACGACCTGTACGCAATTGAAGGAACCGACATTCCTGCCAGAGGGCAAGGAATTGTTGGGACGGGGATAGCCATTGGATTACCTTACAACACCTATGGACAAATCGCACCACGAAGCAGTCTCGCAGTCAAACAGTGACTCAGGACAAAAACAGGTGTGATAGACTCCCACTACAGAGGTGAAGTAAAGGTGGTCCTAGCCAACCTAGGAAACCAACTTTACCGAGTGGAAAAGGGAGACCGAATCGCACAACGGATCATTGAAAAGATTGACAACAGCGAACTACAAGAGGTAACCCAGTTGGCCGATACCAGGCGAGGAGATCAAGAATTGGGGAGCTCCAACACCACCATGGACCAAGAGGTCAAGGGCCAGAGTGCCAAGCCACTGTTGGAAATCAATGAGATATCAGCAAGAGCATTCGGACAGTTCTACCGCAGAGGAGAAACAACCGGCATCCTAAGATGGGATGAAATCGAAGACGAAATTCAGTTGGAAGCTGTCAATATTAGCGCCAGACTGGCGATAAAAAAGAAAAAGAACAACGAAGACCAGGACGTGAGAGACACGGTTCCTCAAGAATATCACCACCTGTTGGATGTGTTCGAAAAGCGAGAAAAGATGACGGTACTGTCTCACCGACAAGGCATCATTCTTGGAATCGATCTGGAAGAATGAAAGACGGTACCCATCAAGAAGATATACGCCCTCAGTTACGACCAATTGGAGGAACTCCACCGATATATGAAACACAACGAAGATCGAGGATGGATCCGGAGAGTGAAGTCGGGAAGGGCTTCACCAATCATTTGTGTCAAGAAAAAAGATGGCAAACTCAGGCTTTGCCCCGATTATCGAGCACTCAACGGAGTTACCAAAAATGATCGACACCCTCTACCACTCATTAGCGAAGGACTCGATAGGCTAGGAGAAGCCATGTACTTCACCAAGCTGTACATCAAGGACGCTTACCACAACATTTGGATCAGAGAAGGGGACGAATGGAAGACAATCTTTTCAAGAAAATTAGGGACATACAAATACCTAGTCATGCCATTCGGGCTATGCAACGCACCGGCGGTGTTTCAACGATAGATCCATCAGGTCCTTATGGAACACATTGACATTTGTTGTATCGTCTACCTGGATGACGTACTCATATATTCAAACACCCTATAAAAACACTGAAAAGACGTTAGCAACATCCTCGAGGCAATACGAAAAATCAGGGATGAAGGTCAAACAATCCAAATGTGAGTTCCACCAAAGTGAAACAGAATACCTAGGATTTATCATTGGGCAAGCAGGGGTCAAAACAGACCCGGTCAAGACACAAGCCATCAGGGACTGGACAACCCCCAAGCAAATCAAGGAAATCGGATGCTTCCTAGGATTCTGCAAGTTCTACCGACGATTTAGAGAAGGTTTCAGCAGGACAGCCAAACCGCTATACGCGAAAACAAAGAAGGAATACATCGGCAACTGGGAATGGGGAGACAAAGAACAGCAAGCATTCGACGAATTAAGAACAAAACTCACCACAGTTCCAGTACTGGTCTACTTCGACCCCCTCACCCCAACCAAGATCGAAACAGACGCCTCAAAATATGTCTGCTCCGGTATACTGTCACAACGAAGCCAGGACGGAAAATGGAGACCAGTGGCGTACCGATCCAAGACAATGTCGGACGCCGAATGCAACTACGATATACACGATAAGGAACTACAGGCAATAGTTCAGGCATTCAACGAATGGAAACGATACACAAGACGAAATCCGGAGCCGATAATGGGCCTCACAGACCACAAAAACTTAGTAACCTTCATGACGACAAAGGAACTAAATGAATGACAAGCACGATTGATGCAAGAATTAAGTCAATACAACTTCAAAATCGAATACTCACCAGGAAAAGAAGGGGGAAAGCCCGAAACCCTCACAAGAAGAGTGGAAGATTTACCTACGGCAGGCGACAAGAGACTGACACGAAATGTGGGAATCTTATTACGAAAAGAACGATACTGGGATATCCCAGACACTGAGGAAATCAAGCTCGAAGCATTAGAAACAACCGAGTTCCAAAACAAAAAGGAGGGAGAAATAAAGAAGACCAGCAAGGAGGACAGGGAAATACAGGATATCAAACGAAACCTGGACAAAGGAAAGAAAGAAATGAAAGGAATAGTGCTCGGGTTATGTCAATGGAAGGACGACCTCTTATGGTACCAAGGAAGGATTTGGATACCAAAAGAGGAAGGGATACAAACAGCTCTTATCGCCAAACACCACGAGACCCCACAAGCAGGACACTGCGGGACGGCAAAAACTACTAAACTCATGAACCAACGATACTAGTGGGCAAAAATAAGGGAAGACATCAAACAATTCATAAAAAATGGGGACACATGTCAGAGGACCAAAGTGGTCCGACATGCACAATATGGATTGCTAAAGCCAAACAACGCCCCCGATAGACCATGGAAATCGATACCTATGGACTTCATTACGGAGCTGCTGAAATCAGAAGGATATGACACCATACTGGTGGTCATCGATCGGCTGACCAAAATGAGCCATTTCATTCTATGCTCAAAAGACCTAGACGCCCAGCAGTTCGCCAATCTCTTCATGAAGGAGATAGTCAGGCTACACGGACTACCACACGATATCATCACCGACAGAGCGACACTATTCACCACAGACCTATGGAAGGAGACTACGGGAAAAATAGGCATCGAAGGAAGACTCAGCACGGCTTTCAATCCACAAACAAATGGACAGACCGAAAGGACCAATGCCATATTAGAACAATACCTACAAGCATACATCAACTATCAACAAGACGATTGGTGTGGTTACCTGCCATTTGCGGAATTTGCATACAACAACGGATATCAGGTAACCATCAAGAACAGGGCCTTCTTTACAAATTACGGAATCAACCCCGAATACGAGATGATCGGTCATCTGATCCAAGGAAAGCAAACACAACCAGAAGAAATGACTAAGTTACATGAGTCATTGAGAAACGAGATCGTGGCCGCGCAATTACGACAAAAAGAATACTACGATCTACAGAGAAAACCCAATCCGAATATACAGTCATGGGATATGGTGTGGTTGTTGTCACATAAGATCAAGACCACAAGACCATCAAAAAAGTTGGACTACAAGAAAATCGGACCATTCAAAATCTTGGCAAAGATTGGGACAAACGCATACAAGCTGGCCTTTGCACCCTCAATGGCTATCCACAACACATTCCACATCTCCCTTATCGAACCTTACCAAGAGAACTGATTCCCCTGACAGATAAACGAACCCCCTTCTCCTGTTCAGATAGAAGGAGAAGACGAATACGAACTCGACGAAAGCATCGACTCTTGACTCCACTACAACAAGCTCCAATACCGAGCTAAGTGGAAAGGATACTCATCAGAACACTACAAAGTGTAGTACCCATCAGAAAACTTCAACCATGCAGAATACACAGTCCAATGATTCCACCGGCACTACCTAGCAAAGCTCAGAGTGGATACATGACACGATCAACAGATCGTCCTCCGCACCTCCCCCCATCGTCAAACAAGAACGACGGTCATATATACCAGAGAGTGACGCCCACCGTATCGCCCGCAACGCTACCCACACGATTCCAGATTACTCGGGCTCAACAGCACGGGAGGTGGCTCACGCCTGCATCAACTGGACAGATTGCGTTGACGATGAATGCCAAATCCATTTTGGCGAAAAACAAGGGTAAGGCTGGTACCCACAATTCACCAGGAGATCGAGACAACCAAGCGTCGCCCACGATCATGACGGGCGACAGGAGATGGAAGTGAACCCAGGAGAGGACTGGGCCCCACAACCACAAACTCATCAGCAAAGGGCCAGATGGGCCCATGGAGAGCTGAAGAGCTGGCAGCATTGTTTTAACGACAATTGCAAAGAACACCGGTGGGAAAAGGTGGACGCCAGATACTGCCCCAGACAAGTGGGAGAAAAAGGGACACTGTCGAGGAACGACAGGAGGGAACACAAGAAGAGAAGAGCCGTGAGGACACGGCTGGCGAGAGAGGGCGAAGAGAAAACCATTCCGGAGGTGGAAGCCCTGGAACTGCAAATTTCGGAACTCGGAAGGCAACTCGAATTGCACCGCCCAAATTATTTTGGCAAAGGACAACGACCTCGAACGGCTCGACAAGGAGAAGGAAAAACTCCAACAGGCCTACAATCGAGACAAGCAAAGGATGCGACAGATCGGGGGAATACTCGGGAAAGAAGGAGTCTAGCATCGTGGGACCGATGCAAGAGGGGGAAAGGAGCTAATGTCGCAAACAGTGACTAAGCAAGGCAGACTCTCGCATGACTAATAGATATTAGTCATTGGTTTGTTATCTTTCATGCTATGAAATCAGTTGACTCATAGGATTTTACATGACGACGGAATAACATGTCATTGGTTTATTGTTATTGGTTGATATTTTGACATGACGCACGATTGTGGTCATGTGGTTTATGTATTTCGCACATGACTCATAGTTATGAGTCATGGGTTCCACGCATATGACCCCATTAGGGCACATGACTTGTTTTATGAGTTGTGATTGGTTGTGAGATATGACGCAGCTGCCTCGAACGGGTCAGCTGATGGATTTCACACTATGACTCACTATGAGTCATGAGTCGCGTGAGGCGAGGGTATGAGTCACACAGGGTTAGGGTTGAGGAAAGAACCCCTATATAAGGGCACCCTCAGGGCATGAGAGTTGGGTCACGAACCATCTCCTCTACACACCCGGCGATTGAAATCTCAACACCATGAGAATTCATCGTCAACATCCACCACCACCGCACTCTCAGTGAGCTGCACCTGCACTCTCCGTGAGCTGCACCCCCCCCTCCCGCCTTACTTCCCTTATCATGTTCTTGGGCCCTGGCGTCCTTGTTTCTAGGGGTCGTTTGGCACTACTCCCTCCTTTCTCCGTACTTGCTTCGCTGCCTCGCTTAGCACTTGCACGGTCGGCAACTCCTTTCTTTCATCAATGAGTTGGTCGCAGTCTCGGGTTATCGTCGAAGTAGTGGCCCCGGTGGCTCTTCTCCCTGGTATTGCACTATCTCCTTGGATCACTGTTCGGTACGGTCGACATCGTGAAAAGGTCGTGAGCTCGTTTCGGTCCTCCCTCCCTCGTACTTCTACTTGATTGGGCACACCCCTCCCCTCCCTCACTTAGGCCTCGTCCCGTGGCTCAGTTACAGTCAACACCCCCCACCCGGCTCGGTCGCTCCGGTGTCTGGCCACCATTCACCTCGCTTCCTCCTAGGACTTGTGGACTCCCTTGGCCTAACCCGCCACACGTTCTACCATTAGCTCCGCGACCCGGGTCTATCTGGCTCTGGTACTATTACCTTCGTGCGTGGTTGTCTTCGGTGATAAGCATACCCTGGGATCGTTAAAGGCCTTCGCGGCGGATTGGCTTTCCCAGGGGCCTCTACTTCGGATTTGGGTTTTTTTGGTTTTTCTCACTGTTGGGTTTTTTCTTGGGTTTTTGGTAGATGCTTTCTTTTGGTTGCGAGTTTCTTCTATATTTGGTTGTAGTTTTCAGCGCCCGGGCGCTTGGTGCGGGTTTTAGACCAGGGGTTTTTCTCCCACAATTTCCACCGCCTCGACGATGAGTTGGACTGGGTGGAGGTTTGTTGCGGCCATAACCATCGCGGTCACATGCTATTTTTGTACTTATTACTTCCGCCTTCGGCCTCAGCTAGAAACAAAATTAAAATATGAAAAAAAAAAATGAAAAAAAAGTCCTGAGATTTGGGTCACGAACCATCTCCCTTACACACCCGGCGATTCAAATCTCAACACCATGAGAATTTATCGTCCACATCCACCACCACCGTACCCTTAGTGCGCTGCACCCGCACTCTCCCTGAGCTGCATCCTCCCCCTCCTTCCTTATTTCCCTTATCATGTCCTTGGGCCCTGGCGTCCTTGTTTCTAGCGGTCGTTTGGCTCTATCACCCCTTCTCTCCGCTTGCACTTCGCTTCCTTGCTTACCGTTTGCACAATCGGCAACACTCTCTCGCCCATGTTGCAAACGGCTGGGACTACAGTTCGCAATAGGAGAAAACCTTTCAACAGGCCACGGTCGATTTCTCCGTTCTCTTCAGTTCCATTAGAGGCTGCCTAGTCAGACACGCACATGGTTCCCGATAGTTTCCACGATTAGTGGGTCTACCCCTCCTCCCCCCCTTCAGGTCTCGTCCCATTGCTCGGTTACAGCTACAGTCCATTCACTCGGCTGGCACCCTACTGCCTTCACCCCCCTCATGATTGTCACGGTCACTCCCCTCAGTTACGCTCAGTGGTTGTATTGCACTCCCTCGGTGGCGGATGTCAACGCCTTCAGTTCTCCAGTAATCTTTGCAACGCCACATCGGTTTTAGTGGCCCCCGCACCTCCTTTGTTCTTCTTTCATTGTCGGTTACTTAGGGTTTCGTTAGTGGTTTACCAATTACTTACTTTGTTGGTGTCTACGGCAAGGGTTTTCCTGTTGATTCCTCCCCATGTATTTATTTGTATTTTTCTTTTCGACCACTTAGTCGGAGGGGGATTTCTTATTTTGCGTGGCTGGTGTGCGGTAGGTCTCGTACCAGAGAGCCTTGGTTTGCTGGCTTTTTCCCTGGTGCTGGGTTGAAGAAAAAATCGGGGATTGGGTTTTTTCTTTACCATAGCTAGCGCTGCACGTAGTTTTTGTTCCCAGTAGTTGATTAATACAAAGCACATGATAAAAAATATAAAAATAAAACTAAAAAAAAGGCATCAGATTTGAGTTCTTCACACAACCATCTAAGTTCTTTCATACACTATACTTTCAATACAAAGATCTTTATCTATCACGCTTTTGGGAATCAAGACACGACTGTCTTATATGAGCCTAGCGATCAAGGTTGCTAGATAGGAGTCAACGGACTTAGCTATCGCAACAGCTATTGGGCTAAGAGAAGTAATCGTTAGTGAATTATTGGTTACCTGCTGCAAGTATCACCCGGAGAAGCAAGGATTGTAACACCTAACTAATTTTTAAATACAATACTCTAACTAGAAGTAGCTGCCTGCTTACTAAGCACAAAACTGACTAGCAGCCCCTTGCTCCTCCAGATAGTATTGAATTGATTATGATTGAATAATATACTCAAATAAAAGATAAATATATCTGATAAGATCAAAGCTGTTAATATATTTATAAAACTAAAATATTTACTTTAAAAAATTAATATACTATTAAGAGCATACTGTACAGACGAAATCCTAAAAACCAGGTTTATGCTACCAAGCACTAACATATTCACTGTCCATTCTGATCCGCACTCAATGAAGGCTATGTGGATAGAATTTGGATTCTGGCCCACAGTCGGTACTGCCTCAAAAGTACCAAGTGGTACTACTATATTTTAGGTAGCCAGTAAGAGATACCTGACAATCCAGTACCTGGTCTAATTATAAACAATATCTGAGTTGGTTTTTACTTCTGAAGCAATATAATTAATTTAGTTACCAAGTATTTCCTGCAACTTTTGAGATGGCTGTTTCTGCTATCCAGATTGAATTTTCCTAATTTGTTGACTTGCTGAGCTTTGTCATACCTCTAAGTGGTATCAATTTTTTTTTAGTAATATATAATATTAAATAGTATCACATTACTAAAAGAGAGAGCAACTATGAATAGACCTACTTTCCTATCCTTTTCTATCATAACAGACCTAATCTTATACTATTCACCATTCTTCTCTTTTATTACTATATACCTCTAACACTTTTACATACCATACACAATCCCTCTCACTGTTCCTCTCCACAATCTGGTTGCTCCTCTCCTACTACACCTCACATTCTCCACTATTTTATACCACACTAATACTCGCATATTACGCCCTTTTAACTGTAAACTCATTATGATACTAATAAAACAGTTGCTTTCTTCATAAATAATTTGGAATCTATTAGTATTACTTGAATGTGTAGGCATTTCTACATCATTTTTTTTCTTTTTCCATATTCCACTTCAAATATCTTGGGAGGATGGAGAAGGAATAAGGAAAGGAAAACAATTATAATATTATTATAAAGAGTTAAAGGGTGCCCAGCTAGGACGTACTTGGCAGTTTGTATCGCAATATGACTCCTAGGTGTGAGAGTTGCTATAAGGGCTGGTCCCCAACCACGGATCAGATTAGATATCTATCTGATAATCAGATCAGACATTTCGATATACATATTCAGTACTATATAGATTAGCGGCTCTCACTCAAGACCTTGAGCTTGTATAGTTTATCGCAAAGTTTATATAATTGTTATCAACTGGTTAGAAAGGTATAATAAGATCTATATGTGCATATATATAGTTAGAATAAAGTATATCTTATTGTTTATAGAAGGGTCATATATGTCCCTTTAGCTAAGAACAAAACAGTCCACCACCAACCCCACCTGATATGTAAGGGTATTAAAAACATCAGGAATCTCATTTCTCCTAAAGACTTTTGTCTTTAAACAACTTAGCAATTTATTTTAGGTAGTTGAAGAGATTTGCTATGCAAATTTAAAAATTCAAATTTCTCAAGCAATCCTCATACCTATAAGGGACCTTGCAGACATATCAACAGTGAACTTTCAGAAAGGCATCAAGAACTTGAAGTTTACTTATCTGTCTTGGTTCAGGTTGAGAAGGATTTCGACCTCTGTCACTTAAAGAAATAGACATAGTAGAGGGAAAGTCATGCAGTGGTAATTTTCTAAAGTCTAAGTGAAAATGTATCTATTATAATCTACTACTATGTCAATTACATGAATGAAATTGTTTCCTTGACTTCTACTTTATCTGCCTTGTCTAATCTCATATTCTATCATTTTAGAATTTTTCACTGATTTTAAATAAATTATTTGAGGTGCTTAGTTAGAGGCGGAAGAGTTAAGAATTCTTTTAAAAATAATGAAATCGCAAAGTATGTGTAATTTTTTATCAGAGTTATAGATAAGTGTTACAGTAAAGTTTTAATAAGAAAAAGATTGTAAATAAATATTACCAGACCAGTTGTGTGCAAAAATAGTAGATGAGATTACATAGGATGTAAAAAGAGTTCTAAGAGATAAATAATTGGAGTTCAGAGAAATATGAAAGGAGGAAAGAGTTGACAGGTAGGAAGAATGAAAGGTGGTAAAAGCATAGCAAAGAGAGTCAAAGAATAGGATGAACATTGAGTAGTGATATTGATGCTTCTAGTTGTGAGGGGTAAAAGGTAAAAAATTGGCAAAGTAAAACAGAAGTGAAAGTTTGGTGGAAATAGAAGGAGAGTTGGATGGTAAGAAAGGAGAGAAAGAAGAGAGAAGGGGGAATTATAAGCTTTTGAGAGGGAAATCTTGCATTGTGTATATGTAGGTATTAGGGTATGGGTAGTCACAATTGTGGGTTGGCCTACCCCTATCTGATAATTAGCGATTTATCAGTTGATCTAATCATCCTTCGGGATAGAAGTATTTAGTATATATTAAGATATCATAACTTGAATACAAATTGTTAGGGGTAGCCGGTATGGTAACTGTAATACCGGACTAGGCCTTATGCTCAAGCGGTTTTGTAGATAGAGAATCCCGTCTAGAAAGGCTCGTAATAAAGTGTAACTAAGTTACTCACATAGTATAAAGATAATAAGGTCATAAAAGTTTTTAACTTATTATATTGATAAGATCTCTTCTCCCGTCCTTTATGATTCTTTTTAAGCAAGAGAGGCACTATGATATTTATATTTTGCATCTGAGTGTTCGCGGGCTACATGTCCTAACTATACTAACTAAGTATCAAACGAACAACATTCTCTGAACTCGTAAGTGCGAACACCTCTTGATCCTGACAACTGTTCGACTACATGCTCACATTTTGAAGACGTAGACTATCATATTCTCGTAAGGGTGTGTCAGTCCCCCCGATAATAGGCTACTCTAGAGTACACGTAGCCGACTAATGCCAACGTAATAATATCTCTTCAACGAACCATATATGAAGCGGCCAACTTCAAAGGCGTCAGCCCATTCAATGTGCGAGAGTCTGTCACTGTCTGCATATCAGGTTTCCGAACTTGTTTGTGGCATCGATTGCTTGAGTAGCAATTTGCGCGCACTTATCTTATATTTGTACTGACTGGTTCTGAGCGGGCCTAGAAATCTCTGCTATGTGTCTTCTGGTATCATCATACAATATTTTACTTAAGTGTTTTATTCTAATTCCGTCAGTCATGTTAGGGAACTCTCGTTCCTACCCTGTGGACATCCTAAAACGGGAACGTACACTTAAATCTCTCAGACGTCTTTGCACTATTATCGCCGTCATTTATGACTTGTCACATAATTATATTTTAACTAATAATAACTATAACGCGGCTGTGAATTGAACACGTGACCTTATAGTCGGAGGAACATGACCATCATCTTTAAGCTAGACTGAGATGTATCTCTTCGAGTGGTTGTATTTTGACTAATCGGTACGCAGGGGTCTGTGCGTGAGCTTTATGGGTTGGGCTTCTTGGCATGCCTAACACAAATTTTCCCCTCCATATTAATAGCCCTTATGAAAATTTGAACATATTATCACTTAAACCGATAAGACTTACAAACTTGTTGAAAGACTTGTACGACATCGCTTTTCTTAATAATAAGAAATTATTCCTAAGAATTCCTGATCACGACCTGGCTGTCCTACAATCAAGTGTAAGTAAAAGCTGCGCATCAGCCCTGATACAGATTTGAGAGTCTTATCTGTCTAAGGGATACTACTACTATTACAATTATAATATGGGTGCAGTTAGGGTAAAAA
>Ga0307507_10009141_pt1 | contig 13329 bp, 12 predicted proteins | sample 7_EM_MG_FD_207223 | JGI IMG/M metagenome (GOLD analysis project Ga0307507, IMG submission 207223) | Populus trichocarpa ectomycorrhiza microbial communities from riparian zone in the Pacific Northwest, United States - 7_EM | ecosystem: Host-associated > Plants > Roots > Unclassified | place...
CTTCTTCATATATCCCCCCTGTAGCTACTACTTATTATAATATATACTGTTAAAATTCATTTCCTTTACTGCTAAATGTCGGTTAAGACCGGTCAAGACCAGTCATGAACCAGTTAAGACCATAACCAGTTTTAACTGGTCTTGTAACCGCAAAAGACCGCAAAAGACTGGTCTGTTGCAGTTTGGTCTGGTTTTTGGCAGTTTCTGGAATTGGGAGGACTGGTTACGGTTACGGTCTAAGGCACTGGGCACCAAAAGACCGGACCGAACCGGACTTTCAAACACTACATACAGTGCTGGCAAAGCATCTATATACAAAAGAAAATTTGCTAAGAATACCCCCAATAATAAAAAAATAAGAATCTTTTTTTTGGAACTAGGACCCCAGAGACTGTTATTAGTTCAAGAAAATATCCTGGGTCAAAATATATTTCAAGGCTATTGCAGTGAAGCATTTATTTCTGCCCCCTCCTCTATCACCAGTTTTCCAATTGCCTTACAGCCTCAATTTGATGCTGCCTGGAGTGCATTTCCATAGTCTTCTCCCTGTGCATTTACATCTGCCCCCTTCTCCATCAGCAGTTTTGCAATTGTCTCATGCCCTTCACTTGATGCTCCCCAAAGTGCATTTCCATGCTCTCCTCTCCATGCAATTACATCTGCCCCCCTCTCTATGAGCATTTTTGCAATTGACTCATGGCCTCCACTTGATGCTGCCTGGAGTGCATTTCCATAGTATCCTCCCTGTGCATTTATATCTGCCCCCTTCTCTATCAGCAGTGTTGCAATTGTCTCATGCCCTTCACTTGATGCTGCCTGGAGTGCATGTCCATACTCTCCTCCCCATGCATTTACATCTGCCCCCTTTTCTATCAGCAGTTTTGTAATTGACTCATGGCCTCCACTTGATGCTGCCTGGAGCACATTTCCATAGTATCCTCCCTGTGCATTTATATCTGCCCCTTTCTCTATCAGCAGTCTTGCAATTGTCTCATGCCCTTCATTTAATGCTGTCTGGAGTGCATTTCCATACTCTCCTCCCTGTGCATTTACATCTGCCCCCTTCTCTATCAAAAGTTTTGCAATTGCCTCATGCCCTCCACTTGATGCTGCCTGAAGTGCATTTCCATACTCTCCTCCCCGTGCACTCACATCTGCCCCCTTCTCTATCAGCAGTGTTGCAATTGCCTCATGGCCTCCCCTTGATGCTGCCTGGAGTGCATTTCCATACTCTCCTCCCAATGCATTTACATCTGCCCCCTTTTCTATCAGCAGTTTTGCAATTGCCTCATGGCCTCCATCTGAAGCTGCCTGGAGTGCATTTCCATAGTCTCCTCCCTGTGCATCCACATCTGCCCCCTTCTCTATCAGCAGTTTTGCAATTGCCTCATGCCCTTCACTTGATGCTGCCTGGAGTGCATTTCCATACTCCCCTCCCCATGCATTTACATCTGCCCCCCTCTCTATCAGCAGTTTTGCAATTGACTCATGGCCTCCACTTGATGCTGCCTGGAGAGCATTTCCATAGTATCCTCCCTGTACAGTTATATCTGCCCCTTTCTCTATCAGCAGTTTTGCAATTGTCTCATGCCCTTCATTTAATGCTGCCTGGAGTGCATTTCCATACTCTCCTTCCTGTGCATTTACATCTGCCCCCCTCTCTATCAGGAGTTTTGTAATTGCCTCATGGCCTTCACTTGATGCTGCCTTGAGTGCATTTCCATAGTATCCTCCCTGTGCATTGACATCTGCCCCCTTCTCTATCAGCTGTTTTGCAATTGCCTCATGCCCTCCATCTGATGCTGCCTGGAGTGCATTTCCATAGTGTCCTCCCTGTGCATTTACATTTGCCCCCTCCTCTATCAGCAGTTTTGCAATTGACTCATGGCCTCCACTTGATGCTGCCTGGAGTGCATTTCCATACTCTCCTCCCTGTGCATTTACATCTGCCCCCTTCTCTATCACCAGTTTTGCAATTGCCTCATGGCCTCTCTTTGATGCTGCCTGGAGTGCATTTCCATAGTATCCTCCCTGTGCATTTACATCTACCCCCTTCTCTATCAGCAGTTTTGTAATCACCTCATGCCCTTCACTTGATACTGCCTGGAGTACATTTCCATATTCTCCTCCCCATGCACTTACATCTGCCCCCTTCTCTATCAGCATTTTTGCAATTTTCTCATGGCCTCCACTTGATGCTGCCTGTAGTGCATTTTTATAGTGTCCTCCCTGTGCATTTACATCTGCCCCCTTCTCTATCAGCAGTTTCACAATTGCCTCATGGCCTCCAATTGATGCTGCCTGGAGTGCATTTCCATAGTGTCCTCTTTGTGCATTTACATCTGCCCCCTCCTCCATCAGCAGTTTTGCAATTGCCTCATGGCCTCCATCTGATGCTGCCTGGAGTGCATTTCCATAGTCTCCTCCCTGTGCATTGACATCTGCCCCCATCTTTATCAGCAGTTTTGCAATTTCCTCATGCCCTTCACTTGATGCTGCCTGGAGTGCATTTCCATAATATCCTCCCTGTGCATTGACATCTGCCCCCTTCTCTATCAGCAGTTTTGCAATTTTCTCATGCCCTCCATCTGATGCTGCCTGGAGGGCATTTCCATAGTGTCCTCCCTGTGCATTTACATCTGCCCCCTTCCCTATCAGCTGTTTTGCAATTGCCTCATGGCCTCCAATTGATGCTGCCTGGAGTGCATTTCCATATCTTCCCCCCTGTGCATTTATATCTGCCTTCATTTCCATCAAAGCATCTGATGCTTCAGTGAGTCCAGCCAGTGTTGCATAATATAGGGGTTTAGCAATATCAGCACTCTGTTTTTGTAGATTCATTAAGTAATATCGATCTATATCACAAAGTCGAACCCAGTTCAGAAAAGAAGTATTCTCATTTCTCAGAAGCTTCATTATCAATACAAATGCTAAAGATGACTGACATTTATTTTTGCCACTAGAATGTGCATGTATAATCCAGTTTTTTGCAGCATAGCTTGCAAGTGGGGAGGATACATTCACATTTTTATCAAGTGGCTCAGATGATTGGAATTGCAGAAGATATGCCAGACAGATTTGAGATATGACAGAATGTGAAAGCTCCTCACTGAAGCTTAACTCTCTGACTTGCTTAACAGCATGATTTTGAATATACTGAGATATGAGATATTCTTTGACAGAAAAATGGGAAAGCTTGATGAAACCTATTCAATAGTCAGTGTTCATTTCAACATATTATTATTCTAAACCATACCATCTGATTCCATAATAAAACTAGAACATATTATCAAGACATCTGTAATATCTTGAAGTTCATTATCAGATTTATACTCTGATCTATTCTCAGCAGAAAGATTAACAGCAACAGTTGTAGCCAGCTCTTTCAGTGTCAGTGGACGGACAGCAAAGCACAACCACTGTAGAAATATTTTGGCATAACTGTGATCTTTTTTCTTGATCCCCAACAAGATTCTATCATATGTTTTATCCAAACCCAGAGGTAGATCACCTAGCTGCCTTTTCAGATCAGTCTTGGTTCGGCACTCTTTGAGTTCATTTAACTGCAATGCAACCCAACGAAACCTAAAATTGCATTTAGTAATCATTTTAACATTCAATTGTTGAAATATGCATACATTCCATCTGCTTGTTTCATCAATGACAACTTAATTTGCCCTTGGATGTCAGAATCCCATTTTTGCAAGTCAGAGTCATTCTGAAGCTGATAGTCAAGATATGCTATGAGATCATGATTCTCAGATTCCCCAACCAAGTCAAGATAATAATAAGACTTGAACTTATTCTCAATCTCCTGTTCTGAGCGGCTAGTAACCATCAAGTGAAGTCCAAGATTTATATCTTTCTCCAAGATAAAAGACTGAATCCAGTTAAGAAGCTTTTCTCTTTCAGAACATTCATCAAGAGCATCCAGAATAATAAATGTTGAGCTAAAGCCATCAAGAATTTTTTGAAGAGTATTCTGCAGATCATCCATAGTTGGCTCCTGATGGCCATTGCCACAGCGAGCATACAGATTCACTAAGACTTTAGGCACACTACCCTCACATTTGAGAGAGAATTGCCAGATAAGTGATCTTATCAGTTTATCATGCAGCTGGAAATCCTTCTGTGAGTCTCTTCCATCAAAAAAGAAATATGCAGTAGCAGAATTGAATCTTTGAAGAAGATTGTGAATTATTGCTGAGCTGTAAAAAGAAAGATCAATTCAATTTTATAAAACTGTTGAAAATTCTCAACCTTAAAATGGTTTTTCCAGAGCCACCTATATAGACCATTAATAATATATAAATTTACACATTTTGAGAGAAAACTTACATTTTCCTTTAATCCAGAGAAAGCCAGGCTGTTCCAGCCACCTAGAAAATGAATTTCCATTTAGAAACCATAAACAGGTGTCTGGTTGACTCTTCAGAATTGCATATGCAGCATTGTAGTTTAAAGACTCCTTGGGTGGAGAAAGCCACTTATAAATCTTCTCCACTGTAACAACAAAAAATGAAGTCAATTGTATATTTGAAATAAGAACCTGCAGTAATACCCAGCTGTTCATCCTTAATCATCTCAAGTGTGATCTGAATATTTGGGTCCACACCTATCAACCAGGAATAACATTGAGATGAATATGACATGTTTATTGTTACTCACCCTGATTGATGGTACCTATGAAAAGAAAAGTGAAAACTATAAAAATGTGATAACCCAAGTTTAACCCACCATAGTTAGGACCTGTGATCATGTTTACACTGTCAGCTGAAATCTTATTTATAGTGTCAGCTTGAAGGTTTGTTGGGGACTCTGCATGGTCTGTCAGATTTCAGCAAGCCAGAATTATATTTATAAGAGTACTGACTGGCAGGCATTACTTCATCATTCAGAAGAGAAAGAGTGGGTAGAGAAGTAGCCAAGTCAGAACCTAAAGAATCTATAGAGTTATCAGAAATAAAATATAGAGATTTGGAGCAAGGATGAACCAGTCAAGATAGGAGAAGGGTGTTGCAAATCAACAGCTCCTTGCACAGGGTGTTCAACCTGATCAGCTGTAGGGTTAGAATTGATGAAGGTCAATATCAACTTGATGGCAAAGAGATCAAGGGGTATCTCACAGGCAACAGTCATTTCGGTACCTACTGATGCATGGCCTACATTCAGAACAGAAGCAATTGGTGGAGAAGTAGGCAGATGGGGACTCAGGAAACCTATATCAGTGTTACCAATGATGAATGATAGAGGTTTGGGGCTAATGCGGACCAGTGGAGAGCAGTGAAACTTGTTGTGAGTGCTCAACCACTCCTTCTCCGGGGGGTTCAACCTGATCACCTACAAATGTAATTTGATGAGCAATCAGTGTTCACTTTGGGGCAGGAAGGTTAGAAAGTATCTTACTGGTGACTGGCATGGCTATGTCCGCTGCAGGGATGGTTGGAGATGGAGTTATCAAGATGGGCGGGGCAGAGCTGGGGCGAGCTATATTGAGGCTACTGCCATCCGCGGATTCAGGTATTGGAAAGAGTAATCTCGTGAATGACTTTTTCAGACTGTAAAACGGTTCGACGAAAGGATCACTGGGTAGGGTACACATTGTAGACGACGAGATGGAAGTTGAGAGGAAGATGCGTGGTCAGGGCGTGGCAACGCTGCTGGTTTTGGTGTGGCTGTGCGCAAAGACAACCCCGTCAACGACCCTGACCCTAAACATATCTACGCCTTTTCTTTCACCCAGAGAGACACCTTGCGACCCATCTCCGCATTCAGTTAGGACTGCCCACCGCAACCATCCTTTCGAAGCGCTCTACTGCCCCACCACTGCACCCATCATCGACTGGCACAATGAGCGACCCGATTCCTGGATGAGTTTTCCAACCCGAAGAATGGTCGATGTTGTCTTGGTTCGTCCGGCATCAATGCGGGTCCGAGGGTCCTTTCAACCTCGAAGTACCCATGGCCCAAACCCAGCCTCCGAACCTCCCTCATCGAACGGGTATCACGAGTCGCCCAACGCTTCCTCTCTCGATCGTTCAGCTACTGTCGCCTGGACATCCCCACCCGACCTCCCGCTGCTGCCCGAGATGGAAATGAAATCCCATGGCCACCTTCGTCAACGTGCACCCGATGTAGATAGATTGGGAAGCTTCAAAGGTGAAGAGTTATTGTACGGGCTCTCGCCTTCATTCTGAGTGCATCGGTTCTAAGTGAGTTCCTCCTTCCATTGGCTTTGCTCCCCTTTCTACCTTATCTTGACATCCCCTTCTATGCCGCAACAAAACTTGCAGCAGTTCCCCCGCATACTCCCAATAGTCTATCCTTTCTCGATCTCCTTCCTATATACTGATACTTTCTTGCCAGTACCGCTTTGTAACGTTGTTCACGAGCATCGTGCTTCTGGAGCCTACAAGACCCCCCCAGTCCAAAGCGAACCACCGATTTCTAGTGGTACGATAATTAGAATCTTGAAATTGCGACGTTCACTGGAAGCTTACATTGCGAACAGGTTTGCAATCAAAGGGTCTCGTCGCCGACCCTTTTTGCTCTGCCTTCTATCTGCAAAGCCCGACCCAGCTACTCGCTCGAAACCACTCTGCATACGGATAGAGGAAACTCGGTTATTTTAAGCTGACAGTCAGTTTTCTCCCGCCGTAATCAATAGCTCCACCCTAAGCGTCTTTTCCATTGCAGTGACCTGGCCGGCGTCTTTAACGGAGGCCCAACTTGACGATCCCAATACACTCACGAGAAGCTCCACAAGCCACGCTAGATCACGATCATCCGCCTGATTCACGTCTTTTAGAAGGAAGAGACGCCAGCTTGAACCAGAGGGCTGGGGAGTGGGGAGAACGGATGTTTTGACTTCAGTAAATTAGTTACCCCCTCCTTCGTGCTTTTCTCCCTGCTTTGGCTTCCGAATCCCCTTATCATCTTGCATCCATGACCTTTTGTGCTCGGCTGATCGCCTTCGTTTGTTCCTCAGGTTCTGATTCCACGACACCGGCAAACCCCAATCTCCTGACTTCAGTGATCGCACCGTCTGTCGCATCCACCACGCAACTCGGCCACTTGCACCCCTTTGTACATCCACCCGCGAAGGGGAGACTGCCCTTGGAATTCACCCAGCTAAGCTGCCTCTGTACAGAGCTCGTGGATCCAGCATCACCTCTTTGCCAGCGGCCACGGCAAATCCCTCACGTAGAGCAATCTAGGTTACTGCTGTCCACCTGGTTATATGCGCAAGCTTGAGTCGAAGAGCTGGAGTGTGGATAACGGCCATTTCCCCTATAGTAAGTTATCACCCTTGCGTTACTTATCCTTCGGCATACCCCTTTCTCTTCCCCGGCTTCTGAATTCCTTGTCACCTTGCATCTATTCAAATTTTCCCCCACTGACCACACTCCTTCGTTACTCAGGTTCTGGTCTCACAACACCAATGCAAACCCCAGCTCTCTTGACCGCGCCGTCCTTCCCAGCCACCATGAGCTGCACAAACTCAGCCACTTGCACCCTTTCATGGGTCGGCCCTACCAATACCAAGCTCGTGGATCCAGCATCACCTCGTAGCCAATATCCACAGGCAAACTCACATATCGGTGCACCCAGCTGTGTGGTTGTTTGGTCGTTCTCTTCCACCGAAACTCACAGCTTCTCGATAACCTTCTCGTCGACGACCCACTCCGCCCTTGGCGACGGCTCAAGTTGAGCAAAGGCTAGAATTCAAATTCTCTCGATTCGAGCCGAGCACTGGCAATTACTTGAAGCTGCCTTGTGGCTAACTCTTTTCCTCCTTGTTCCCGACGTTCCACGTGTCATTACGCACACACCACCCAACGATTCCAATGCCTGCGTGTACTATGCAACTGATTCTCATACCACCCATGTTCCGTTGACATTGGACGCAGAGTACATACCGCGTAGATTCACCGTCCAAGTAGAGCAACGGTTTGTCACCTACTTACACCCACTCGCAGACTCCTTTGTATATTGAAATAATCAATTATCCAAGAGCTGTTATGGAAAGGTGCGACTGTACATTTCAACGTCGACAGAATCCCCAACGAAAACGTTTGCTCAGCTTGATGCCGACTTCGGCATCGTACATCGTTAAGAGGCAGAAGGCAACTCGTTGATGATTTCCGTATGACGTTTAGTGAAGCAAATAACAATACTAGAGAACACGTACTGAGGTTTGGGATTGAAGAACGAGACGAGCAACTCACGGTGAACTTGTAAAAGGTAATGCACCTCGGAGCCTCCGGCGCTATCCCGGCTCGGCTCATGATTTGTTTTGTGAGAACTTGAGGGCCATGATGTGGATTGACTAGACCAGAAGTTGTCTGTAGTCGGCAGCGTGTGCGGGGTTAGTAACTCAGTGTTGGTGCAATGGGCAGAACAGACCTTGCCGAAATCTGCCTCCTGTGTCTTTTGCAGCTGCTTGAGGAACAAAGTGACCTCTTCCACGTTTCAACTGGAAGTCATGCTCAAGACGATGCTGATTGCCTTTCACCGGACCTCCATGTCAGCGCTACTGAAAAGTTAGTTAGGTTACAAGGGAAGCTTGAAAGTTTGCACCTGGTCAAGATTTGAAGGACGTCCATGATAAAGCCATCAAGAACATGCCCATGCTTCGAACGAAGGGTGTCCAGTCGGTCCAACACATAAGCTTGACAATGTTATCTGACTCCTTTTGATGACCAGGGTGCCAGTGATTAAGCTGGATGCGGCCGCTTTGCTAGCGGCCGGATTTTGGGCGAGGGTGGGACACGATCCCGGCGCTCGATGAGGGGCTTTAGATGAGCATTATTGAGGTCACTAAATGAACTGCAAAAACGACTCAGCGCAGAGGTTGAGTGCTTTTCTGTGGGGTGCTCTACACGTTCATAATGCCTGTTCCAGTATTCGACGCATCTTTGAACTACCCAACGCTCCCCCGCACGCCGTCAAGTATGAAGCTGCCACCACCTTCACAGGAAGTATCCCACAGCTTTGGTCACCGAGCAATGGGCGAGGAAGACGAAAGCATCCCGTTTGCATGTCGAATCAGATTCGGCAATGAGGAAGGTGTACATAAGCTCTGCGGCATCGGGTATAAGATTTTCGAATTCGTGGTGGATGGAGTAGAGGGCAAACACTGCGTTTTTTCGGACGTAGGAATGGCGGTGCTCGAGACATGATCTACAAGTGGGTATCAGTGGTTCCAGAAGTTCAGCGTCTTTCGCGATCTTCTGGAGGAACTTGGAAGCGCAGACTCGCGCCACGAATGTATTCATTGGGATGTTGCTGAAACCAGGTGAGTAAGAGTTATGTTGGTGCACACTAGACTCACAGGATCGTTTTGAACGGCGTTCCTTTGGGGTTGAGATGGTCAGACGGTCGTTCATTCAATACGAAATGGGAACATACACAAGTATCATGTCCTGCTTCAATTTCCCGTTCTCGTCATATTTCGGACACATTTCCCAGTAAAAGTGCAGTAGTTTCTTCGGTTTCTTGTTCCGTGCAGGCATGGCGAATTGGGAAAATATAAGGCGTCCTTGGGGGTTAACCGGTTACCATTGATGGTCGAAATGATGATTTAGCGCAACATGTCGATTTTGACCTCGTCAGAACCCTTCTCCAGACCTGAGCAAACGCAGTGGTGTAGTCCGGCGTCAAGTTGGCAAGTACGCGCCAAAAAATACGGTGGTCAACGGATATGTGCGAGAAAGCCAGAGCAACGCCACGGCGAAACAAGGGGGCGAAGACATGAGTTGCTATTTCATTACAGATATTAACAAGAGCGGCAGATCTACCATGGAGAGATACCTAAAACAGACAATAAATTACATTGAAAGCCAAAAGACAAGTAGATGTAGCTAACCCAACTTGCCAAGACAGGCGTCGTCAAGAAACAAAGTGCTGCCTCTTACATCATCCAAAGTAGGGCCTAGAGACTCCTTGTCCTGCTGGACATCGCTCTAGTTCCACCTCCTGTCATCCATCCTCGGCTTGCCTCACATCCCGGCTCTCCTTTTCGCCCCCTTCACTACTAACCTCGTCACTGATCCGCACGGGCGCTGATAACTACCCACTGTGGCAGAAGACCCATTTTGCCCTCAACATTCAATACTTCGACGGGTATGACTTCGGCCGCACGTATTCCGCCGTTGATCATGAGTAGTGAGGTGTTTAGCTGGGTTGGAGATTCCAAACTGGTTTGGAAGTGCAGGAAGTGTCGGATTGGCGGCAGATTGTTGTTGTTAAGGCGAGTGGAGCTGCTGTCCGAAGTGCTCAGGAAGGTCTGAGAGAGGAGAACCGGATGACCGCATCAACCGTCCTTCGCATCGGTCCTGGCAGTTGAGGTGTCTTACACGGGAATCGTCATTCAAACCACAGATGCTTAAGCTTTAAGCGCTTACCTGTTAAACAGCACAAATAACCGCAGGACGACTAGCCTCTCCTCCGAGTCCGCCATCTGCGAGCACCTATGTTCCATCGTTTGTCGTCCTGAACATATTCTGGAGACGAGTGAGTTGAGTTCAAAGGGAGTACAGCATGCCAGGCAAACTGCAGGCTGCACAGTCAGACGACGGCGAATCAAGGCGGTCAACGGTCAACGTTAACGTTCAACTTTCGCGAGACGCGAGGAAGAAAAGATCGCTAACGAGAGAGACAAGCTTGTCAGCGAATAAGTAGCTAAATGCCTCAGGACAGATATGCACTGCCGCTGTGTAACCATTCTGTGTCGTGGGTTCCCAATGCAGTAGCCTTTCCAAATCTACATTGCTATGCACGGTCTTTCAATCACCGCCGTTAGCTTTTCCCCCGAGAGAAATTGGATACTCACCCCGAGTTTCGAACTCGAAATTTCCCCTCGGGGCAAGGCGCATAGCACCATAGAATGTAGAGTGAAGCCTATAGTTGAGGCACGCGAACGGTAGGTGTCGGAATAGCAAATTTGTTGGAGGTGGTGGAGGACAACAACGTTAACGTTGATCAAGTGTTGATCAACGTTTGTCTTCATCATCGTCTCTTTCCACTACCACCACCCCCACGCAAGGGACTTACACTATCGGCGAGCCGCATCAACCCGTCAAGCGAGAAAGGTCACCAAGTAATTATCCCACGTTTTAATTTAATAATCAGGTCGACCTTACGATGCCACCAACTTAGCACCATAGGTTCGGAGCCGACGACTTCATCCGGCCTCGAAGATGGGTCGCCTTGCTCTGAAGAAGTATCGGTGATACATTTAAGACATTGAGCATTGAGCGGAATGGCCTCGGCAACCTTTTCGAGGTGTGTTTCTCGCTATCCTGACTTTCAGAATGTGAACTCAACCTCAATTGTCAGACCTTCTCAAGGCGCGAATGCGACACGATGGCTGTCAATATCGATGCCTCTCCACACTTTTCGGCGTTGCACCCTTATTTTTAACCAAGGCCGGAGCTTCCACCTCTCTCCTTCCATCCCTCATATACCAGCCTCTTGTACCCAGACTACGTTCTTCCTGGGGTACAGATGCTTCTCCGAGGTACGCCCTGCTTCACTCGTTGTTCAGGGGATCAGCCTGACCCCAAGTTCCGCAGAGCCCGGCACGATGATAACGCGTCCTTTGAGAGGTGGTGAAGCAACGACGCCACAACTTCACAATCATTCAACTATCGACGCCGCTCTACCGATCCTCCCCTGCTTAAGTACCCTCTCCCCCCGTCGTGCTCCCTCTGGTTCTTGCGCCTTCATGCGAAAAGCTACCGTTTTCTCCGCGATGGCATATACTCAGCATGGTTGTAAATATGACATCTTGACATTGACATATGCATCTCTACCTCCTCGTCGTCCCGAGAACATTTCTGTTATCTTCGTTTCATGACCCCACATGGTGCTCCAGCGGTGGAGGTCTTGTCAATGATGGGTCAAGTTGAGGTTTATACCCCCCATTTGATCACGGAGTCGGAACCAACCACTCCCTAGCCGCCAATCCCAACCCCCATTGAACACCTTCAAACTGTGAGCCTCTGCTCCGCCACCACCCATTCGTCTGAAAACAAGTCCAGAACATGTAACGATGAGCGTACTCCATGATGCCGACACACTTTTATCAGCTTCTATGACCTATTCGGTTTACTGAAGCCGTATTGACCTATTATCATGTCTCTCACATCATGAGCTTGTATCCTCCTATGTTCACTCTTCGTTTCTGAATAGATCCCCAGTCATTGACACCACTGGTGCCAGCAACAAGTGGATGAAGGTCGCTGTGATGTCCGCCGGACCTTCCGTGTGCCCAAAACACAGTTGGCTGCCATGAGCAGCTTTCAACGATCATCATTTCAATCTTGACTACCTCCTCTTTTGTTTGCCAACTCACGCACTATACTTAGTATGAAAAATACACCTCTTTTCCAGGAGACGAGCAAACATACAGAACCCAGACCAACCCCATAAGCCCGGTGTCATCAAATAAAGTTTTAAACCTTTATCAGCCTTTAGTATGGGTAAGTAGGAACCCCTTCTCTGCTGCTCTGTCACGCCAACCTGCTTGCTCCATTCCTTCCGGCCCTGCTCCCTTACTGTTTATGTTAATCCACCTACTTTTTCTGCGGAAAGCTGGTCCCGTTTATGTACAGTCATCCTCCCTCCATCGGCCGTAACGGTTCTCCTCTCATGCTCTTTCCCCAAGTTCATCTTCATCAACTCCTTCTCGTCCTTGATCCCTCCTTGACCCTAGCGCCATATAAACGTGAGACACAGAGGGCATTTAGCTTCCGCTGGTGTTGTTTCATCACCTACAGCACCTGACCGTACGATCTTGAATCATCACAGTAGTCCCCACTGCCGCTGTGAAACGCAACCCATTAGCTTCTTTGAGGGGATTCGAGGGGACCCAATGGGAGGTAAGCGAAGTTTCTAGCTTTTGTGCCATATCTAGGACTTCCCATATCCTGAATCTTGGCTGGTGGACCCGACTCTACGCATGCTGAGGTCCATGCAGCCTGGGACCTTGTGATTCCTTGATTACCATTATATCCTGACAAATGAAGGAGGGGGGCACAAAGTATCAAGCTGGTGCGAACGCGGTGCACACTTTCACACAAGGTTTCCCGACGCTCTGGGTGTTCTGAAGGCAGTGGAAAAATCAATGTAAAAATCTGCAACTGTAGCTCCTATTCTGGCACGGTAAAATGAGTCGTCGCTTTGAAGTGTACCAAACTATGCAATTGCCACAGTACCTCCTCTCAAACGAAAATATTAAACATCGCACCGTTATGGCCGCAATCCTATCGTTATTAAGTCCATAGCAACTGCAAAAAAATTAATCAAATGGAATTACTTACATCG
>Ga0307507_10009142_pt1 | contig 13326 bp, 14 predicted proteins | sample 7_EM_MG_FD_207223 | JGI IMG/M metagenome (GOLD analysis project Ga0307507, IMG submission 207223) | Populus trichocarpa ectomycorrhiza microbial communities from riparian zone in the Pacific Northwest, United States - 7_EM | ecosystem: Host-associated > Plants > Roots > Unclassified | place...
TCAACTTTAGAATCTGCTAACACAATACATCAACAAAGCATATGTTTACCAGACAAGTGATAATGGAAAGTTAGGCCACTTTGTCATGAGCATCTTCATGCAAAGTGGATAGCACTTTCAGATTCCATACAAGAGAACATAGGGCAGCAATAAGGAGTCAAAAAAACACATGCAAACTAAGTGACAGATTCTAGCACTAATAAATAACTTTAGGTAGTTTTGATTTAATTTTTGTTTTTTTATTTTATTCAAGCTTTTGTATTTTATTTGGTCATGTTTAGACCATTATCTCTTTAATTTTAAGAAGTATAAATACCCTTTTGAAAAGGAATGTTAAAGGAATTCTAGACTTTTGATGAATAAAATGAAGTTATGTGTTTGAGAGGATTCTCACACTTTAGTTCTTGAATGAACTAAAAATCAACTTATCAAAAATTAATTATCTACATAACATTTTTTTTTACTTCTCGTTCGTGATTTTTTTATAATCGTTAGGTGGGGGTTTTATTTCCAATAGTGTTGGTGCTTTAATTCAATGTAGTTGTTGTGTCACATTTTATATCGTTAAATCTGATTCTTAGCCTTTCCAGGTTTATGTCAATATTTTCATTGTGGGTTACATGATTGCGTGATCATAAGATTCGCATCAGAGCTTCTTGAGGATCTCACTCTCTATTGGAAGGTGGTTAGTGGTCTTATCTAACTCACCATAATCAGGCCTGATATCTCTTATATTTTTCACATTATCAACAAGTTCATGCAAACCCCCTGACATCTCCACTTCGCTATTGTTTGTTGCATCATTCAAAACATCCTAGACACATTTAGTCATGGTTTATTCTTCCCTAGTGGCTCTTCCCTCCAGTTACAAGCCTACTGTGATGTTGATTGGGCTGGTTGCCCGTGAACTAGAAAATTCACTATCGAATGGTGTTTATTTCTTGGTGATGCTTTTATCTCTTGGGAATGCAAGAAGCATGATTATATCTCTGAGTCCTCCACTGAGATAAAGTATCGTGCCATGTTTGTTTCCTACTCTAAAATCATCTGGTTGTGTGGTCTCTTCACAGAGCTTGGTTTGTCTCAAGTTCACCCTACTCCACTACATATCGATAACACTAACACCATCCAAATTTGATATCAAACTCGTCTACCACAAGCATATATAGCATATATGGATTGATTGTCACTCTATTCGGGAGGCCTTTGACCGCAAATTTATTACCCTTCCATATATCTCCATTAATCTACAAATCATAGATATCTTTACCAAAGCCATGACATGTCAACAACATCATTTTCTTGTTAGCAAATTGATTCTTGTAGATTTACCAGCATCAATTTAAGAGGTGCGTCAAAGGAAAATTAGTTGGCCATTTAAAGCCCAACAGATTTTATACCTTGTATAGCTTTTACAACTAGTTTCTTTGTTTGTAAATCTTTCCTTTATTAGAAATACTAGTTGTAGGTTAATTGTATATGATAGTTTCAATATTCTAAAGGCTAGAAATCAGTATGTACAGATTTTATACTCTTGTACTTTTTTTATATAATGAAAACTCTCCATTGAGAGAAAGCATTTTTTTTCCTTAAAAGCTCTAAGTTTAATAGATATGTATGGTTAAATAGCATTACTCTTCTATATATACATATTCGATAACTACTTATATTTTTTTTATATTTTGACTAGTTTATGGAACGACTATTTTTTAGTTATTGAAGCAAAAGGTTTCCGTTTCTATTTTATTCAACAAGGTAAAAATTCGTTTTCACTAGATTTCACACAAAGCTATACATAGGTGCTTAAATCAATAATCATTCCCAGAGAATTATTAACCGTTCTAGAAAAGAAAACATAAATAGCTAAGAAAATGGATGTCCTAATATTACAGACAAATTCCCTTCTTGGTCATTTGATTTTCCTTAAAAAACTTCACCACTATTTTTAGAGTTTTTAAGAAGTGTGTCTTAAACATGTGCTACTTATATAGGTGAAGACAAACATCATTACAAGCTATAACACAGTTTATCCTATATGGGTTTGAAGTAAAAGTTTGGGCCACTATTCAATTTTACTTGCACTTGTGTGAACTTAGGCTCGGTTTATATGGACTCAATAATTATCTTTTATTTTGACTTTTAGACAAGTACTAGACTTGTTACCCAAGCTACGCCGTGAGCCTATTAAATTTTTTTAACGTACAACTTGGATGTTTATGCAACGGTAGTATTTGTAAAGAAGTAAGAAAAACTTAATACTTGAGTCATTAATTTGGCTGGATCCGAATAAGATGAAGTAATGTAATAGTCTGATTTAAACCATAGACAACGATAACAGAGGAACCAAACAAAAAATAATGGTAATAAATAACTAAAACAAATAAGCAGTCAATATCATACCTGAAAAAAGAAAAGATCATTTGAGACTCACTGTCATTTCATTGTGGACTATGCCCACAGCCAGAGTACCTTGCTAAGAGTGCATGATAACATTAAAAGAAGCCATATAGGTCACTAGAGCAACGCCACGGAAAAGAAAACCAAGAAAAAGGATGATCATCCGTCTATATTCAACAAATCAATTCTATTTAACTTGAGAATAAAATTTATCTATAAAAATAAAATTTTAGAACACCAACATTAAAAGGCCCCCATCACCAGTTAGTTTTTTTTTCTTTTCATTCTAAGGATAGATAGGTTATTTTACTGTGCATTTTTTATGAAAATAAAAAATAACTCCAAGTAGAAACTAAAAAATTATTACTTTAAAGGGTGCTGATGTAAATTTATAATACAATTAAAACACAAAAATACCCATCTTGTCCCTACTCAATTTTAGAACACCAAGATTATCCTAATCTAAAGACTATTTTACTCCTAAACAATTTTCAAGAGGTTTTTTTTTTTCAAATGCCAAGAAAAAAAAACAATATTCCCATCTACGTTGAACTGTATTTAGGTGAGCACTTTTAGTTTTTTTTTTTTTTTTTAATTGTTACGGACTGCTAACGTTCCAGTTGGGCCAAAATAATCCAAACAATGATAGCATCTCAACCACATAAAATGATGTTTAGAATTGACCACTCACTCACCCGGCTTTATCCAGAACAGGAGTAAATTAATGAGACTTGGCATCGACCTCTTTCTTTATCTTGAACGAGATCATTGTTCTTATTTATGGTGCATAACATTAACAGACAGGTCCCCTCTCTTTTTCAGAAGACAATTATTAGCGATCTTCCAGCCCATTGAGATATTGATTTGCTAAATTTCCCACCAAAAGCACCAATGGAACTACTACGAAGTGACGGTTATAATTGTAGCCTGAATGATGCATTGAAATAGACAGGAAAAAAAAAAAAACAAAAGACAGGGACGAAATTGAACTGGGAGAGATCGGACTGATTACCGGACACCTTGGGAACATGTTAAATTTCCTCAGACTACGTCAGGTAAACCAGCTCGGCACATCCTTGGCGGACCAAATATAAAAAAGTTTCACGAGGGGTGGCCTAGGCAGGCAACATTAAGCAAGGGAGATGGCCCGTGCCAAGCCAGGAATCTCAATTCTTGATAGAATATGGAGAAGGGTCGGAGAAAACGAGGTGCAGAAAACACATACTTGTAATAATTAAAACGAGATAACAAAGGAGTCAAACGCCACGAATATCTTCTGCTCGGAACTAGAGAAAAATGAAATTAAATTAGATGACCATCCCTGAAACTAGATAAAAATGGCAGATAAAACAACCAGTTCCCCTGGCCAAACCAACTCAAGTTTCTTCCTAAAAATAACCTTTCAGATTCTATGGTCGGACCTTCACCTTCAGTTTTTCTTTACCTTTCTCTCTCTTCTTTTTTTAGTTGACTTTTGAAATGTACAGCCATAAACCCTTGCTTCTCCAGTCATTTCTAATGAGGGCAACTGAGAACATCATGCTCTTCTGAGAAGCAAAGTGATTCCACTGGCGCTTAAACGAACTCTCTCTATCCTGGATGCAAGTATACTAAACCTACAGTACCTAATTTCCGCAGCTTCCCCTTGAAAATCACATTGTGGTGGGCCCAGGGAGCGGGACTGCATGGAAGGCATAGACAATAAAGGTCCTTGTTGAAAGCCGTGCGCACATGACTGGCTACCTTTGAGCTTGTTCAGAACCAGCAGCGCCAGCAGTTGCACTAGGGCCAGCACCATTTTCAACTGGAGGCGAGGTCCCCCATTTTCCTTCCGACTCCAATGGTTCAAGCACATGAACTCCACCATCTGTTAGTCCTAATGCGAATTGATCAGGCTCGGAGGGATGTGCAGCAATGACAAGAGGATATACTCTTAAGCTGCTAAAATTACATCATTAGACAGAGCAAACAAGCAAGAGTATTGAAATAGTTAGAATCTTCTACAAATGGGAAAAAAATCAAGAAACCAAAAAAGATGGAGGGAAAAAAGCAGTAACCTTGGATTAGGAGGTAAATAAGCAGTAGAACTTATTCTGCATCTCAATCTGAGTGTTGAAGCAGTGAGAACAACCACACTTCCATCTTCAAAGCTAACAAATATGGACTGGCTATCACAGGAATATGTAGCATGCGTGATTGGACCGCTTGCTTCTTGACGGAACCACTGTATTAAGAGGATACAGTTTCATAGAAAAGAATGTCAGGAGCTTGGGAGACAAAATTCCCAAAACTAAAAATTATCAACAAATATTTGCAACACCATTTCACTATATGCATGCATAACATCATCTCGAGTGATTAGAATCCAGGCAACACTTTCCCACTTGAAAGAAATGATATAAATTGTATGAAATAACAAATGAGTGCAACTGTAATATTCCCAGAAACTACACCAAACCTGCTTTTGGCATTCCAATTTAGGTGCTTCAAATATAGCTATCTGTGTTTCATGAACGGCAAGCAAATGTATCTGGTCAAGGTGAAATTGAACACGCGTATCTGCAAGAGAAGGTGCAACTCGTCCAGAAGGAATTTGCAAGAATTTACTAGCTTGCTTCTCCCAAGCATCTGTGCTCCAAACACACAACTGTAGATGGAAAACACGTGCAGAACCGAGTGAGTAATTCCAACATTGAACACTTGATGATCATACAAGCTACTTTATATGAGCCAATCAGATATACAAGGGGATAAAAGATCGCACAATTCTATTATATAGAAAGCCTCATAACAGAAGCATTACAAAAGGTATATGAAATTAAAAAATCCAAGAAAAAAAGTTTCCAGATAAAGCTCAAATCGTTGTCCCTAAAATGATCTCAAGACCAACTGCCACAAGACAAGCCTTTCCATGTTACTGCCAGTTACTGCCATTTGCTACATCAGTCCTCTAGACTTCTCTGAAATCCATGACCTTAAATAATAGGGCTTAATTGCTTATTCCACGGTAACAGACACACAAGGACTTACATTACCAATAATTCTTACCTGAGAGTCAGCTCCAGAAGACACCAGGACATTTAGAGAGTGAGAGAAGGCAAGGCCTGTAATTCTTTTCTGATGACCTTTTAACTTTGTTTTGACCTGCGAAATGGAATATTTCAAATTGTTTACTCATGCTTTTCAACCTCCAATAAAAAAAATTAAAATTTTGAGGTATCAAAGCAAATACCTCATCAACCCTAACGTTATAAATTTGTATAGAAGAGTCCTCCATGCCAATAGCTATGATATTGTTGTCCTGAGGGTGAAATGCTAAAAACGTTGCAGCTGGTGGTGGGGCCATGAATGTTGTCATTGTCTGCAATCAAGAAAAATGGATAAAAAAAATATAACAAGGACAGAACAGAATGTATAGCAAAACTAGTATTGAATGTGTTGATAACAAGTCTCCACTGAAAAAGCCACCCTTTTCATCTGCAAACTGGTAATTAGCCCTAAATATTTGTTTGTTCCACAATTTAATAAGGAAATATAAATAGCAATAACTTCATCTGGTATATCTTCACACTTTGGTTTTCCAAAAGGAAATGTCAGTTTTATGTTGCTAAAAAAAAAAAGTTAAGGGTACAAATTTAACTGCAACGAGCATCATAGACCATTCATTGACAAAGTTCCCTAAATCATGCTCTTATGGCATCACACAAAAAATTCAATCAAGCACACAGAATGGAGCTTAAATAGAGAAAATAGTAATAGAACATTTACCTTAAATGTCATCATATTGAAAAGAGAAATTTTCCCTCCTGAAGCAGACATGACATAAGAATCATTCTTTGAAAGTGCAAAGCATGGAACAGCATCTTCAGGGTTTGTGTCGCTAATATCATTAGTCATCAAAATTCCACTGGAAGGCTGCCATAATTGAGGTGGTACACTGGCATTGGCCTAGAACAGGTAATAAGAACTTTGTTAAAGGCAAGGTTTTTAAAATCAACAGAACAATATAGACATGCTACCTTCCACCAAGTAAATTTAAGTACCTTCAAAGCACAAACCTTCCAACATTATTAAGAGAAAAAAAGCTGACACGATAAAAATACCTTCCCAGACGGATTTCGATCATTTCGCTGCCACTTCCAAAGCTTGTGCACTGCATTAGACGCTAATGCCAATATGGCAACTCCTGAATTTGTATAAATTAATCTAGACACCTGAAACAATTGTCACCAAACCCATATAATTACAACTTACAAGTCGTTAGCTTCAAGAACATCACATACAAAGCAAACTCAAATGCATAAAACTTCAGCTGCAGAACAAGTACAAGGAAAAACTATCAAACAAGTTACGAATTTCAGCTGCAAAAAACAAAAATTAAACATAGAAAGTTTAAAAATTTGACCAACAGACAAACCTAAACCATAGCTGCTAGTGTTTGCCACCAAAAAAGCAAGTGTTAACATGTAAGAAAGTGCGCATCCAGCATAATATGATCTAATTATCTCATTGCATTTAATAAATTGTTTCACAATTAGTGATATGAACTTGCATGTCAACTTATTATGGCCCGCCACAGTGCCACAAAATATTCACATATATAGACAGATCAGAAGGGAGGAAAACAACGGTATAGCAGCAAACTACTGTGTTAAGTTTTCAGCAGTATTATTCAGGAGCACAATCATTTTTCTAACATGAACATGACATGAATAAATAGCATATTAACATCCTTCTAATAAAATTTGCAAAAAGTAAACCATACCCTCATGGAAGTCAAGCTATCAGGGAGCCTCAGGGAGCGGCACTGTGATGGTTCATTTATTTCTGTTAATTTCCAGATCCTAGATTTCTCAACTGATTCATCTTGAATTTTAGGCTTCACATCAACTAAACTTCGACTGTCACTATTCTGTAGAAACTCAAAACAAAAGGAAAACATCAAATCATTGAATGTGTAAATAGATCCTTTTGCATTGAGATGCATACATGGTAATATGATAAATAAGATTATTCTACAAGGACAGGTAACACCTACCATTCCAACCATGGGTGCTGCAAGAGCAGCTTGATCATCGCCACTGGTTCCAACTGGGGCATTGGCAGGAGAAAAATTGCCTATTGGGGGGGGCTGCAGACAAATCATGCATTAAGATAGTTGCCATGAGATGCGGCATGTTCAGATATAATTACTTTCTAAATGCATAACTCTAGAGACATAAAGGTCCTAAAAATAATTTCCATGCCTATAAAAGTTTTACCTTCACAACAGAAGCAGAAGCAGCTCTAGAAGCATCAAATGTACGATTCTCCACTGTTCGGAGCAGCCTGATCCCATCTGAATTTGCTAGAATTTTGATGCTATTGTCATTTGTTGAGACAGCTAATAGCGTTCCTTCCTTGTTAAATCTAATACAAGGCGAAGCCTGAAAATTTATGGTAACAGAGTTGTTAAATGTGAGTGTACTAGTCAGATTTTAAAACTGCTTATTTCAGGTAGAAAATTCATAAGTTAATTATGTTTTATTTTAGTTCCTTTCTTTCAGTAAAACTATTGTTAAGTTTTCCTGTTCCTATTGGATTTTAGTTTCTCCATCTTATGTTTGCCTATATTGCCACATATATATAGCATCTTAGTTGCTCAGGATAAACACAACTTTCAGAAACGGGATCTCTAGGGCTTTTAGGTTTTTTTTGTTTACCACTTGATTGTACATCATAAGGGCTTAATCAAACAGATTTAACAAGAAAGGACCATCAGAACTTTACCGGCAATCCACCCTCTGCATCAATACTTGTTAATAGGTTGACGTTATCCATATCCCAAAACTTGATCATGAACTCATCTATAGCCGCCAAGAATCGATTCTTAGTGGTATCAAACTTCACAGCACCAACAGAACGCTTTGCAAGACCATTATAGGTACGCTTCACAGCTCCTTCGCTTTCATTCCACTCCACCAAGTGTGATTCTCCTTCTTTGTTGGTCCCACATGAGAATAACCTGCAAGTGGTCCATAAAGATGAAATGAATATCTCAGTCGAAAGAAAACAGAATAAGAAATAGCAATCTCTCATCACTGGCAGAAAACAGAAAAGCAATAAAGAATGTACACAAACCTAGTTCCATCAGCACTGTATGCCATTGTGGTAGACGAATTCCCTGGTGCATCATAGTCAACTCTTGAACCCATGTTATCATACAACCATGCCTTTATCTTTCCATCAGCTGCCGTTGAAAAGATAAACTGGGAGAAGGTAAGAAGGAAATAAAATTAAAGAAGAAAAAGGATAGATACTTAAAAAATTGAAGAGTAGCGCCTTTCTCCCTCTCTTTAATACTCTTTAGCCTCACTCTACTCTCTCAAAAATAATTTTACCATTTCCATGCTTCTACAGTATCCAATTCCCCCCTTTATCTCTCTGATCTCCCCTTTCAGTGTTTTTTTTTTTTTTTCAAACAGTTTTGGTGTGGAAAGTTCCCAAAATATTTCATCTTCTCTGCCTCTGTTTTTACGCATATGTCATTTAAATATGATTTCGAAAACCTGTATTTAATTTAAAATTTGACTCAGATTTCTATTCATAAAATTAGAATTTAAACTAGCAATGAATCTCCATTTGCCAACTGCTCACAAACAGATTGCTAATTTTGTTTTAGCATTTATCAATCAGAAATAAGTAAAAACTGGAGGTGGAGAGGGTTCAACTAACATCCTATATATTACCTGAATATTTTCCTTGTGATGTGGGCACACAGAATATACTGGTGCCTCATGACCTAGAAAATTGAACAGTCTAGTCCCCGCAACCGCATCCCAAACCTGCAGATTCACAAACACTTAAAAAACACCATTATGTAGATGCTATAAATAGAGATGTAAGAAACATACCCTGATGGTCCTGTCATCGCCACAAGTGACGATCGCAAGTTGTTTGTTTGGGTAAGAGAAAGCAAGATCATTGACACTCCCATTATGAGCATCAATCTAAAACACAAGGAAAATTGACAGTAAATTTCAGTGTGTATCCACAGGATTACAGCATGATAAATGAATACTGCTAGTTTTTTTTTAATCCATGTATTGAAGATAGATGACATTATCTAGAAATGGAAAGACACTGAGCTTCAATGATATCCACTTCAGGCACAAACCTGAAGGTGATTTCGTATGTCATCACCACCATGATAGGAGTATACATGCACAATGTGCTTGGAGTATGCAACACCTAGAAAAGGAAGAAAAAAATAACATATCTGGCAAGTTTCCTGGTTTCCATTCAGGAAAAAGTTGTCTTTTAGGTTGAGCAAGCTAGAAACATAGCATTTTAACATACCAAATAAAGTTCCATCGGGACTCCATGCCACTCGGTTAACCGATGCTGTATAATCACTGGACAGAGACGCCTACACGATAATCAGTCAGTTAAACTTAACCTGATATAACAGCTCCAGAAAGGATCATAATTACTTCATATTCCATTAAACTTGTTAAAATGTACCTGCAGAGCCCTTGAGTTATGGTCCCAAACCTTGAAATTCTTCCAACCAATCCTTTCTCTGCTGCCCAACTCCCATACCATGACATCACCCATGCTTGTTCCAACTGAAACAGTGAAGCAACAAATGATACAATCTCCAAAACAACTGGCGAATTTGCAAACAGTATGCACGTGCACGCACACCGGTAAAGATGGGAACAGTTGTTCTATATATTGAGGCTGCTTACCAAGAAGAAGAATTTGTTGGAGTGGATGGAAATCCATACTCTTGACAGCAGAACCTTGAGCTAAAGTCATGACAGGATTCTTGGGCAAGTCATCAGAAGAGTAAGAGCTTTGGCCGTGGTTCTGACTCGGATAAGCAATAGGCAGAATGTTAACTGGAAGATTATTGACCTGATAGATAGAATATCCAATAAAGAAGAAGAATTAGGATAGTTAACAAATTAACTTTTTTTATTCAGCCAAATCTTAGCTCTATCATGAGAAGCTTGATCCCATAATATTTATTGGAATGCACATGCACACACACCACAGTCCACCTCCAAGCATGAATATCGAAACAGTTTCAATCTATATCTTCATCCACCTAAACCATCCACCTTGGCATCTCAAAAATCACACTAAGACGTATTTCCAAATTCATAATAGCAAAAGGCATCAAAGATCATATTAAGGCAAAAACGCAGCATAGGAATGTAAAGGACAAGGCCAAGTTTCAGTTGATACCTCATCTGATAATCCAAATGGTCTTGACCTCTTCAACACATGTTCAGAGTCTGCTGTTTGATAGTCAATAGCTGGGTTATTGGTAGGGGGACTCCTAGGACGCTTTAAGAGTGCTACTACAATGAAGATACAAAGAAGAAGTAGAGGCAAATTAGCACACAAGAAACCACGGAAATTAAATGGAAAAGTAGTGTGAAAAAGAGATTGGATCACCAATCAAATTCTCTGCTATGAAATATGAACTCGTGATCATTTAACAAAATATTGTCAATAAAATACTCATACTTCTGTCGAGCCGATAAGATCCTAATAGAATAATGCATATTTGTTTGATGAAGGTAACCATCAAGTAAAGATATGATCTTTGAGCAGTACCAATTACCCCTTAGTAATGCATTTCCTCTTTTAAATAAGAGCACATTTCTACTATCATTATCTATATTATTATAGCTAAGACTTCCTTCTTGAGTTTGTACATGTGTGTTATAATAGATTCCAAGGATGTTTGTCAAAGACTGTAAGAACATTAAAAACTATCTAAAGAAGCTGGTTCAAATGTCTGATGTAGTCTACCTGCATTATTAGGAGCAGCCAAGCCCATGGGCCCAGCAGAAGCAGATGGGTGAGGGACAGTAGATGGATTCGCCATCCATCCTGCAAGAGAAGGTGGAATAGTAGGCGTGGGCTGAAATGGCTGCAAGCATGTATATCCAGAGTCATATAAGTTCATAATTCAAAACCAGCATAGATAAACAGGGTAACTCCTTTCAGATTTGTCACTTACTCCATGACCAGTTATTGGAGGAAAACCCCCTGCCTTAGGCACAGCATCCATTAAGGAATTAGTGACAGGGGATGGGGCCCGTGCGCCATTTGGTTGTCCACAACTGTGGTCAACAAATAAAGTCTTTATATCAGGATTAGACCTTGGAGTCTTACAAAGCTGATGTTGCCAATTTAAACTGCAATTCAATGGCAAGGAAAGTGAGTAACAAAAAAAAAACTTCAATACAAAGAGTCAACATACAGAAGACAGACAAGAAATTCTCAATAACCTTTGATTAATTAAAGTCCGCAATCTAGAATTCTTCAAAGTAGGAAACTGAAGCTTGTCACGGAAAAGAGGGTTAGCCTCTATCAACTTTTTGAGTTCACCAAGCATTATACCCCTAGCAGACTTGGTATCTCCATATTTGGATAGCTGTTCATTATCTCTGCAAATTAAAGTAAAACAAACACAGGATATCCAGTTATCATCAATAAATTAGGTACAATAGAACAAGACTAACAATTAAAATAAAAATTATGTACCTAAAGTTTTCCAGCGTCAGTAACTGCGTAATTTCTTTAAAAAGCTCTTCATTAAACGCTGCAAATACTTTCAAGTCCTTCACTAAAATTTCCACTGCCTTCGCACGATCTCGCCTGCATTTTTTCACCCGTGCAAAAATTAACCAATGCTTCAAAGTAAAATACTGCTACATAGACTACCCCCAGTCTATGTACACCAGACCAATCAAATTAACCGCTACAGTGGGCCCCACTTAGCACAGTGGGCCCATGCAAACAATTAGTTCAGCCTATGTCACGATTACTCGAATCAAAATCATAACCCCCAGAAAGGAAATGTATTAAAAACAAAATCCATATTAATTAACTGTATAGAAAAAGCAAGCAAGCACATACTTGTCCAAAGCTTCAAGGTACTTTTGCTTCCTAATCTCGAAGAAAATCTTCATCGAATATCTATTATCATCAACTTTCGTAAATCCTGACAAATACTTCTCCACTTCATCCCACTCTCCATTTGTCACCATTTCCTCAAAATACCTCATGTTAAAGTAAAACCCTGACTCTTGCTCCAGTCTCCACCCATAAAAAAAATTGACACAAGAACAAAAAAAAATTAACAAAACAAATTCTCACCAAATCCAAATCACAATAACAAGAAATGAACCACAAAAAATAAATCAATTTTATCAAAATAAATAAAGTGTAAAATTACGTACCTGTGAACAGTTTCCTTGAATTTCTCCTCCTCGAGAAATTGAAGTATGAGAAACACAAGCTCTCGGCTAAGCGAAGACATAATCACAATTCTTCCAAAAAAAATTTAAAAAAAAAACTCCTTTAACCTGCAACAAACAAAAAAAATCAAAAATTAACTAACTCATAAAGAGATCTAAAACCTCACAAGAATTAAAAACTAAACTTACAGAAATCAAAGATAAAAAATCACGTGAATTTCCAGAATTCAGAGAGAAATGAACAAATTTCCATACCTGTTTCCAGATCGGAGAAGAATTGTTGTTGAGATGGAGAGAGAACGGACGATATGTCGTTTCACAGCTTTTTTGAACTTTCTCTCTCTAGTTCAAGTTGTTGAATTTTGTGGTTTCTCTCTCTATGAACTCTACTGGTATTTATAGAGAGAGATAGGTTTTAGGGATTTGAGAGGGAGGTATAGTCAGACAAATCAAATACCCGTGAGAGGAGATGAGATGCGATAATTGGACTAATTAGGTCAGTGATAAGCTCCAGTGCTTATACAAGTGATAGGTACTTTCGCCTTTCGGATTTTTTATAAGTCAGTGGTCGTATCAGGCGTTATTAATACGCTGAATATGGACGTATTTCAGCCTGAATTTGCGGGGATTTCCATGTATAACCACTGAGTTTATTTTCAGTGTTTTATTT
>Ga0307507_10009143_pt1 | contig 13325 bp, 15 predicted proteins | sample 7_EM_MG_FD_207223 | JGI IMG/M metagenome (GOLD analysis project Ga0307507, IMG submission 207223) | Populus trichocarpa ectomycorrhiza microbial communities from riparian zone in the Pacific Northwest, United States - 7_EM | ecosystem: Host-associated > Plants > Roots > Unclassified | place...
CGAACAGGCCCTGGTGGACGTGGGGTTGGACGTGGACGTGGACCGGTACGTGAAGCTGTGGCTGGGGACGGTGGAGGGCTGAGGGCTGCATGTGTGCGGGCGGCTCACCGGACCCGGTGAGCCGCCCGTCGATGTGGCTACGCGTTCGAGGCGCGGCGGCGGCGCGTGGCCACCACGATCGCCGCGCCGCCGGCCAGCAGCACCGCGGCGCCGCCGACCAGTACGCCGGTGTTGCTGCCGCCGCCGGTCTCGGCCAGGTCGCCGCCGCCGCCGTTGGGCGAGGGCGCGGCAGCCGGGGCGCTGCTCGAACCGGAGGCGACCGGGGTCGGGTTGGCGGACGCCGGGGTCGACTCGGAGGCGCTCGGCGTGGGGGTCGAGGACTCGGCGGCGGGCGGGGTGGACGTCGAGGCCGGCGGCGGGACCGACGCGGGAGCGGACGGCGACGGGGGCTGCGACTCGGTGGTCGTGCAGTCCTTCGTGCCGCCGTTCCAGGCCGCGATCAGCTTGTCCTTGATGACCGTGTGGTCGGGGCCCTTGGGCAGGTCGCCGTGGACGAAGCCGTCGCCGGCGGCGGGGTTGCCGTCGAACTTGACCGCGCCGCGGTAGAGGTCGATCTGCGCGAAGCAGCCCTCGTCCGGCACCGCGATGTCCAGCGAGTCGGTCTGGCCCTTCTTCACGGTCACCGTGTCGAAGTCGACGAAGATCTGCTGCCCGGAGGTGGCGAACGTCGGGCCGTGGGCGATGTACGAGGCGAGCGAGGCGGTGCAGGTGGACGCGTCACCGGCGGTGCGGACCTTGATGTGGACCTTGCCGTCGTCGGTGGGCTTCAGGTTCTGGTCGTCGACCTTGACCGAGGGGAAGAAGTCGGTCCCGTTCAGCGAGAACTGGCAGCCCTCGGTCTCGGTGACCGTGCCGGCGCCGGAGCCGGGACGGTAGTGGCTGCCGGATCCCCAGCCGTCACCGCCGTCGCCGTGACCGCCGGTGGCCCAGGCGCCGGACGCTGCGCCGACGGAGGCCGCGGCGAGGGCGAGGGAGGCGGCGCCCGTCCCCAACAGGCGGCGCACGGTGACACGACTCGCTATGGACATACTGATCCCATCTGGTGGTGCAAGGAGTGGAGGGTGGCGGAGCGAAGAAGCGAAGAGCTGAGCGAAGAAGCGCGGGAAACACCGGGCCCATTGGTCACATGCGCCACAGCGTGTGCACATCGTGGGTCCACCGGAAGTTGACTGTCAACTTCCGTCAGCGCAACGGGAATTCATAAGGAGACCACGTGACCGACCTGTCCTCCCGTGACCCGAACTGGTGGCGTCAGGCCGTCGTCTACCAGGTCTATCCGCGCAGTTTCGCCGACGCCGACGGTGACGGGCTCGGGGACCTCAAGGGCATCACCCAGCGGCTGACCCACCTCGCCGCGCTGGGCGTCGACGCCCTCTGGCTCAGCCCCTTCTACCCCTCCGAACTCGCCGACGGCGGCTACGACGTCGCCGACTACCGTGACGTCGACCCGCGGCTGGGCACCCTCGACGACTTCGACGCGATGGTCGCCGAGGCGCACCGGCTGGGCCTGAAGGTCATGGTCGACATCGTGCCCAACCACACCTCGCGGCTGCACAGTTGGTTCCAGGAGGCGCTGGCCGCCGCTCCCGGTTCCGCCGCCCGCGCCCGGTACGTGTTCCGGGACGGACGAGGTGAGCACGGTGAACTCCCGCCCACTGACTGGCCGTCGGTGTTCGGCGGCAGCGCGTGGCAGCGACTCCCGGACGAACTCCCGGACAGCCAGTGGTACTTGCACCTCTTCACGCCCGAACAGCCCGACCTCAACTGGGACAACGAAGAAGTCCGGGCCGACTTCCGCACCACCCTGCGCTTCTGGTCCGACCGCGGAGTCGACGGCTTCCGGGTCGACGTCGCCCACGCCCTGGCCAAGGACCTCACCGAGCCGCTCCGCGACGTCGGCCCCCTCGCGGCGAACTCCGAGGCCGTCCTCGACAACCTCCCGCCCGGCAGCCACCCCTACTACGACCGCGACGAGGTCCACGAGATCTACCGCGACTGGCGCCGCTCGGTCTTCGACACCTACACCCCGCCCCGCATGGCGGTCGCCGAGGCCTGGGTACCCGCCGCCCGCCGCGCCCTGTACGCACGCCCGGACGAACTCGGCCAGGCCTTCAACTTCGAGTACCTGGAAGCCGGTTGGGACGCGGACGAACTGCGCGAGGTGATCACCGGTTCGCTCGCGACGGCCCGCGCGGCAGGCGCCTCGGCGACCTGGGTACTGTCCAACCACGACGTCGTACGCCACGCCTCGCGCCTGATGCTCCCCCCGGGCACCGACCCCGACACCTGGCTCCTCTCCGACGGCCGCACGCCACCCGTCGACACGGCGGCAGGCCTGCGCCGCGCCCGCGCCGCGACCCTCCTCATGCTGGCGCTGCCCGGTTCGTCGTACGTCTACCAGGGCGAGGAACTCGGTCTGCCCGAGGTCGCCGACCTGCCCGTCGAGGTCCTCCAGGACCCCGTCTGGGAACAACAGGGCCACACCCACAAGGGCCGCGACGGCTGCCGGGTACCCCTGCCGTGGACTTCGACCGGTCCGTCGTACGGCTTCGGGCCGGGGCCCGCGTGGCTGCCGCAGCCGGCGAGTTTCGCGTCGTACGCCGTCGAAGCACAGGACGGGACCGAGGGCTCGACCCTGGAGCTCTACCGCACCGCCCTCCGGCTGCGCCGCAAGCTGCTCGACGGGGAGTCGCTGACCTGGGCCGCGGACAGTCCGCCCGGCGTGCTGGACTTCGCCCGCTCCGACGGCTGGCGGTGTGTCACCAACCTGACGGACGCGCCGGTCGCCCTGCCGCCGGGGGAGGTGCTGCTGAGCAGCGAACCGGCGGCGGGCGACGGGGAGTTGGCACCGGACACGACCGTATGGCTCGGCGCGTAGGGCGGTACCGCTGTTGCCGGTCCTCACCCCACGGTCGGGGTGCCGGTCGCGTTCGCCGCGGTCGGTGACTCGCCCGGCAGGGCCGGCGGTTGGGTGGTGCTGTTCACCGGCGGGGTGAGCACCACCTCCGGCTGGCCCGCGGCGGGCGGCGGCGGAGTCAGGTCCACGGCCGGCAGCTTCGGCGGGGTCGTCTCCTGGAAGAGGACCTGGCTGAAGTTGACCAGGCCCGTCTTCTCCATCACCGTGATGTGGTCCAGGACGGTCGCGTTGGCCTGGTCGGCCAGCGCCCGCACCAGGGTGTTCTCGGTCGTCGAGCGGATCTTCGCGATCGTGTTGAAGATCGAACCGTGCGTCACGCGCAGGATGTTGGCGAAATCCGTGTCGAACTGCTTGCCGCTGTCCGCGTTCAGCGTGTTGATGAACCCCTGCTGCTGCGGGCTGGGCTGGTTCGGGATCGTGATGTTGAGCATCGGGGCGACCTTGCGCACGGTGGTGTCCAGCGCCGCGTGCCCGTCGATCAGGTGCTTGCTCGCGGTGATGACCGCCGGGCTCGCGCCCTTCTTCAGGCCCATCTGTCCGACGGGGTACTCCCACAGTCCTGCCGCGCGCACCTTGACCACGAAGTCCCGGTCGGACTCGGTCAGCGGCCCCCACTGCGTGTTGGCGATCACGCGCGTGGGCGCGCTGGAGACCGTGGTCACGCCCAGCATTGCCGGATAGGCCAGTGCGACGAGGGTCAGGCTGAGGGCACCCCCCACAACCATCGTTCCCGTCGCGTTCCGCGAAAAGCGCACCGTACCTCCTGTGTCGTGGACCGCCCGTCGGCGGTACGGACAGTGGGGAGTACGGATCGGGGAAGCGCCCGAAGTCTTTGGTTTTGGTAAAGACGGAGTGGGGCGCGTCACAAGTGGCGGGTGATGCCTCCGGTTCGGCGCCCCGGTTCCGGGTGTGTTTCCGGGTGTGCGCGGAGAGGCCGCGTTACGCGAACTGGCCGGGTTGGTAGTCGCCGGCGGGCATCGTGAGCATGACGTTCATACGGTTGAAGCTGTTGATGAGGGCGATCAGCGAGACGAGGGCGATGAGCTGCTCGTCGTCGTAGTGCTTCGCGGCGTTCCCCCACACCTCGTCGCTCACCCCGCCGGCCGCATCCGCGATACGGGTCCCTTCCTCGGTCAGCTCCAGCGCGGCGCGCTCGGCGTCGGTGAACACGGTGGCCTCGCGCCACGCGGCGACGAGGTTGAGCCGTACCGACGTCTCTCCTGCGGCGGCCGCGTCCTTGGAGTGCATGTCGGTGCAGAACCCGCACCCGTTGATCTGGCTCGCACGCAGCTTCACCAGTTCCTGCGTGGCGGCGGGCAGCGGCGAGTCGTCGATGACCTTGCCGGCCGCGATGAAGTGCTTCAGGGCCTTGCCGGCGATGGGGCTGGCGAAGGCGTTGAGTCGGGCACCCATGGTGGGCTCCTCTGCGTTTCGTTGCCGTTGCTTACACAGCACTGACGAAACGGGCGACGCGAATGTGACACCGCGAATGTGACACCGCACAAAAAGCAGTGGTCGGGCACCGCTGCCCGCCTCTACCGTGCTGCCGGACCGAGTCGTCTGGGCAAGGACGTGCCGTTGTACACCGTGTGAGACCTCCCGAGCGCTGAATCGTCGCGCGTCGCACCTGTGCGCCGCGCCCCTTTTTGCTGCGGACTTCTCACTGGAACCGGTGTACTTCTGTGCTCGAAAACTGGGTGGTCGCGCCCACCTGCCTGCCCCTTGTCGTCCGCCGCTGCCACAGATGCGCGTCGGAGCGCTTCCGGGCAGACGGCAGGTTCCGCGTCAACGCCAACCACAAACTCCTCGACGCCTGGCTCCTCGCGCTCTGTACCGGCTGCGGGGACACGGCCAGGTTCACGGCCCTGGAGCGGATGAACGTGCGCTCCGTACGACCTGAACTGCTGGACCGCCTGCACGACAACGACCCTGTCCTGGCAGCCGAGTTGCTCCAGGATCCGGTTGTACGGCGCCGTAACCGCATCGCCCTCGACTGGGACGACGCATGGTGCCTCGACACCGGCGGACCTGACCACCTGGACCACGAGGTGATCGACATAGCGGTCCGCTTCGCGGCACGGATCCCTGTCCGGCCGGTACGGCTGATCGCCGAGGGCTGCGGTCTCTCACGGGCCGAGGTCGAGAGACTGATCACGGAGGGGAACCTGGTCTCGGCGGTCCGCCTGACCGGCAGACTCTCCGACGACTTCACCTTCACGCTCAAGCGCTGAGCCGGCCCGGGGCCTGTCCGGCAAGTTCCGCTGGGCGGGCCCCTGGAGCGTGTACCGGAAGTGGATCAAGTCGTAGTGGCGAGTTGGACGAGGTGCTGGGCGGTGCGATGTCCGCCTCGTCCCACCAGTCGGTCCAGCGTGGCAGCCTGCCGTTCACAGCCATCGGGCCGAGGAAGTCCAGCAGTTCGGGTGTGGCGACAGGGGTCGGTCCGGTCCGGGCCGGCAGCGCGGCATCGACGAAGATCGAGCCGGCCGCCGGATGGTCGAGGCCCGAGCGGATCGCCGGGAGAAACAGGCCCGCGTTGCTGTGTGCCGCCAACGTGACGGGGCTGTCGGCAGGGGCCCGCCGGAGGTCGTCGCGGAAGGCGTCGACGACGCGGGGCCAGAAGGGCGGAGCACCGTCGCCTATGTGCAGCAGGGACGGCATCCGCGCCTTCGGAGTCGCGACAGTCTTGGCCGACAGCAGAGCGCTTCGCGTCTAAGCAACCCATGCGCGTGCCGAGCCCTGCGAGTCGGCCTGACCGGCGAGCGTCAACAACCCGTCGTTGACGGAATGTTGACCGGTGTATGGCACAGCATTGGCGAACCCCCGCTATACGTTCGGCTCCATGCCACCACTCCCCCCACACCCTCAGCGGGCCCGCCGACAGGCCCCGCTTCCCGTCCTCCCGTACCGCAAGCCCACCAAGGGCCGTGACTACTGGGTCCTGGACGACGTGCTCCCGGACGTGGATGCCGTACGGGAGCGGTGTCTCGCGAAGGACGACTGGGTGAAGGGGTATCCGTACACGTCGGAGACCTGGCCGGGGCTGCGCACCATGCCGGGGCTGGAGCCGTCCGAGCTGGGGCGGATCGAGCGGCTGGTGAAGAAGGCCACCGGGGCCAAGGAGTTGTGGGTGCAGCAGACGCCCGGGGGCGGGACCCTCAACCACAACTGCATCCAGGTCGTGGGGAAGGGCGAGAGCGAGCCCCGGCCGCACACCGACTCGCGGTCCCTGTGCCGGTACGCCGCCGTGCTGTACCTCAACCCCTCCGTGCCGAAGGACTGCGGGACCAGTTTCTACCGGCAGCATCTGCCGGGCGGACGCCTCGGCGGCAACGTCGTGCAGGCCCCGCACAACAACCTCGTCGAGGCACTGGGTACGCGGTTCGTCGCACCGGACGCCTTCGAGGAGGACGTGCGCGTGCCGCACAAGTACAACAGCCTGCTGCTCTACCACGCCAACCTCGTGCACAGCGCGACCGGCTACCACGGCAGCACGCTGGACGAGAAGCGGATGACCGCCGTCTTCTTCTGGATGGCCTGACCTACGCCAGTCGGGTAGCACTCGGATGGCGTAACTCCCCTGGTGGAGGGGGTGCCCCGGCCGGATGGTCGTAGCACCACACACCACAGAGAGGTGGGGCACGGCCATGACCCAGCAGCCGCACTCGACGCAGCAGCCGCACTCGACGTCCGCCGGCGGCCAGGAGAAGCCCCCGGTCTGGAACGACTCGGGCCAGGCCCCCGGCACCCGGGGTCACGGCACGCCCCCGGGCCGCGGCGGACTGGCGGCCGGCGGTGCGGTCTTCGCCGGTGTCCTGATGCTGATGAACGGCGTCATCGCCATCCTCCAGGGCATCTCCGCACTCGCCAAGGACGACGTGTACACGCGCGTCGGCGACTACGTCTACAGCATCAACCTCACCGGCTGGGGCGTCATCCTGATCTGCCTCGGCGCCGTGGGCGCGGTCACCGGCTGGGGCATCCTCAGCGGCATGAGCTGGGCCCGGGTCTGCGGCATCGTCCTCGCGAGCCTGAGCGCGATCCTCCAGTTCATGTTCCTCCCGTACGCCCCGGTCTGGTCGGTCCTCATGATCGCGATCGATGTGTTCGTGATCTGGGCACTGGCGGTGTACGACCCAGCGGGGTCCGGGGCGCGGCAGCAAGCGCAGTAGTAGGGGTAGTAAGGGACGGCAGGGCGTCGGAGGTTCTTACGAAACGCGGACGTCCGGCGCCCGGAGCCGGTGCGGGGCGGCATCGGTGCGGGCGGGGTGCGAGGCTGGCGGTATGCAGCAGCCGTACGAGAGGGCCGGGAAGGCCGGACGCGTCGAGGAATCCGGTGCGTCCGGCGGATCGGGCGGAGCCGGTGGCGCCCGCGTCCTCGTGGTCGACGACGATCCGACCGTCGCCGAAGTCGTCTCCGGGTATCTCGACCGTGCCGGGTACGTCGTGGAGCGGGCCGAGGACGGGCCGCAGGCGCTTGCCAGGGCCGATGCGCACTGGCCCGACCTGGTGGTGCTCGACCTCATGCTGCCGGGGATGGACGGGCTGGAGGTCTGCCGGCGGATGCGGGGGCGGGGGCCCGTGCCGGTGATCATGCTGACCGCCCGCGGGGACGAGGACGACCGGATCCTCGGGCTGGAGGTCGGTGCCGACGACTACGTCACGAAGCCGTTCAGCCCGCGGGAGCTGGTGCTCCGGGTGGAGTCGGTGCTGCGCCGGTCCCGCTCGCCGGTCGGGCCCGCGACCCCGCTGAGCGCCGGCGGTCTGACCCTCGACCGCGCCGCCCGCCGCGCCACCAAGGACGGGGCCGAACTCACCCTCACCCACCGGGAGTTCGACCTTCTCACCTTCTTCCTGCGGCACCCGGGGCGGGTGTACGGGCGGGAGGATCTGATGCGTGAGGTGTGGGGCTGGGACTTCGGCGATCTGTCGACCGTCACCGTGCACGTACGGCGGCTGCGCGGAAAGGTCGAGGACGATCCTGGGCGGCCGAGGCTCATCCAGACGGTGTGGGGGGTCGGGTACCGCTTCGATCCCACCGGCACCGAGGGGGACTGATCATGCGTAACGCCCTGCTCATCGCCCTGTTCGCCTTTCTCGGCGCCGCGGCGGCCGGGGTGCTCGGCGCGGGTGCGCTGTGGCTGCTGCGGCGGCGTTCGCTCACCGCGTCCGTGTCCGTGGTCGCCGCGGTCGCCGTGACCGCGATGCTCGCCGGCACGCTGGCCGTGGCGCAGGCGATGTTCCTGTCCCGGCACGATCTGTCCGTGGTGACGACGGTGGTGGCGATGGCCGCCGTCGTCTCGCTGCTCACCGCGCTGCTGCTCGGCCGCTGGGTCGTCGCCCGGAGTCGTGAACTCGCCCTCGCCGCCCGTGACTTCGGTGACGACGGCGACTTCTTCGCCCCGGACCGTCCGGCCACCGCCGAACTCTCCGACCTCAGCCGCGAGTTGGCCGCCACCAGCGCCAAGCTCGCCGAATCCCGCGACCGTGCGCGGGCGTTGGAGGCGTCGCGACGCGAACTCGTCGCCTGGATCTCCCACGACCTGCGCACCCCGCTGGCCGGTCTGCGCGCGATGTCCGAGGCCCTGGAGGACGGCGTCGCCGCCGACCCCGCCCGCTATCTCCGCCAGATCCGCACCGAGGTCGAACGCCTCAACGACATGGTCGGCGACCTCTTCGAACTCTCCCGCATCCACGCCGGCGCCCTCGCCCTCACCCGCTCCCGGATGTCCCTGTACGACCTGGTCGGCGACGCCCTCGCGGGAGCCGATCCGCTCGCGCGCGAGCTCGGCGTACGGCTGGTCGGCGACCGGATCGAACCGGTGCCGGTCGAGGTGGACGGCAAGGAGATGAGCCGGGTGCTGGGGAATCTGCTGGTCAACGCGATCCGGCGGACGCCCACGGACGGTACGGTCGCCGTCGCCGCCGAGCGGTCCGCGGAGGGTGTCGTCCTGTCCGTGACGGACGGCTGCGGCGGCATCCCGGAGGAGGACCTGCCGCGTGTCTTCGACACCGGGTGGCGCGGCACGCACGCCCGGACCCCTCCGGCGGGGGCCGGGCTGGGGCTCGCGATCGTGCGCGGGATCGTGGAGGCACACCAGGGACGGGCCGTCGTACGGAACGTGTCGGGCGGCTGCCGGTTCGAGGTGACGCTGCCCGCGGCCGAGGCGTGAGCCAACCTCTGGGGTGACCGTCAGGGTGAGGTCACACGTGGCCTATGCCGCCACCGCCGAAGGAACCGCTCCTCCCCGGCAGCCAGCGCTGTCGGTTCTGGTCCTTTCCCGTTCTGCTCCCGGAGTGGTGGAGCTGGTACGGCATCAGCCGTTCCTTCTCCTCCGAGGCGACGGGCATCTCGTCGGGTTCCCGCATCTCGCTCGTCTCATGGACGGCGCCGCCGATGGGGAGGTGGGGCTGCTCTTCGGGGAGCGGCCGTGGAAGTTCCTGGTCCCGGACCTTCATGCCGAAATGTATGGCCCAGACCAGTGCGCCTGCGATCACCAGGCCACCGAGAAAGGCCGCGGTCACGTCGAGTGTGTTGTGAGACGCGGCCAGCTGAACATACGTTGCCGTACTCATACTCCGATTATCGCTCTTCGGGGTGGAATGCGGCTATATGGGACCCGTCTGTTCTGCCGGGCGTCCGGCCAGGCGCCGCTCCCGCAGACTCGCGGCCCAGGACGCCAGGCCCAGGCAGATCGGAGGCCACACCGCCCACCAGGCGGAGGGCCCGGACGTGACGAGGGCGATCCACCAGGCCACGGCGGCCAGGACCAGTACCGTCGGCAGCCGTCGGCGCCAGGCGGGGAGTTGGCTCATCCGGGAGACCGACCAGGCCATCCAGAGGAAGACGCACAGGACGGGGAAGACGAAGACCATTCCGTCACCTTTCCCACGGAGGAGCCGGTCACACCGGATCGGCGGTGTGCGTGGCGAGGTAGGCCGTGATGTCGGCGGGGTCGCGGGTGAGCACGGCGACGTGGTTGTCGGGGCGTATCAGGACGAGGGCCGGGTCGGTGACGCCGTACGCGCGCCGGGCGTGGCCCTCGTGTTCGTGCAGGTCGCTCACCTCGCCGGCGTCCACCGTGAACGCCTGCACCAGGCCGTCGTGCCCGGCCGCCAACTTGCCCACCGCGCCCGCGACTTCGGTGCCGAAGCCGAGCAGCGTGAACCGTGGGTCGGCGTACACCTGGAAGAGCCGGACCGGGCGGCCGGCCGCGTCGAGGCAGGGGGCGTCGGGGGCGCGGTCGCCCGGGCGCAGGACGTCGCGGTCACCGGTGGTGGCCGGGGCGGCGAGTGAGCTCCAGCGGTAGCCGGTGCCCATGGGCGGTGGGGCCGCGGACTCGATGCCCGTGCCGGGTTCCTTGACCGCCTCGATCGCTCGGTACAGGGCCTCGTTCGTCACGTCGAGGGTCCAGGCGGCGACCGGGAGGCGCTCCTCCTCGTAGGTGTCCAACAGGGCCGGTCCCGCCCGGCCGGTCGTCGCCAGGGCGAGTTTCCAGCCCAGGTTGTAGGCGTCCTGGATGCCGGTGTTCATGCCGAGGCCGCCGGCGATCGGGTGGACATGGGCGGAGTCCCCGACGAGGAAGACCCGGCCGACCCGCATCCGGTCGACCATGCGGACATTGGCCCGCCAGGTGGAGAGCCAGGTCGGGTTGGCCAGCCGCACGCCGGGCACGCGTGCGTGCCGGTCGAAGATGCGCTGGAAACTCTCCAGCGACGGGGGTATCTGCCGTCCCGCGTCGTCGAGTTCGGGGCCGGCCTGGAACTGGAAGCGGTTCGTGCCGGGCAGCGGGCACAGCAGGACGCCGCCGCCCTCCGAGGTGAACCACTGGTGCCAGACGTCACGCCCGATCCCGTCGGCCTCGACGTCACCGCAGACCATCGCCTGCGCCTCGTCGGTCGTACCGTCGAACCGCACCCCCAGCGCCTTGCGGATGCCGCTGCGTCCGCCGTCGCACCCCGCGAGATACGCGGCTCTGATGCGACCGCCGTCGGCGAGGGTCGCGTTCACGCCGTCCGCGTCCTGCTCGAACCCGCGCACCTCCGTGCCGAGTTCGACGGCGATCCCGAACTCGGCGAGCCGGTCGCGCAGAATCCCCTCCAGCTGCCACTGGCCCAGGAGGACCCCGCTGTCGTAGGGCGCGTCCGGTGTCGGTGCGACGTCCGCGAAGGGGTCGGTGTCCGCGACGTGCACGCCGTCGAAGTACTTGCGGAACGGCAGATGCGTCAGCCCGGCGTCGAGAACGCGCCCGGCGACACCGACGTCCTCCAGCACCTCCACTGTGCGTGCCTGCACCCCCTTGGCGTGCGAGTGGCAGTGCGGGGCCGGGGCCGCGTCCACGATCCGCACCCCCGCACCGCGTCGGGCCAGCTCGATGGCGAGGGTGAGGCCGGTCGGTCCGGCGCCCACGATCAGCACGTCGTCGGTCATGAGGGTCCTCTCGTCGTCGGTGCGTCCAGCTCGTACGTCCATGGAACATCACCCGAAGAGAAAATGCAACTGAGTCTCAGAAGATTCTCGGTCTCATTCAATCCCGAGCCTCATCTCCCTGGTAAAGTGGCGGACATGGATGAACCCGCCGGTCTGCGCGAGCGCAAGAAGGAAAAGACACGGAACCTCATCGCCCATGAGGCTCTGCGGCTCTTCCGTGAGCAGGGCTTCGACGAGGTGTCCGTCGTCGAGGTCGCGGCGGCGGCCGAGGTATCCAAGGCCACCTTGTTCCGGTACTTCCCGACCAAGGAGGACCTGGTCCTGCACCGCTTCGCCGACCACCTCGGCGAGGCGGCCCGGGTGGTCCGGGAGCGCCCGCCCGGCCTGACCCCCACGGCTGCCCTGCGCGACCACTTCCTGGCCGGTCTCGCCGCCCGCGACCCGATCACCGGTCTCAACGACCACCCCGAGGTGCTGTCGTTCCAGGACCTCGTCTACCGCACGCCCAGCCTCCGGATCGGCATGCGGCTGCGCTACACCAGCCAGGACGTCGACGCGCTCGCGGACGCCCTGCCGTCCGGCGGCGACTCCGGCTCCGGCACCGCCCCGCCGATCGTGAGACACCTGGCCGCGGCCCATCTGATCGCCGTACAGCAGGAGTTGGGGCAGGAGAACTGGCGGACGATCACGTCGGGGCGGACCGCCGACGAGGCGTACGACGACGCGGTCAGGGCCGCGGAGGGGGCGTACGGACAGCTCATGACGGGTCTCGACGGGTCTTGACCTGGGCCTGCGCCGTGACCTTCGCACCGGTCAGGGTGGGAAAGGAATTAAGGGCTTGTCGTGTACGCGCGGTGTTTGGGAGGCTCTCGCTCGCCATGACAGAGGGGGCGTTGATGAGTGAGACGGTCGGGCGACGGCGGGTGCCGGCGTGGCTGGGGGTCGGGGTGGTCGTGCTCGTGGTGGTCGGTGGAGGCGGATTCTGGCTGTTCCGGGAGGAGTTGTCCCCTCCGTTCGGGGACGCGCGGGCCTGCGACGGGAGCGACCTGAAGCTGCCGGGTGTGATCACCGCCGGGGGCGCGTCGATTCCCGCCGACGCGACCGACGTTCACTACTACACACGCAACGGCAGCGCTCAGGTCACGTTCACGAGCGGGCTGATGAAGGACTACCTGCACCGTGCGGGCATCCTCCCGGAGGGGAAGGACCTGTTCGACAAGAAGTACGGGACGCACGCGGAGGCCGACCCCGAGCTCGCGCTGCCGGCCGGGCTGTGCGGTTCGCCGTTGCGCGGACCCGCCTGGGTGTACCACTCCACGACTGCCAACGGCACCGGTGTCGACGTCACCGTCGAGCAGTCCACGGTGTACGACGACGCGTTCCGCTTCCCGGCCCGGGCCGTGGTCGGCTACACCACGCCCTGAGCCGGTTCTCCGATGTCGGCGTGCGTCAGTTCTGGTGGATGACGTTGTGGCCCGGCCCGCCGGACAGGGTGTCCGTGCCCGTGCCGCCCCACAGCGTGTCGTTGCCGGAGTTGCCGTAGATCGTGTCGGCGCCGGCATCACCGTAGAGGACGTCGTTGCCCATGCCGCCGTAGATGAAGTCGTTGCCGGCGCCGCCGTGGATCCTGTCGTTGCCGGTGCCGCCGGTCAGGCTCTGGTTGGCCGCGCCGCCGGTGATGACGTCGTTGCCAGCCCCGCCGTCGGCCGCGTCGCCGGTGGTCGAGATGGTGTCGTTGCCGTTGCCGCCCTGGGCGATGGTGCCCGCGGCGGCCTTGAGGGTGTCGTTGCCGTCGTCGCCCCAGCCCACCGAGTACTTGCCGAGGGTGAGGCTGTCGTTGCCGGTGCCGCCCGAGACGTAGTTGCCGTCGACGCTGCCGTCCTCGGTGGCCTTGTCGTTGCCGGCGCCCAGGTCGACCGA
>Ga0307507_10009144_pt1 | contig 13324 bp, 6 predicted proteins | sample 7_EM_MG_FD_207223 | JGI IMG/M metagenome (GOLD analysis project Ga0307507, IMG submission 207223) | Populus trichocarpa ectomycorrhiza microbial communities from riparian zone in the Pacific Northwest, United States - 7_EM | ecosystem: Host-associated > Plants > Roots > Unclassified | place...
TCGGAATATATGGACAGAAGTTACGTGGTTACGTGTCGTCTACGTGTCGTTGTCGTGTCTTTAATTAGTCATCCTTATGGTGACTAATCAACCCCCTACTTAGGCACCGCGATCCTTACGATCCTCTACTTTCGATACCTATTTGCAATAACATCAGAACAAGAGTATACTCTTAATAGGCCACCCCCCTGTGAAACCTACATAATCTAAGCATATAATAAGAATAATAAAAGGATATAAAAGTTGCTAAAGACTTACTAGGAAGACGCTAGTTGAATATATAGCTCCCTTATTATTAGTATATATATACCAAAAATGCAAAAACTCCTTATCTAAAAAGAAATAATTATAAATGGCCTTATATATAATATAAGGCTCTATAACCACAAACTACACCTAGAATAATACTATTACTATATATAATAGGGACACACCCAATCTATATACGCAGTATAGGTATGCTGCGGCCACTATATAGGCCCCTATAATATAAAACACTACTTAAATTAAGACTAAATAAAATGTGCAAACTATTACTAAAGCACATATAAGGTATAGGAGAGAGTAGACTATATTAAATACAGAAAACAGAAGGTAAGGGCTTAACAGCTACAGAAATAACTACACGCTAGGTTATATAAATAGAAACAATAGGTAATAAGCCAGGGGGACGCAGGTGCCTTCTTAGCGTTCCCTACCTTTAATACTAGGGGGCTAAGCTAGCTATCCCAAGCCTTAACAGGCCAGAAGTAATGCCGCGTGATATTACTAAACCAAATAGGGATATAAGGGTCACAGGGGATATAAGGGAGAGAACACCCTATAGGAAGACCCCTATAAACAGCTACAGTAAGCTTAAGACCAGGATAATTAAGAATTAGACTAAACACAGTAAATTTAACATTTATAGCCAACCTATAAAGGGCATAAAGCTAACTAGTAAGACTAGGGGAAGAACCGGAAATAATAATAAATTTGGATATAGAAGCGCTAGTAGGAATATAAAATATAGGAATAAAAAGCCCTATATAAAATAAGTAGCGACTAGGGTATAGATATAAAAGACAGAAGTTCTAAAAATCCTAGAGAAAGTAAAAATAGAGGAAGTGAAGAATAAAGAAAAATTAAACAACCCTTACTAGGGGTCCGCCACCTATCCATTATATAGTATAACTGCGGCAATACAAACCACCACCTTATAAGGCCCCTACTAGACAGTCTAAACCTAAAGAAATACTATATCCTTACTATATAAGAGCCGTATTATAATACCTATATATAATTAATATACTACCCCCAAGGATTCTAGCTCCTATATAAACTAAAAGCAGCCATATATATATACTTTATAATTAGTAAGGCTATTAGCCTATCCTTATAGTTATAATAAGCAGTTAACCTAGATATTGTAGTTATAATAATCTAGATATATAGGGGACTAGTATAAATTATTAATATATATAACCCTAGGGTTAAAGGGGTCCTATAAATAAAGAATATTATATTAGTAATAAGCTTACTAAAAACCAAAGGTATAGAGTCTATTCTAGTAGGAGACATAAACCTCTACCACCTATGGTAGGGGGGTATCTATATCACTGCTAAATAATAGGCAAAGTACCTACTAAGAGCTACAAACATCTGGGGCCTTAAGCTAGCCACTCCCCCAGGAGCAATTATGTGGTAATAAGGCACCGCCAGAAGTACAATTAACCTTATATTTATAGACAATGGCCTATACTAGAGACTTAAAAGGTGCATCTCTAAAGAAGAATAGGCACTTACCTTAAACCATATCCCTATCCAGATATAGCTAGATTTAGATATTAAGGCGTAACTAAATAGTAAAAGATACGCAATAAGGAAGCTTAAGACAGACAGTTTCCTTAATACAGTTAAACAACAACTTTAAGACCTAGAAGAAATCTACCCAATACTAAATAAGTAAGGCTTATTAGCCACCCCTAAGGAAATTAACTAAAGACCAGAAAGGATCTAGGTAGTAATTAAAAATAGGCTAGAAGAGCATTACCCAGTCTTAAAACCGGGCCCCTACACGTAACATATATAGTCCACATAATGCGCGGTTCTTATAGCTAGCCAATAATAAGCAAGAAGGAAATATATAAGTAGCCATAACCCTAAAGATAAGAGATAATATAAAGACATAAAAAACTAGCTAAAGAATACCCTAAAAAAAGAAGCAAGAAACAACTAGAGACAGTTTATAAATAAATATACTACTAACCTAAGTATCCCCTATAATAAGGGCCTTTGGACTATAGCAAGATAGGTAAAGAAAAAGGCAGAATACCTAATAGAAGACTTACACCTACCACCCCTATAAAGAGTAGGCGAACTATAGGCTATAAGCAATAATAATAAAAAGGCGAAGATCCTTATAAAAAGATTTTTCTCCTAACCAGCTTCAGTAGACCTTAGTAATATTACTAATAAAACACTAGTAACTTACCTAAGGGTTAATAGCGACATAACAACTAAAAAAATAGCTAGAACTATTAATCGCCTCTTAAATAATATAGTACTAGGACTAAATAGGATTTTAAACAAAGCCTTAAAGACCTATAGTCCACTTATAGCACCTTAGCTTATAGATATAGCCAGAGTATACTTTACAATAGGCTACTACCCGCGACTTAGAAGATCTATAATAACGGTTATTTTATAAAAAAAGGCAAAGCAGACTACTTAATCCTAGGAAGCTACCGCCCTATTGCCTTAGAAAACACCCTAAGCAAGATCTTAAAAAAGGTTATAGCGGACCATATAGCAAACACGGCAGAGGAATACGCCCTACTACTATAAAGCCAAATAGGGGTAAGAAAGAATCGCTTAACACTATTAGCACTTATACTACTCACTACTACCATTAAAACTATATAGGCTATACGTAAGGACTTTATAGTATTAATACTTAGCCTAGATATTAGTGGTACCTATAATAATATACCCTATAAGCGCCTCCTATATATCCTTAGGGCAAAGGGCTTCCTAGAATAGATTATATAATTTATTTAAGGGTTTATAGGCCAAAAAGAGACATTATTAGTCTTTAGCAAATACCAAAGCCCCCCTATTACAGTTATAATAGGTATACTATAAGGATTACCTCTTTTACCTATACTCTTCCTTTTCTTTATAAGCAACTTATTTAACACCTTTAAGAAAGGGGCGACCTAGGGGATAGGCTTTGTTAACAACACAAACCTAATTATATACAGGCTAACAGCCGCAAAGAACTGCAGAACACTAGAGAAAGCCTATAACACCTATATAAAATAGGCAAGATGATATAGAGTCTAATTCTTACCAGAGAAATACCAGCTAATCTATTTTATAAGAAAACGCAACTAATCTGCAGATCTTTAGCATATAATCTATATCTAAGGCTTTAGGGGTTAACCAGTTTAGGGCCTAAGGGTATTAGGAGTATAGATAGACAGCAAGCTCTAATAGAGCGTATATATAGTATAAGCAGCCCATAAGGGCCAAGCATAGTACATTATATTATCCAGGATCATTAATTCTATATAGGGTCCATGCTTCTAGAGGTTATACCTACTATATACAGCAGTTATCCGGCCAACTATAACATATAGATCTAGTATTTGGGCCATTAAAGAAACCAAAAAGGGCCCCCCTAAATTACTCCTTAAACTACTCCAAAAGGTCTAAACAGCCTGCCTCTAGAGTATAACAGGTAGGTATAAGCAAACGGCCATAGCATTGCTTAAGAAGGAAGCCAATATTCCCCCCCCATAACTATATATTAAAGCCGCTATAATATAAAGGGCGTAAAGTAAACGCAACTCTAATATTATAAAGTATATTAAGACATACCTAAATAAACTATAGAGGGACCCTAGGGCGCCTTATAGGAAAACAAACCAACAACCCCAAAGTAGGGAAGAGATATTGGAGAAACAGGTAAAAAAAGCAGAAGAAGAATAGTACTGCGTTAGGGCCTAGGCCTATATAAAGGAAAAAGGGAGACATATAAGAGGCCAGTAAAAATAACAGCAAGAAAGAGAAAGGAGCTAAAGTAGAGCATAAAAGAACGCTAGGAAACCATCTTCCGCAATATAATACTAGTTAGACTAACGCTAGAGAGGCGTATAGAAGTTAAAGGTACAGAGGCTAACTTAGGCAAGAGAAACCTAAGCCGTAGTATAGTTAACGCCATAGGGGGTAAACACTTAAGAGCTCTAAGAAGGCCTAATAAAGGCAGAAAATATAATAGCAACACTCTTAAAAATAGGGATAATAGGACTAAAAGATTAGCTCTATTAGGTAGGTGTCCTAGTAAATAGCCTAAGATACAAATATAGCTAGCCAAGACAGACACCAAAACATATAATACTATTATGCCCCCTACACACCAACCAAAAAGCTATACTCTTAGTAACTAGCATAGAGAACTATAATACACTACTCTTAATATAAAAAGGTATTAAGGCGGTTACCTAGTAGCTTATTAGCCAAAATATACTAAACCAGTTTTAGGTTGCAAAGGAAATAGTAATAGAAGGCAAAGGGGCGAGTAATAGGCGCCCCTTAATAACTCTACAGTAGTAGAGCAAAGTTTGCAATACTAGCGCGTCCGTAGGCTTATTACAGCAGCAGTAGTTCCTAAGGAGGTCAAAAAGTAAGGTAGTAGAGCACTATAGGTAACTTGCAGGCGCCTTATAGGCGAGTTCTAAAAGGCGGGGAGACAGATTATAGGGTTTTCTTAAAAGAGTTTTCTCCCCACATATATATAAGGAGTAGTCCGCGTGGGCCCAATAGGGATCCAAATCGGACGTTAAGCAATAAATAATAATAATAATATAACTTTAATAAAAAGGTATAAAGTATATATAAAAGCCCAAATCTAAATTATTAGAATTTATTATTTAGTAGTGTTAAGATATTAAAGTATAAATTTTCTAATTTTTAGTGGGTTTTGGGGTGGCGATTGAGCTGTCCTGGCGATTTGGATGTCCACCACTTACCTAAAAGGTAGGTGGTCAAGGCATAGCTACGTAGGCCACGGATATTATAATAGATATTATAACGTGTTCCACCACGGTGCGAGTACTTAGCTCCGCCCCCTTATAGCCGAACCCAGCCCGTTCCGGCCCCGCTTAGTCCCGCCCGGCCCCGCTTAGTTCAATCTGGTGTCCCTCCCCCCTACAAGGGGGTAACATGAATGGGTCAGACGCCCCCCCTGCTAGTATGGTAAACGAAATAACCTGGTCCCGCTATGTCACTTTGGACTCGCTTATTTCTTCACCGGTACTAGCAGGGGGGGCGTCTGAGGCATTGATGTTACCCCCTTGTATGTGCGCGTGCAACAATTTCGCTTCGTACGCACTAGAGAATTTCAAGTTTAACTCTTATAATTAAGCTTAAAAACATTTAAAGGCTTGCATATCTTGCGGGTGCACAGCTCTTTTGGCAAGCGCACAGTATCTACACCAGATGGTGCACTTGACCAGTAGTTACCGAAATTGCTGTTGCGTGCGCACACAGAGGGGGGGGGGGCAACGAAGGCTGGATACCCTGTACAACCGTGAAACACATCCATTACGTTACATCGTGTTTTACAAAACAAATTCATAGTAGCCCGCCAGCCTGAGCAAGATGTGAACCATACCCTTAGCCCCAATGTATAAGAGGTGCCCAATTCCTACCCATCTTATATACTATCCACTACCAACTCTCTTTCACAGCCTCCAATCTTTCTCCAGTCTATCAAAATGCGCCTTTCAATCATCCTCCCTGCCGTATTGGCATCGCTGTCTTTTGCCTACTCATCGGAAAACTGCTCCCAGTATGAGCAGTATGAGGCGATCCATCAAGCTGAATACAAGCTTGCCAATACCCTCGACACCAAGAATTGGGATATCCTTTATCAATCAATGACCCAAGACGTCGTATACGACAACTCTGCTTTCGGCCCCGGAAAGGGCGGCGTCTCTATCCGTGGCCTGCGTAGCTTTGCCTTGACCACCCACCCGAAGGGTGGGTGGTGGACACCCAAATCGCCAGGACAGCTCAATCGCCACTATTAAACCTACCAAAAATTAGAAAATTTATACCCTAATATCTTAATAACCACTAAATAATAAATTCTAATAATTTGGATTTAGGCTTTTATATACACTCTATAGCTTCTATTAAAGTTATAAAATAAATAGTTTAGTAGTTTTTAAGATGTTAAAATTTAGGGGCCAAAATAAGGCTTAAATAAGGCTAAAATACTATATCTTTAAAACCACTAAACTATTTATTATGCAACTTTAATAAAAGCTATAAAGTATATATAAAAAGCCTAAATCTAAATTATTAGAATTTATTATTTAGTGGTTGTTAAGATATTAAGGTGTAAATTTTCTAATTTTTGGTGGGTTTAATAGTGGCGATTGAGCTGTCCTGGCGATTTGGGTGGTCAAGGCATAGCTACGAAGGCCACGGATACGGGTCTCGCCTAAGTCATCGACAATACAAAGGCCGCGTTTGGGGATTCTATGGTTGAACATATCGTAGCTAATGCGCTTATCGATCTTGACCCCTCGGGAAAAAAGGCACATGTCACCACATAGTACGTACATTTAAGTATTTTTTGCTAGGGTAATTGCAAGCCGTAACAGCATGCATGCTAACATATCTTATCAGTCTCATCTTCTCCAAGTGGGACCCTACCGCTCTTAACGACACGGACAAGACCTATCGTGTCTATGAAAAATGCAGCGATACCTTCGTGATCGATGACGGAGCGTGGAAGCTCAAATATAGCAAGGTTACTAATATGGGACCAAAGTTTGAGATGCCGTACTTTGGATGAAGATATAGGGTATCTGCTACCAGGATTTAATTTGTAACCGACTACCGGTACCATGTTAGATATTATCTTATGGCTCACTACCCTGTCTCTTGCCATCGCATGTCTCACTACTTGTTTCTATTACCTATTTATTACCTATTACCGACTGAATGGCAATATCGACCTGGTGGCCAATTAGGTAACAGTTACAAATTGTCGTCGGCATCGCCGTCAACCTTTGCTACGTATTTCGTGTATATAGTCTACCTGATTTCCATAGATTTACAATCAAGTCGCTTATGCAATTCTCCCACACTGTAAAGCTTACATAATTGATGACTAGCACGTGGGTGATGAGCTGAGACTGTCTTTATTGTTAGACTTGCAGGTGTATCTAAAATATAGCTGGATTATAAACACCAAATGCTGTAGTAATTAGTATTGAATTTTAATAGGATTTTTGGATGTTATACTTCTAGAAATATTTGACGTTATTTTACTTAAACGGCAAGGGCAGAACTTAAGACGCACTCATTAATACTAAAGTGTCACTAGTCTTAACGCCACTTACTTTTAACCAATTAGCTATCTACTTGTCTTAAGTCTACCCTGCCGTCTAAGGGCCTTTGGTGCGAGTTTAGTGAGGCTTGACTTGAATTTTCGCAATTTTGTATGAGAGACACTCTCTTCTATATATTTAACTCCCAATACCGCCTATTTAACCTAATAAGCCAACAAGTCGAGTTAGACTAGTTGTCAAACGACGCGCTAATTGCGATCACCGTTCTATTTCCTATATGGGTATAGATTAGGGGTGTCTTGTACATTTGACTTGACTGTATATATTGAGGCTCAACAGCCTATATTAATTCGATAGAGTTCTCCTTCCTAAGTGCTCCGTTTAATAGTTATGAGCCCAGGCCATCTACTGCATTATCTTTGATTTAAAGTCTTGATCACCTTATCGTCAATATATAATTATAGAGGCCTTAAATATGTCCTCTCAACAACCCGAAACGCCTATTACTACCTATACTATAATCCTCGCAGGCCCAAACGATTGGGACCAATGGATTGGGGTTATTAAATATAGAGCCGACGGTAAGTATCTATGGGAGTATATCGATCCAAATGTTAGGAAAGGTAATCTACCTGCATACAGAGCCCCGTCAACGCCATTACCATTAGCTATCAATCCTTATAAGACTACGTTTTTAGAACTTGATAATGACGAAAAGGAAGAGCTTCGAGCTTTACGGAAGCACTACGACCGTACCTATAAGCGATATAAGAAGGAGGAAGCAGCCCTTAGATCTCTACGTACTTCTATTATCAGCACAATCTCTCGCGACTATATTAACTATACCTTTAATAGAAATACCGTCCACGATGTCCTTGTATCGCTTAAGTAGGCTATTGCTCCGACTGACGACGCTTAGAAGGTTAACCTAGCCACCCAATACTGGAAGATAAAGAAGGCCCCAATGTAATGGGACTAGCCTAGTTATAGTAGGAATATCTCGGTAAAACACTCGATATACAAATTCCGACGCTTTGACCAAATTCTGCCGAATTCTGCCAGCTTAATCAACTTCTGCTAAGTTCTACCAGATCAATCAAATTCTACCAAAGTCTGTCAAAGACCGCGTACGTATATGCGCACGCATCGACCACTAAGACCCCTAACTATTTAATTATAAGATTATCTTATTATTCCTTTCTCTTCTTTACGCAATGTCTTGTTCTTAACAAGAGCTATATACCCTTAGATTTAGATAGAATTTATACTATTCCTTTAAACCTTCCCTAAAGTCTCTTCGCACCCTTATATTACATTGCGTTAATACTACTACCCTCAAAATGGCAAACGAACTCGAATCCGCTACGTTAACTATTATGGCCCTAGTTAGGGAATAAATGACTATAATATAATAGTCCTTTACGGATACCTTAGCCTAGTAACAAACTATACTAGAAACCTAGCATTAGCAATTAATTAAAGCAATACACAAAGAACTCTATAACGCTAAAGTACTTGCGTTAGAGACCCTAATAGCAATACCCGTAAACAAGATTAAGATAACTATATGCGAACCCAGCCCGTTAAATATAAACCCTAAACCAGTAACGGTAGCTTAACCTATACCTATAACAAACCCAGTACCTACTATGAAATTAGAAAAGCTTCCTAACCCTTTAATATTTAATAGAAATTAAAATAACCTATATCCCTTTATAACCAAGCTCCGTCTTAAACTTTTAATAAACTATAACCAATACCCTACTAAAGCTAGCAAAGTTAGCTATAAAATATCTTATTTAAGCAAAGATGCTATATAAACTATAAACCTATTCTTCTATAACGGCACCTTTATTAATTTTAAAACCTTTATCTCTCTACTAGAATAAATATATAATAACGCCAGCCGCGAATATACCACTGTTACTAAACTTAAAAACCTATAATAACGGAACCGAGACTTTATAAGCTTCTTTTCGGAATTTTTAGGCCTTATTAGTAAACTAGATTAGAATAAAGCCGCTAGAGTTACTGCTCTTTAATAAGCTATTTTGGATGAAATTAGAGTATAGTTAGTAGGCAGGAAACTGCTAAAGGATCTACCTAAATTTGCTATAATATGTTAACGAATTAATAAGGACCTTTAATATAATAAACAGACTTATTCTCTAAAGCCAACCACACCTTATATTTAAAGCTTTATGAAACCGATATATACCCTAAAGCGCGACCCTTCTCTAAAACCTACGCACGACCCTATAGACCTTAACGCCACTTAATCCTATACACCTTTAGGAACCAACGAACAAAGAACTCAAGCCACAAATAGAGAATGCTTTAGATGTAGTAAAAAAGGACATATTTAAAGGAATTGCCAAACTCACCCTTTTAAAAAAGTCCGCCGTAGTTCCTCCCGGTCTTTAAATCGCACCCACTCCTTAAATTGCACTCGTTCTTTAAGCCGTACTCGCTCCTTAACTTATACTTATTTTATAAATTATACCTAGTCGTTATAAAGCATCTTACTTTTGGTTAACTTAAAAAACGAATTATTCTAGGGCCAAGTCGCGCCTTAAAATAAGAAGTGGAAGAGTATAAGTGTCTAGGCTCTTCCAGCGCTAATATATAATATAACTCCCTCGATATACTTAGCGAAATTCAAACACTTAAAAAATGGAAGGAGATATAAATCCTAATAGACAGCGGAGCTACTAGTATGGGCTTTATTAATACAAACTACGCAAAAACTTAACGCCTAAATTTAAAGAAACTTAATAAGCCCTAAGGCTTACAAGGCTTTAATAGCAAGCCCTTAATATATAGCGAACTAACGCACTACGCTCTTATAAAGATGCGAATAGGCGAATACCTTAAATACATTTCCTTATTTATAACACCCCTAAAGCATTATAAGGTAATACTTAGACATAGATAGCTAAAACGATATAACCCTTTAATTAGCTGGGTTAAAGAAATACTAAAGTTCCGTATAACCTACTACTAAAGTTATTACTTAAAACACCACCTACTCTACAAATATGTACAAGATTATTTAAATTTAATATAATATAAACTGCCCTTACCATAGACCCTAAACTAAAACAATAAGGCTATAACTGCCGATTGTAGTAAAGAATGCGAAGACATTACACTAAAACCTCTTAAAATTTATATAATATAAGCCGCACCTTTTATTTTGTTAGCATAAAAACAAGATCACGAAATCTTTGCTATAACTATAAAAGATATTAAAAAAGCACTAGAACTAAAACAATATATTAACCCTTAACCTCTTATGCCTAAAGAGTACTATAATCTAATTAACAAGTTTAAGAAAAGATTTATAGACTAACTACCCCTATATTAGGATGCATATAATTTTAAAATAGAACTTAAACCTAGTATAACACCAAAGTTCGGTCCGCTATACGGTATATCACAAGAAGAACTGCTTATAATGCAATAGTACCTTAATAAGCATCTAGAAAAAGGATTTATTCGCCCTAGTTAATCTCTATTTGCCTTACCCGTACTATTTATTAAAAAGCTAGGAGGAGGCTTAAAATTCTATGTTAATTATTGAGCTTTAAACGCAATTATAATTTAAAACTAATATCATATTCCCCTAATTTAAGAAACGCTTAACCGCTTATTAAAGGCACAGTACTTTACGAAGCTTAATATAGTCGCTGCCTTTAACCAAATCCGTGTCTATAAAGGAGACAAGAAGTATATAGCTTTTCGTATATAATAGGGACTCTTTAAATACCTAGTAATGCTATTTAGTGTAAAGAATAGTCCTAGTACGTTTTAGTAATATATTAACAATACGCTTCGAGAATTCCTTAATGTATTTATTACCGCGTATATTAACGATATCTTAATCTACTTGTCTTTGCTTTCTAGGCACTAGAAGCACGTCTAAATAGTCCTTAAACGCCTACAAGACGCGGGTTTGCAATGCGATATTAAGAAATACAAGTTCTACGCGTCTAAAGTCACATACCTAGGCCTAATTATATCCCGCGACGGAATTAAAATAGACCCTAAGAAGGTCGCTGCGATTATAAACTAGGAAAGCCCTAGTAGTATATAAGACATTTAAGAATTTCTAGAATTCGCAAATTTCTATTATCGATTTATTAATTAGTTCTTAAAAATTACTTAACTATTAGTAAATGTCAGTATACTTACTTTATCAACGTGCACAAATATCACTGTATTGCGATACGTATGCGGTGTTGAAGTTAGTAATTATTAATGTCTAGAAGTAAGGGGTTGCTCCAAGGTCAGGTTAGCTAGCCTTACTTTATAGTCTTATAACCACGTCACATAACTAACATTCCGACACTAGAGCAACTCTAAAAAGAAGGCTAATTTATACTCTAAAGTCAAGTTTACTTCTAGACTATTTGTAGCGTATACGCAATAGCTTCCACGCTCCTTTTATAGGTCTGTAATTATATAACCTGTATTACGGCTCGTATAAATGTCTCTAAACCAAAGCCTGTAAAATACTGTATTACGGAGATACTACGCTAAGGAAGAGAAGAAGAAGAAGAGTTGTTAGGGGTAGCAGGTTAATATATCGCGAGGGCTGCTAAGGCGCTAGTGGTAAGCAAGCCAATAGCAATTTTCTATACCGGGCATAGAAAATCCTAATTAGTTAGTTAAATTTAGGGTCCACACTATTATAATTAGTTACCTAACGCTAAGCTAAATCTAAGTTTATTCATTCAACCCATCCTATAACTTATAGGTCGATTCGGTTCGTATTAATAAGCCGTTAAAGAGCCACACAGGGTTTTCCCTTTATTATAGCGTTAGCAGGGTTAGCCTTTCTATTAATCCATTTCACCTCCATAATCTGTCTCCGTTTGTAGGCTTGCCGGAGGCACATTACGTCAATTATTAGGCGTTTTTCTTAGGTGGTTCCGAGTCGTACTAGACAGTTATATAAGGACTTAGAGTTAGTGCAAAGCATAAATAAAAGGTTAATTTATAGGATCTTGTCTACTATAGACTTAATCACAACGCTGATATTAAAGCCGTGGGCCGTGCCGTAGAGTTTAGAAGCTAGTACGCTCTAAGTAACTCTTTTACACTTAACTAAGCTCTAATAGACAATATTGGCCTTCTTTATAGCATCAGCTAGTACGAGGACGTAGCCAATCTATAAAAAAAGGTCCTTATTATTAGTAAATAACACATCCGTAAATACTAGTAGCTATAGGGTTTTAATATCTAACTTAATAAACTTAAGACCTCTATTAGCGTTCTCAATTTGCCAGTTTAGACACTTATTTAACTATTTTATGTCTTTCTTATTAGGGTTAATTACCTAGGCGGTAAAGAATAAATTAAATAAGGCTTCTAGCTAGTACACTAAAGCGATATATGCACCTCTAGCACGTTAAGCGATATACTAGTCCTTTAGAGTTAAGGTTCTTATAGCTCCTCTTAATCCTGTACTTATAGCAAGCTTAATGCTAATTGTACTAAGGTTTATATATTATCGTTTCTAAGAAAGCGTAATACTCCCGTCAGTTAGTAGCTAAATAACTCCACTATTAAACTTACATCGGGAAAATATTCGCAGGATGAGATTCAAGTAGACTTTGGTTTTCACGTTTCGCGTAATTAACATGCAATTTAACTAACTTGACACGCAATTAACCAACTTAACACGCAATTAACCAACTTAACACGCAATTTAACTAACTTAACACGCAATTAACTAACTTAACACGCAATTTAACTAACTTAACACACAATTAACTAACTTAATATGCAATTTAACTAACTTAACACGCAATTAACCAACTTAACATATTTAAAAGTTAAATAACATGCAGTTAACCTACTTGACAACTTTAAAAGCTAACTGTATATTCCTTGACACGCAGTTAACCTACTTAGCAACTTTAAAAGGTAACTGTATATTTCTTGACATGCAATTATATATTTAACTAGTATAT
>Ga0307507_10009145_pt1 | contig 13324 bp, 15 predicted proteins | sample 7_EM_MG_FD_207223 | JGI IMG/M metagenome (GOLD analysis project Ga0307507, IMG submission 207223) | Populus trichocarpa ectomycorrhiza microbial communities from riparian zone in the Pacific Northwest, United States - 7_EM | ecosystem: Host-associated > Plants > Roots > Unclassified | place...
CAGAATACTGAAACTTCAAAGGATCAAGACTTATTCCACATATTCAGATCAGCATGCATGCATGTGTGCGTGACCTAAGAGAAACAAAATTCAATAAACCTGGTTGCACAGACTAAACGGCAAGATTAAAAACTATTAACTGTGAAAAATGATGTCTATCACACATTAACCACAATTAAGTCTCAACCATGTTTGTCTTCGTCATCATCATCGAAGTACAACTTACATCAGACAGGTAATTCCCCATCCATCAACCTCAACCCACCACTCTCCTCCCTCTGCTCGGCATTAAACATTCCCTTCCCAAAATTTATAAGTTTATTCATAAAATGCTTGAAGTTACAAACTGAATGACAAGCCCGCTTCTTTAAGGGGCAGCAGTATGGCAGAACCTTTAGATACTGTTGTTTCACATAAAGTCATCTTCCAGCTCCTGCAAGGACTTGTTTTCAGATGCTATTTGTTTATTAGATGTCATCTTTTCAGCCACCATCAAACCCTTGTAGCTCCTCATCTCTGCCTGTCTCTCCTTTTCAAGTCTTTCCATTTCCTCACGTCGTTTCTGCAAAGCCAAAATTGAGATTTTTATGCGCCTTATAATTGACAATAAAATGGGACAAGATAGGCTCCAACCGGAATTGAAGCACTCCATCATATCTCCTCATGTGGCAGAAGAGCAGGGGTTATACTTTCATTGTTGCCACTTCATTGATTAAAGCAATTATTAAGTTTTTAATCTCATGGAAGAACTTATATTTTAACTATTAAACAAAAGAAGCAATAAACAGAGAATTGGCCATCCTCCCACAAGATAAAGAAGACAACTTAAATATGAAAGCCCAGAAAGAGGCACCGATAAAATAACCATTAGACAGAGAAACTCCTGCATAATCCAGGGAAGCATCACATTGAAAGAAGAGTAGAAAAAATTCTATCCCACAACAGTGGGTTTGGATAGAAAGCAGTTTTCAAAGTTTCAAGCATTCCCTTCCTTCCATGAGCACAAAATAATCAAAAGAGGAGCACACTTCCAGAACATCCAGCAATTGTTAAACATAATAAACCTAAACCACACCCTGAGAAATGAGATGAAACATTCTAGGCGGGAGACCAGCCAACATATGGAATGTCAATAAAATTTGAAGCAAGGAGTTGCTTCACTTAGATGCACAACGTACTTGAAACTACAGACTAGGAAATGAACAGGTATCACACAACTAACCAAAGAACATGAATTTGCAAGACAAAGTAACTTAATGGCCAAAATTGCTTAAAATGACAATTGGCAGATCAAAGTAGATCTCAACGCTGAGAGGTTAACTCGATGACAAGTTTTCTAGATACCAACTGCACAGAAACATAGTCCAGATATAAAAGGCCATACTGTTGCCATCTAGCATTCATCAAATTCACCATGTGAGAGCACTTCCTTCTTTCAACAATACCCAGATCAATCAAATAGCTAAAAGAGCAACCAGTGAACATTTGCCAACATTTAAATGCTAGGAGAAGATATAAATCCTAGGGACATTTAAAATGGTAATACAGCCAAAAAATCTGCAATTTAAAACTTAGTGTTCATGACATTAATCCCTAAAAACAAAACAGGTTGCAACTAGTGTTAGAGGCATTGCAACTGATGATATAACCTAAATATTTTGCAATTTAAAGCTTACAGTGTTCATAACATTAATGCCATAAATATGCAACAGTTTGCAAGTGATGATGCTAGGAGAAGGTTTTAAGAGTTTCCACAATGTTTGAGATCATTGGAAGCATGTGCAGTATTTCTAGCAATGTGTTTAGATAAACTGTATTGGAGTTTTTTTATTTCAATCACATCACTAAAAAATTGGGTATCAAAATATCTGAGAACTGTCCTGGTGCTGCAAAAAGAAAGCAAAAGGAATCTGTTCTTTCCAAAGGAAATTAAATGGAAGAGTACTCAGTATGTTTTAACCACTAACTAAGCATGCCCAAACTGACATTTCACATCTCGAAATTCAAATGCAGGCTTAATAATCTCAACCATGATAAACTACTGCCACTAAAAGACAGCCGCTTGAGGACCTAGGAAGAGTCCAAATCTTATGGAGACTAGAGGAGCAACAAGGTCAGTTGAACTTCCCAGTTAAATCATATCCAATAAGAACAAAAGGATGATATGAAAAGGGAGGAGGAGGCCAAGGAGAAAGAAAACTATCCTGTCTTCAAAGTTAGAGTGAAAAAACCCAGATGAGATTCCAAATAGATATATTTTCATTAGGTATAGCTCAATGTTACAACTCCAAACCACTTGACTTAATGATTTAAAATTGGCCACATGGGATTCGATAGAACTCACTTTATCTCTCAGATGAAGCTTTCTCTCTGCTCTTTCTGCTGCATTGACTGCTTCTCTCTCGGCTGCAATGATACATGGTAATACGTAACTATAAGCATCATCAAGGCAGACAAGAAGAATTTATAGAACTCAACAACTAAGCAATAGAACAGAAATCATTGGCACTGGAAATACTAAACCACTCAGTACTTTGGGTTCTGTGCTTCAAATAAGACCTAAGAAGAGAATTTTAAACTTCCCTGCCTTCCATTTTCCACTCGTTTTGTACTAAACTAAATGATAGGTGAGATCAAAGGCTTACCTTTCAAATCAGGCTTTCTTTCCACCTTTGTTTTGTTCAATCTATTAACTATCTCATTTATCCGCTTTTCCACTCTCACAGTTCGAACCTAGATTGAGTATATCCAAAACCAGAGAAACATATATCATTCACGAGCATGATAATTATTGTTCTAGCAAGTTGTGAACATAAACTACAAAACAAAATAAATCACCATCTTTGAATTGTGGAAGCCGACTTGGCCAACATCCATGGAAGCAGTTTTCTTCAAATTGGCCCATGGAGTGTAAACAACATCGATGTTGTTCACCTTGTTGCCTGCAATGTGAAAGAGAAACAGCTTAAAACAACTAACTCGTTGTAACTTGCCTCCATGTTCAAAACAAAAGGGAATACTTTATTAAGGGAATGGCTGTAACTTTCTATCATGAGACAAACATTGAGCTTCTTATTAAAAATCATAAAGTAGCAAATCCACAGTGACAAGGGAGAAGCTACTTTAAAGACCGTCCAGGCATAAAAAACACAAACACCTGAATCATGTAAAATTAAAGGGAGGTTCAGGGACTTTGCCTTGAATCGAATTTGCTTTGACAAGCTGCACACAATCCTCAAGTACACCTTCACTTATACCATCGATGGTCTGACCTTTATGCAGCCTTAAATAAACATGGGCAGAAGACATTTTGTCCACGTGAAACCTACAGCAAAGGAATCAAGAAAACTCCTTCTCAATTCAAACAAAACCCGAATAATGAAATTACAAACTCCCTTCCCTTCATTACCCTATTCAAATACATGGGCTCTTCGAATTCTAAGCATTGACTTTGGCTTAATAGAGAAACCATCACACTACCTCCTTGTATAAATAAAGCAAAAGAGTCAAAACCCAGATGGAATCTTGATCTTCTAAAAAAGAAACTAATTAAATTACATTCGACCAAAATAAATCAAAAGAATCAATAAATCAAAGACCCAGATGGAAAAAGGTTGCAAATTTGAATTGAAATAGCAAGAAACTGTAAATAAAAATAGAAGAAGAAGAAAGAGTACCAGATGTCTTCAGGGAAACCATATTTGATAAGCTCCTCGTTCTCGTGCTTGTCAAGACCCATAAAAATAGTGTAATCTCCTGCCTCTGGTCTGGCTTTGAAGTAGAACACCATCTTTTTTGCTCTTTTTTTTTTCAAACAACCAAACAAAATCGGAATAGTTTCAAGGCTGCTTTGTGTTTTTTTTTCCTCAAGGCTGCTTTGTGTTTGTGCTTTCTTTTTTGGTTTGACGGAGGTTCGCTGCTTTTGGTTGGTTCGGGGATAACGTGGAAATAACCTGGGCGTATTTTATACGCTCTTTGAATTTCTTTTTCTCCACGAGATCGGTGGGCCTATCAAGGAAGCTACTTAGGCCCAGAATAGAATAGAAAAAAACAGAGAAGAAAAACACATGTTTAAACTTCAAAGTTACGTATATATTAAGTATTTGACTCGAGCTATGATGTGTTATTTATTTTTTAAAAATAAATTATATATATATATATATATATATTATTTTGATGTGTTATTTTATTTAATAAAATTTAAAGTATAAATAAAAAATTAATATAAATATCTAATTAAATAAATTAACAATCATATATATAAATAAATAAATAAAATTAATTAACAATAACTAAAAGCAAAACTTGAAAAATTAAGATATGTATATCGAGATATTTATTCTATAAAATAAAAATTATATTTTTTAAAAAAATTATTTTACCGTTCAAATTTCCAAAAAAAGGCATTGAGCCCAAATTAGCATAAAATTTTAAGCCCGTGAAATAAGCTACTTGGCCCTAGAGAGAGAGTTTCGAAATCCGATTTCTTTCGGATTTTTTATTTTTTATTAATTTCTTTTCTTGTGCAAAAATTAAAGTCTTATAAAAGAAAAGCTTTTAATTTCCTTCGCCATACAGATCACAGACACCTCACTTCTTTCTCGATCGAAACTAAAGTGTAAGTCTTTCTTCCTGAAAACTAGTTATTCTCACAAATTTGTAATGGGTTTTTGTTAATAATCTTTTTTTGCTTCTTTTTTGTTGATTTTTTCAACACAGCTTAATCAATGGAGTCTAATTCTGAAACCAAACAGCACACCCTTTTGAGCTCTGACTATGGCATTCAAAGAACCCAGTATGCCACCCTTACCATCTCTTTCTCTATCTGTCAATGTTTATGTGGATTTTTTGTTGCAAAATAGACACATTTTAGGGATTTAGCAGTTTAGTTTTTGAGTGGTTTCGTTGCTCTATGCCTATGTAGGTACCCATACGTGACTGGAACATCTGTTGTTGCTTTGAAATATAAAGATGGGATTTTGATGGCTGCTGATATGGGTGGTTAGTTTCTCTAATAACCCATTATCTTGTTATAATCTTTGTGGGTTTGTTTGTTATGCTTGCCTGTGGATATGCTTATGGTTAATAGGGGGGAAATGTGATCTTTGGCCTTATTTATACCTTATAAGTGAACCCTTTAGAAATAATTGCCTAAAAGTACTATAATAAGTCCTGTTGTTGATGCATTTTGTGACATTGATAATTGCTAGGTTCTTATGGGTCCACACTTCGATACAAGAGTGTGGAGAGAATTAAGCCTGTCGGGAAGCATTCTATTATCGGTGCCAGTGGAGAAATAAGTGATTTCCAGGAGATTATGCGATATCTCGATGAGCAAGTGTAAGTTTTAGGTTGTGTTGTTGGGGGAAGAATTCATTTTTTTTCCTGTATTGTTGTTGTTTTTTCTCTTATGTTGTTTTAATTGTTGGTTTATATTGTTTAATATCTGCAGCCTGAATGACAATATGTGGGATGACAGAAACTCTTTGGGGCCCAAAGAGATTCACAGCTATTTGACCCGAGTTATGTATAATAGGCGTAACAAGTTTGACCCACTTTGGAATACACTTATTCTCGGTGGTGTGAAAAAAGGACAGAAATTTCTTGGCATGGTAAGGCATCGGTTGATAGGTTGTTTTCTTTTCTGTTTTTAAACCTCGAAACAGGAGGGGTGAAAAGGTGTGTGCATTTTGGGGACATGGGTCAATTGTGTTTTTGATTGTTTTGCAGGTCACTATGATAGGAGTAAACTTTGAGGAGAATCATATAGCAACTGGATTTGGAAATCACATGGCACAGCCATTACTTCGTGCTGAGTGGCATGAGAACTTGACATTCGAAGAAGGCGTTACGTTACTGGAGAAATGCATGCGAGTGCTTCTGTATCGTGATAGATCTGCTGTCAACAAGTTTCAGGTTCCACTCCTTTTTCCTTACAACTGTATGAGATTAACGTGTTATGGAATGCGATTTCTAGGAAAGTAATTAAATTTCATGTTAACTTGCTGGAATTGCTGCAATGTTTGTGGGTGCTTATGTTATTGCTGTTTTCTCTTTTAGTTCAGTTTTTTTTTCCTTTTCCACTACTCTTCGAGAGAACCTCTTGATCATGCTTTCTCTTTGCTTTTGCTGAATTGTCACTGTTTTCAAAATTTAGATAACAATGTGGTTGTTAGAATCATATCACCTCCTATGATGTTATTTTTTTATGTTTAAAATTCTCTATACCTGTCCACAAAATCGGTGCTGAGCAAAATCAGAATAACAAGCTTTTAATTAGTTAAACACCTTGAAATAATGTTATTTTAGTGTTCTCCCCTGATCCTAGTTAAAAAAGCAACCCTAACAATTTTTGGCAACACTAACTTAATAATGGGGTGAGAAAGATGAAATGAATTGTTTTATGTTGTTGAAATTTGAAATAATCTCAATTCTTTTCATCTCTTGTATGATGGGAATAGACAGCATTTCAGAATGATTTGTAATGAATAGAGACTTTATGAAGGGAATCCTGTGCGTGTTAAAATCTTGTCCACTTGGATGTGCTGAGCATCCGTGCAGTCACACACCTTAGGAAGACTTTTTTCTAGTAAAAGATCTTCAATCTGGTAACTGCGGCAAGCTGCTTTGGGACTCCCTAAAGTATTTCTTACAGGGGCTTAAACTGGATGGCTGAGGAACATCTTGATGTTGTCCTCTTTCTATAGTTGTTTGCGCTCAGGGTCTTGTGCATGTCTAATATGACTAAGGATAGAATGCAACTAAAGGGAACCATTCTTCCAGTTATTGTTGTTGGGTATGTTTTGTTAGTAGAATACCAGATAATTACGTGAAGCAATGTATTGTCTGATTTGACATCTGACAAGTTCACAATTTCCCAACTGCAGATAGCTAAGATTACTGAAGAAGGTGTAACAATTTCTCAGCCTTACGCATTGAAGACATTCTGGGGATACAAGGCATTTGAGAACCCAACTGTTGGTGCTGAAGGATCATGGTAGTCAGCTAGGAAGCAGCCGCTTCGGAAATCTTCACTCAGTCTACAAATGGGACCTAAAGACATGATGAGTTGGAAGTTATTGAAAGTCCTTTTAATGTTCAATTAATGTTTAAAACCTTGAATTGTTAGCTTGGCTTGATCTATGCCACACCAAAATTTCTGGTTTAGGGTTGGTGGCTGGCTTGTGAGGAAAAGGAATATTTTGAAATCACCTGAACTATAAATGCTCATCTTCCTTTACTCTAGCTGCTGCTTTTACTGCTATGAATTATGAAGTTTGCTTTTGTAATTTGTTGTTTTTTAATTTTTTAATTTTGCATCATCAAGTCAGGGTTTAATTTATTTGATGCGTTCATGTCATTCCAATTAAAAATGGTGGGTTGGGAGGAAAAGCTAAGGGTGATTTGTGAATAATAAACTTTTCTGAAGTTAAAGTTTTGTAAATGTAGCAGGTTTGATTGATCATTTAATTCATGTTATACTTTGGAGGAGTTGTGGTTCGGTTGTGAATTTTGCCTGTATTGGCAGCTCTCAGCCTCAGTGGCTTGGTTTTTTTGGCCCTTCTCCTCTTCCTCTTCTCTTCTCTTCTCCTCTCTCTTTACTTTCCTGGGTTCAATTGGCTTTTCTTTCCTTTACCTCTTTTTCGTCCCTTCTCTCCTCCCCTTTTCTTTCCTTCTTTTGTCATCTTGGAGCCCAAATAGGCTTGTTTATCTTGCCCCGTCACATACTAAGAAGACTCTTGACCTGAAAGGGTTTATGGTCCTATTTGATCTCTGCTACACTGTGGGACTTTTTTTTTATATATAAAAAAATTATATACGCAAGGTTTTTTTTGACAAATATTTATATATATAAAAATCTATAAGTATAAATTAAAAAATTCATATATATATATATATAAATATATATATATATATAATCTAATAAATCAAGAACTATGCGTGTTAAAAAAATCATTAACAATAAATATTAATGAAAATAGAAAAATTGATAGGCATATGTATCAAGATATTTGGCATTGCAACATGAGTAATATACATGTAGGCTTTGAACCGGTTGTGTTAAATAAAAAAGGTGACATGAATTAAATATGTTCTGAATTAAATAACGATGTGAATTAAACATGTTTACACTATGAGTCATAAGTTATGATATGTATTAAAGGTGGTTAAGAGATGAAAAGATCATATGATTTATGTGTTGATGAAATAAATTAAAGGGTAAATTACATGAGTTGTGAAATAATAATATTAATATAAATTGAATATATTTATGAAGTGAAAATAGTTATGAAATAACCTTGATATGAAAAGGGACATTATATAAAAGTGTTTGAAGGAAACCAATCAATTTTAAAGTTGTGAGGAATAAATTATATAGTAATGTGTTAAATTAGACTACAAATGAAACAATTATCATGATACAAGGATGATAATATAATGAATAAAATGATGGGAAGAAAATTTATCGGGGAATAATGAAAAATATAAGATGTTAAAAATTAATACAAGGTTAACGTTTTTTAAAAAAAAACTTATAAAGTTGGTTTTGATCATAAAATTATTAAACATTAGTAACTAGAATGATAGAAATATTTAATATGATTTATTTTGTAGTTTTATGCATACCACATATAAATTCTTTTAAGGATATTTATTTTGTAGGGTCACCAAGTTACCCAGTATTATATATAAAATATAGTTATATTTTTAGAAAAAAAAAACTTATAAAAAAAGCAATTTTCAATAAGAGTTGTAATAAATTATATACACTTATAAATTGTTGAAAGATTGTTGGGATTTATATATATATATATATATATATATAAAAAAAAAAGTTGAAAAGTAATTAGACGTATCTTTTAGATTTTTATATAATTATTATGAAGGAAAAATTCAACCAGGGCCCACTCTCGATACCTTTCAGAAATCAGAAATACCGAGTCAGGAGACATTACGGGCACGACTTGTCCACAGGCAATGATTTTAGACCAATCTGTGGAGCCTCCGAATCTTTCTTTTCTATTTTTGTCCTAAATCATTGACAACGAATAAAGAGGCTCTAATCCATTCGGGAACATGCTGAGGTGTAATTATATCTATATTTTACTGATTAATCACGAGTTCATTAAATTTTTTTAAGAAAAGAAAAAACTATAATTTATAATTTTTTTAAAATTTCTTTTCTCAATCCGGAATAGCTATCTATCTTCAGGAAACATTGAATCTCTCCCCCCTCCCCCCCGAATTATCAACAAAAAGCCAAAAGGTGAGAAGTTCAAGCATGGATCCAATGGCAGGCTGCAAGCCGTTGCTACATGCAAACTTGAGGCTATGTGAAATTTCTTCATTCTCTGGATGCTTGTTGCTACAAAGTGTAACTAGAAAACAAAGTTCAATGGCATTTTCAATCTATCTTCTTCTCAGAACTATTGTTTCCCGCAAATAACATTGTCAAGTACGGCATGGAAAGCACATACAAGTTCTTGAGAAGTGAATTTTTTTTTATTACTCCTACATCCTACCAATCCAAGCCCCCAGAACAGAGAGGCAGCATGGGGCATGACTTGCGGCCTCAACAAATAAATTACAGCATAGGGGCATAATTTAAATATGCGATACAAAATTTAAAGACAAATATTGCTAGCCATCATACTTGCAGAGGTTCTCAAATCCCATGTATTCATGACGATGAATCTTTCCTATCATGTTTGCTACACCAACACCACCTGCAAAAGGAAGCGAAGAACTCTTTGAGAATTCATAGAGTTCAAAGAATTTATAATTTCAGGCCTCAAATAGCAGGAAATAGAAGAGCTCACCTAGTGAGATTGCACTGATAAATATGGTGGATGCTAGAATGAAGATGATAAGAGATGCCCTTCCAAACACAATGATCAACCTTCTCACAATATGCTGCCCTATGAAGGCAGCAAATGTAGCAACAGCTACGAAGTAAACAGCTGCCAGAAAATTTGAAATATTTGAGTCCATTGGAGCTAGCATAAACTATATTCCAACATACCTTAAGAAAATAACCATATCTATCACTTTACAGGGTGTCTTTAGACTGATATGAATAAATAAAAGAAAGGTTGTATGGATGTTGTGGGCATTTACCATAAGAAACAGGAAAACGTTTCAGAAGGTAGTATTCCACGACAGACATGGATGACGAGAAAGTCATTGCAAAGGTGGCAGTTGCACTTGAGACCTGGATGGAAATCGTAAAGAAATTACCAAACCATTTGACCTTTCATATGGCTTTGTGATCCATAAAAATCCCGCCTCTTCCAAATATATACAAGCTTCAGTTTTTCCAGTTTGTAGCTTTACACATTATACACTATTACACACTAGAATGTAATAAAACAAAACAAGCTAACCTGAGGAGGGATTCCGAGCTCCAAAAATAGTGGACCCATGATAAATCCTCCTCCCAGTCCAAGCAGCCCACCAACTACTCCAGCTAGTATGCCAAAGAGACAGTAGATCACAAGCTGAAGAATTGTGAAATTTGTGCCTTCAGTTCCCTTGGATGCAATTATTCTGTGTCCCTTGTACAGACTGACTGCTTCATACATTGACACCCCAACAGAAACTGGGATCTGGAAAACAAAGAAAGGATGATTCAAAGAACTGTTTTATTAAAGAGTAGGACAGATTTCGATGCTACAAGATCATTCCCCATTTCACATACAGACACAAACAAGAAAGCACAAAAAGAAAGGATAGAGACCACTGTTGTGATAAAAGTACCTGTAACAAGTTTAACACCCAATATGTTGTCGAACAGGTAGATGTACCCTCCTGTTACCAAAAGAAAAGGATTTCTCATCATGTATACATTGATTTAATATAAGCTAGGAAAACAAATGTAGGATGTAATCATTATGATAAAGCACAACAAACCTTTGTAATCTGCAGCACGAGGAATGCAACCCAGACAAAAACAAGAAGTCCAAGTTCTTTCCAGTAAACATTCTCAAGAATAGAGACCTACGGTAATGAATTGTATTAGTTTTGAGAACTCTTTGATGCTGATTTCAGCTGACAAAGTGTACTCACCTCTTCTTCCTTGTCAGCCTTTTGAGGGCTGTTGCTCGGGCCACCAGGAAGAGGCTTGTATTCCACTTCCCCAGCGCTGGCACCTGATACGAAGGAAAATATTTACTGAGAAGCAGGAATCACTCGCTGGGCTTCCATAAAATAAGGAAACAGTAAGTCAACTCACCATCTGACTCCAAACGCTTTGCAGCCTCCTATAATGGGAGAAAAAAGGTGCCATTCAAATGGTTAGACTTAAATTTACATGTTTCTAACACATAACTACGTGAAACTCTAGTCATAAAGCCTTCCTTTTGTTTTGAAGTTCATGAAAGCACAAATATATCCTCATGGGGCAGTTACCTTGGCAGTTTGAGGACAGTGTCACATATAATTTGTTCTAAAATTAATAATTGAAAACCTTGTTAATAATAAGCAGGCAATGAAACAATTTCAGTTTGAAATGCAGCCTGTGCACGCCCAAAACCTATGCATAAATCATGAACAGGCTGATGAGATTACCCGTTTCATTATTGTTTCCTTTTTCCATGTTTCAACACCCTTCAAGAATGCCTTAGTTGATGTGCCTGCAAGCCATTACAATTAGCAAAAAGAATTAAAAGAGAGAAACATGAGTAAATTCCATTGAAATTCAACTAACATTACCTAAGAAAAGAATGATGAGCAGTACTGTGACCATCCAGTCTGCAAAAACGACATTGAAAGCAACACCTATACTAATTCCAAGCATAAGCATTGGTTGGATGAGCAGAGCCAGATCATAGTCAATAATGGGCATGTCAAGTGTCGGATGCCTTAGCTTAAGATTATAGTAAACTGTTGAGATTGCTGCACCCATAATCATACCTGCCAAATTTATACATACCAAAAATCCATTACTTTTTAAGTAACATATGAAAGAGCAATTTATTTTCCAACAAACCAGCCCTTTCACATTTTCTGTAAGCTACCTCACTGTTCACACAACACATTACATATTGTTAACTGCTTACTAGTCAGACTGATAAATCACAGCAGATGGATTAATCACCCATACTTCACTGTGCAATCTGAATCGAAAAAAAAGGCATTTGTAAATGCTGAAAGTCTCCTCCACTGTTCAGTAAAGCCCATCCCTCCTTAACATACAGAGGACACGTGAACAAATAAAATTTCAACTGTTACAAATCTTTTGAAGAAATAGGCACTGCACCTTCCCCTGACTGTGCTTCCAAGTTTCAAGCTCTAATTCAACATTTTCAAGTTTAACAAAAAATGCCATGACAAGAAGAGCTAGTGAAAGGTGCCAGTCGTGGTGGTAAATTAGTTCTCCGACTCGAGAAAATCTTTGTACTTGAAAGTTTCAATGATTAAAAAATCAGTTAAAATAGTCATTACTTTTATGTAAACTGAATTTTGAACCAATTAAGTAGTAGATTCAATAATTTAGTTACCTTCCCCCCCCATCCTCTACCTCTCCCCATACTCTAATCAAACGAATCAAAAAGGTTTTCCTTTCTCTATGGTGGGGAAGAGCGGCGTAAAAACAAAGGTCACCCTTTTCACACAGAAGATTCAATGGTTTCTTACATTTAGAAATAGCTGTTGCAGATTTTGGATCAAACCCAATTACCAGGCTAAGCATGGGAACAAAAATGCCGCCGCCACCAACACCGCCTACACTCCCAAAAGCAGCTCCAAAAAACCCAATAATCGAACCCAAAACAATTTGCCAACCAAATTTCATTTCCTGTCCACACAAAAACATTCATATATCAATAATTAAAACAAAAACCATACAAGAAATGATCACTTGCCAATCACCAACTAAATAAATAACCAGCACATAGAAAGTCACCCATCTTCTCATTTCATGTTATTTTAAAGAACACTAAAGATTCTTACAGAAAAAAAATACTTAATTCAATAAGTTAAGAAAAGGGTATCAGAGCTTTTACCGGCCAAACATGTTGATAACCTTTGTGATCAGGCTGCCACAAGAAATTCACAGCTTTGAGAACATAACTTGACACAGAATCTCCTGTTTCATTCATTCTAGTAGATGTTGCTTCACGTTTCAAGCCCCTCTCAGCTGAAACGAACACAAAAGCTAACAAAAAGTTGAGCAAGACCATTAACACCGATCTTAAACCCCTCCATTTCCCTCCAAATTCAGCCATTAATCAGATCCTGGATTCTCTCTCTCTCTCTCTCTCTCTGCAAAAAAATTCTCTCTTTTTTCCCCTCCTCTCCCTCTCAAAGAGTTGACCTTTAGCTA
>Ga0307507_10009146_pt1 | contig 13323 bp, 13 predicted proteins | sample 7_EM_MG_FD_207223 | JGI IMG/M metagenome (GOLD analysis project Ga0307507, IMG submission 207223) | Populus trichocarpa ectomycorrhiza microbial communities from riparian zone in the Pacific Northwest, United States - 7_EM | ecosystem: Host-associated > Plants > Roots > Unclassified | place...
AGGGAGGGGAGTGTATGTGTATATGGTAGTCAATGGTAGAACGGGTTGGACAGGAAAAAATAATACTTGTGTTTAAAATGGGGAAAATAAACTTCCGTTTTTGATATCATTGGTGAGGAAGGAAGGATTGAGGGGAAGGGGGGATGATCAGCCTTGTTCCGGGGACGGGTGCCTACGGTACGGCACGTTGCAGATCGTCGGTGTCCGGGAAAGCGTTTCTGATTGCGCCGACTCGAGGCTTGCAGTAATGCTTAAATGACATAGCCTACGGTGTTTTTACCGGATCGTTGTTGTGGGGTGTAGGGCGGATTTATCGTACTGGGCCACGGCAGATTATACCGGTATTAGATTTATGCTAATTTTAGTGGGTAGGCCGAAAGTAAGTACAAGTACAAAAGGTAAAAGCAAGTAAATACTATACTCCGCTCCCACCCTCTATAATGCCAATATACACATTTGAGAAACCATGATTCGGGCGTGACCGTACAAACGAGAAAATCATGAAATAAAAAAGAAAGAAAGAAAGAAAGAAGTAGCCCAATACGGATAGTGGGCTAGACTTCCTGTTTTAATTCAAATTCTTTGTTACTGCTCTCAGTGGTGCTGGCGATATCGCAGGACTTCTCATCAACGGGTGCAGGCGATGATACTGCTGTTGCCGCTGCCACGGCAGCGTTGGCCTCCTTTTCTGCCTTACGCTGCTTCCGGGTGCGGAATAGCCATACCCAGTGCGAGATGAATATCCCGGACTCGAGGAGGATAACGACGAGGTATAGCACTCCGCCGAGGTAATCGAAGGTATGTTGCGCCACGAGGCTCATGATGGAGAAGAGCGCTCCAAACCAGTCTATAGACAAGAAGACGAAATCTGTTTCCCCCCCGCCAACCAATCCACATTCCTATTAGCTCCCCTCTTCCTCTCCTCTCACTCGTGCCTCCAAAGAGAACTAACCAATCCCGACAACCCTCCCCCGCCTCTTCCAAATCTCGAAATATGGCGGAATCAAGCCGGCAGCTAGCAATATCGATGCGGTAATGCCGACTATTAACATCGGCCACTCGATGCCGCGGTCGTAGATCGGTCGCAGTGTGAGGATCAGCGCTACTTCTGTGCCAGCGCAGGCAGCGGCTACCCCGAGGGCTAGCAGGCTTGAGGACCAGACGGCCCAGCCGGAGGAGTAGTGCAGGCATTGCGCCCAGGATATTAGAGAGAGAGAGGCAAAGCATTGAGGTTGGATTTGTATGGGGATATTGAGGTTCTTAGTAAAAGATTATGTTAGCTGAGGAGGAGTGATGGGTGGGTCTGTCTAGGAGTAACTAATTATACCATACCTGAATTACTGCATAAGCTCCGAATGGAACTCCAGCTGCGATAAATAACACATCCAGTTAGTACCGGCAATTGAACGGATGACGAAAGAGCAAAACAAACCAAAGCCCCAGACCAACATCATTATCGCTGGCAATCCCTCTGTGGACTTGTTCTTATAATTATACCATATCTGCGGAATCAACTGGATGCACCAGAGCACGGTCCCGATAGTTCCCAGGACATTGGCTGCTGGGGGGATGGACTCCTGCGCTGGCATGTTTGCTATATTGGGTTTGTTTGCTGTGTTTTTGGGCGGCGGTGCTGCCGAGTTGACTAGTGGGTAAGCAGACTCGCTAGCTAAAGAAGCTCGAGTTGTCTTTGCTGTGTGTTTGGCTGGTTGGTTGGTGGAGGGGGGGGTGGGGGGGAGAGAGCGGTAGAGATGACGATAAAAACCAGATTAGACGAACGAAAGGGAAAGCCTCTTGTGGATATATATAAAAATCTGACCCTGCAAAGAGCTCTTAATTTTTCTTCTTCTTCCCTCCCCAAGGGTTGGCAGGCGGAAATATGAGAGCAACATGCGTGCGGACATGGATACAGAGGGCTCCAATGTGTGAATTCCACTTTAGCTTACCGCATTGTGGTTATTTTTGCGGCGATGGAGGGAAGGAAGGAAGGGTGGGGATTTCCCGGGTGGTTGAGATAGGGATTCGATTACTACTATTGAATTAGCGTAAACCTTTCGTCCCTTGGGGGAACACCCCAAGGATAGTGCTACGATTTGTTTGTGCGTCACTGGGAGTGATGGTACTATGGACTCGGGAAAACCGGGTTTGGAGAGGCTTAACTTGGGTGGTTCGGTGGCTTCTCTTTACTAGGCTATGCCTGGGTTGAAATTTTGTCACTCGAGGATGTACAGGTACGAGTACAGTACAGTACTTATGATACAGTAATCTTGATACGGTAGTTATGCCCGAGATCGCAAAGTGCTGATGGTATTCCGGTAATCTAATATACAAATCACCAACAAGCCCCCCTCCCTCTCTCGAATTCCTATCAAAGAAAAAAAGGAGGGAATGTCGCGGTACAAAGGCACAGTGGAGTCCACTTTCCCCCGCATCTATAGCTATTACGTTACGCTAACTCGACCGCTTTGTGGCATCGAACAAGTCCCCATCGCCCTTGTACCTATCCTATTCTGGACCCTTACCTATACCCCCAGTCCTTTCGGATACCGGTGCGTTTCGGATGCCAGGTAGCCCTGACTGAACGGCTGCATTCGTAGCTCACTGCTGCGGTCAAGGGCTTGGTTGGGAATTGCCATACCTTAACGAGTTGAGCTTGTACCACCGCCAAGATAGCAAGCGGCAAGAGAAGGCCCAAGGAAAGAAATTTGTTTGGAAGGGTCTATTGAGGCTTAAGCAGTGTCACTTACAGTTCCGGGCGCGTGAAACCGACCCTCAAGGTTGGGGAGAATCAAGTCTAGTTTCTGTTTAGCATACTTTATAAATATCTAAAAAAAAAAATTACTATTCCTATTTTTTCCCTTATAGTACATAATTCAGATTTAAATTTTCTGTTGATATATTTTGTAAATACTTGTAAGCCTCTTGTAAGACTATTAGCCTTATGAAGAAAGGAATAATATATATATTTGATTAACCTCCCATAAAAAGAAGTTTGAGCCTTATGGTATTGTAATATTAGAAAGAGAAAAAGGGAAATAAGAGATTTTTTTAGTCAAATAGAGTACTGTAATAGGATACTTATCCTGCTATCAGCTAAATATCACAGTATTATATAAATTCTTAAGAGATTGACTGAAATTATAAGTACAGGTATAAATACAAGAGTAATTATAACTTTTAGACATACTATAAGTGCTTCAAGTTAATTGATATTAACCTTGTTAATTGGAAAGAGAAGATGTGAAAAAAGAATTTGTATAATACAGCTAATAATCTCTACTCAAATTCTGGTAATTTACTTTCATTTTATAATTCTCTCAAGTATTATTCTTTTTATTATAAATTATTATAATTATATTACTTTATATTAGGAGTCTGTTATATTAGGCTTTTTCTCTTGTTGTTCTTCTTTTCTATATATTCTTGCATATCATAAATTATAATTGAAAATTATTTTTACTTAAAGGTTAAAAAATTAGAGTTAACAAAGGCAAAGAGTGAATAGACCTATTTATAAGAGTGGATGCAAGAAGAAACAGATTATAAAAGACAATATGATTGTTTTAGTGATTTTATTTTTTCTAATTTTTGGAGAAGAACAAATTTTAAGCTCTGGTAATAGTTAATTCTGTTCATTATTACTATTCTGAGAGAATACAAGCAAATAAAGTTATATATATTATAATAATATAAGATAAAAGTAGCTATAATAAGCTATTTATTTCTAAAATTACAACTGCCTTAGTAGGTTTTAGAAAGTTGTTAGTATAAATTTAATATAAGAGTCTAATTAAAATTGACTATTAGGAAAGAATGACTTTTCTTTCAAGTTTGTTATAATTTTGTGCTAAGCTGACAATCTCTTAGTAGGACCTGAATTTCTTTACAAGAAGGCTATTATCTACCTATTTACATATTATAACTTTATACAAAAATTCTTAAATAATAAGAATATTGGCATGTTACTAAAACCTTTAATTACAGACAAATATGAACTTATTAACTTTCTTCCAGATTTGCTTATAAATAGTCTAAATCTTTATCTTTCTATTTCTATATATAAATTCAATCATTTTAAATGAATGAAGATTGCTTGCTGGTATCCTTTACTTTAATCATGGTTAGTATATATGCCACTTACTCACAATAGTATTATATATGTATATGCTACTACTATAGCATATAACAGAATATAAGGCAAAGTCAAAAATTTAGTGTTATTCAATAGTTGTGTTCACAAATATCTACCTATTAGAAGTAGAGTTGACCTCTATAGCTTACAGTTTCTTAGAGTTTTTTACTTCTTGGAAAAACTTTTTCAAGTTCTTGTTATCTTTACCAAACACTTTCATACATCTTACAATCGTCTCCTCTCCAGGTGATACTTGCAGCAGGTAACCGATAGTTCACTCACGATTACTTCTCCTTTGCCTCGTTGCTACTGCGATAGCTAAATCCCCTGACTCCTATCTAGCAGTGTCGATCGCTAGGCTTCATATAAGACAGTCACGTCTTGGTTCCCGAAAGTATGATAGATAAAAGATCTTTGTATGGAAAATATAGTGTATCAAAGAACTTAGATGGTTGCGTAAAGAATCCAAATCCCAAGGCTTTTTGTTTTTTTCAGTGATATTTGTTTTAAGGTACAAAACATAGGTGCAGCGCTAGCTATGGCAACAAAAAACCTATAAATTAATGTGAAAACCTCCCAGCGCCAGGGAAAAAGCCATCAATCCAACTCTCGCTGGTCTGGGACCAAACGCACACCAGCTACATCAAATAAGAATTCCACTCCTGACTAGCTAACGCAGGCAAGAAAGGAAATCAAATAAACATATGGGAAGGAATTAACAGGAAAACCCTTGCCAATGACCTCAACATATGAAATAATAGATATAACCACTTATGAAACACAAAGTAACAACAATGAAGGAGGAACAATGGGGATGCGGGAGGCCACTAAAACAACATGACCGTGCAAAAATTACTCAAGAACCCAAGGCGTTGACATCCACCACTGGGACAGTACAATACGACGACTCAGCATAACCGAGGGCTGCTACCGTGGAGAAGTCGCTGGGAAGGCAAAACGGCAGTAGGCCAGCCAAGTGAGTGGATGGTAGCTGTAACTAAGCAACGAGACGAGGCCGGTGGGGGGAGGAGGAGGGGTAGGCCTAATAACCATAGAAACTATCGGTAACTATATGCGTGTCTGACTACACAGCCTCTAAAGGTGAAGAAGAGAATGATAAAATCGACCGTGGCCTGTTGCAAAGTTTTCTTCTGCTGCGAACTGTAGTCTTAGCCGTCTGTAACATGGGCGAGAGGGTGTGGCCGACTGCGCAAGTGGTAAGCGAGGTAGTGAAAAACGCGAGCAGAGAGGGAGGGTGTTACAATCTTCTCTTCTCTGAGTGATACTTGCAGCAAGTAACCGATAGTTCGCTAACGATTCCTTCTCACAGCTTGATGGCCGTTGCGATAGCTGAGTCTCCTTACTCCTATCTAGCAACGTTGATTGTTAGGCTCATATAAGACAGTCGTGCCTTGTTTCTCGAAAGCGTAATAGGTAAAAGATGTTCGTATTGAAAGTATAGTGTATGAAAGAACTTAGATGGTTGTGTGAAGAACCCAAATCTCATGCCTTTTTGTTTTTATTTTTTTATATCAAGTGCTTTGTATATCAACTACTGGGAACAGAGACCACGTGAAGCGCTAGCTATGGCAAAGAAAAAACCCCATCCTCTAACGTTTTATCCACTCCGGCGCCAGGGAAAAAACTATCAACCCAAGTCCCTATGGTATGAGACCAACAGCCCACCAGCCACGCAAAATAGGAAATCCAACTCCGACTAAGAGGGTGGAATAACAAACATCAAATAAATACATGGGGAGGAATCAACAGGAAAACCCTTGCCGTAGACACCAACAAAATAAATAATTGTTATGACCACTTATGAAACCCAAAGTAACCGATAATGAAAGAAGAACAATGGGGGTGCGGGGGCCACTATAAACCGTTGCGGCATTGCAGACATTACTCAAGAACCCAAGACATTGACATCGGCCACCGAGAGTGTGCAATACGACTACTGAGCGTAATCGAGTGGTGCGACCGTGGAGAAATCGCGAGGGCGGCATAAGGTAAAAAGGGAGTAGGGTGCCAGCCAAGTGAGTGGATTGTAGCTGTTAGCGAGGAATGGGACGAAACCTTCAGGGGGGAGAGGAGGGGTAGAGCCAATAACCGTGGAAACTATCGGTAACCGTGTGCGTGTCTGACTAGGCTGCCTCTAAAGGAAGTGAAGAGAACAGAGAAATCGACCGTAGCCTGTTGAAAAGTTTTATCCTACTGCGAACTGTAGTCCAAGCTGTCTGTAACATGGGCGAGAGGGTGTTGCCGACCGTGCGAGCGCTAAGCGAGGCAGCGAAACGCAAGCGAAAAGAGGGGGGAGTAGAGCCAAATGATTCCTAGAAACAAAGACGCCAGGGCCCAAGTACATGAAGAGGGAAGTAAGGCGGGAGGGGGGGTGCAGCTCCCGAGAGTGCGGGGGCAGGTCACTAAGAGTGGGGGGGTGGTGGATGTTGATGATGAATTCTGATAGTGTTGAGATTTTAATCGCCGGGTGTGTAGAGGAGATGGTTCGTGACCCAAATCTCATGCCCCGAGGGTGCCCTTATATAGGGGTTCTTTCCTCAACCCTAACCCTGCGTGACTCATCCCTCGTGTCACGCGACTCATGACTCGTAGTGAGTCATAGTGGAAAATCCATCAGCTGACTCGCACGAGTCAGCTGCGCCATATCTCGCAACCAATCAAAACTTATAAAATAAGTCATGTGTCTCAAAAAGGTCACATGCGTGAGACCCATGACTCATAACTATGAGTCATGTGCGAAATACATAAATCACATGACCATAATCGTGAGTCATGTCACTAACCAACCAATAACAATAAACCAATAACATGCTATTGCGTCGTCATGTGAGAACCTATGAGTCAACTGATTTTATAGCGTGAAAGATAACAAACCAATAACTAATAACTATTAGTCATGAGAGAATCTGCCTTGCTTAGTCACCGTTTGTGATAGAGGGGAAGAGAGCTGAACAACTCATAGAAACAAGGACGCCAACGCCCAAGAACATGATAAGGGAAGTATTAGGGGTAGCCGGTATAGTAACTGTAATATCGGACTAGGTCTAAATGCTTGAGTGGTTCTGTAGATGAAGAATCTTGTCTAGGAAGGCTCGTAGTAAAGTGTAACTAAGTTACTCGCGTGGTGTAGGATAATAAGGTAATAATAATTTGTAACTTATTATATTGATAAGATCTCTTCTCCGGTGCTGTGATGATTCTGTTTAAGCGAGTGAGGCATTGCAATATTTATATTCCGCATATGAGTGTTCGCGGGCTAGATGTCCCAACTATACTAACTAAGTATCGACCGAACTAAGTTCTCTTAACTCGTAAGTGCGAACATCTCTTGACCCTGACAACTGTTCGACTCCATGCTCACATTATAAAGACGTAGACTACCATATTATCGTGAGGGTGTGTCAGTCCCTCAGATAATAGGACAGTCTAGAGTACACGTAGCCGACTAATGCTAACGTAATAATATCTCTTCACCGAATCGTATATGAAGTGGTCAACTTCAAAGGTGTCAGACCATTCAATGCGCGAGAGCCTGTCACTCTCTGCGCATCAGGTTTCCGAACTTTTTGTGGCAGCAATTGCTCGCATAGCAGTTTGCGCTCACTTATCTTGTTCGTACTGACTGGTTTTGTGCAGGCCCGGAGGTCTCCGCTATGTGTCTTCTGGTATCATCATACAATATTTTTACTTAAGTGTTTATTCTGATTCCGTCTGTCTTCTTAGAGAACTCTCGTTTCTACCTTATGGGCATCCTAAAACAGGAACGCACACTTAAATCTCTCAGAGGTCTTTGCACTATTATCACCATCATTTATGACTTGTCACATAATTATATTTTAACTAATAATAACTATTACGCCGTTGTGAATTGAACACGTAACCTTATAGTAGGAGGCACGTGAGTATCATCTTAAGCTAGACCAAGATGTGTCTCTTTTCGTAGTTTGACTAATTGGTACGCAGGGGTCTGTGCGTGAGCCTTATGGGTTGGTATTCTTGGCATGCCTAACAGGAAATAAGGCGGGAGGGGGGGCAGCTCACGGAGCGTGCGGGGGTGGTGGATGTTGACAATCAACTTTTATGATGTTGAGATTTCAATTGCCGAAGGTGTAGAGGAGATAGTTCGTGACCCAAATCCAAGCCCTGAGGGTGCCCTTAAAATGAGGGTTCTTTCCTCAACCCTAACCCTCCATGACTCATAGTCTCGCGTCACACGACTCATGACTCATAGTGAGTCATAGTGTGAAATCCCTCAGCTGACTTGCCCATGTCAGGTTCCCCTTGTCTCGCAACCTATTAACACTCAGAAAACAAGTCATGTGCCCCGAAGGGGTCACATGCGCAAAACCCATGACTTGTAAATATGAGTCATGTGCGAAATACATAAACCACATGACCACAAACGTGAGTCATGTCACTAAACAACCAATAACAATAAACTAATAACACGCTATTGTATTGTCATGTGAAAATCTATAAGTCCACTGATCTCATAGCGTGAATGATAATCAACTGATGACTAATAACTATTAGTCATGTCAAAGTCTGCCTTGCTTAGTCACCGTTTGTGACAATACATGTGATTATGTATTTTGAAATGATGTTTTATATTTATTTTCTCAGAATGGCATATATTTTGCTAATATTTTTAAATATTTTTAATCTGAATAAATTTAACCACAACAGAGTTCCAAAATACTTTGAACTTCTTATTCATAAACCAAACAAGTTCTTTAATAATCTTTTTTGAGTATCTTGTAATGTATCTTATTGGTTATAGTTTTTATCATCTGTAATAATTCTTGTTGAGTTCAAGGCTATTATAAGTATATTCTGGATTTTGAAGGTTTATTTTCAGGATTATAAGATACAGTTTGTCTACAGCCTACTTTTAAACATATCTGAAATGAAAATCTTTCTCTCAACTATTTTCCTTTAAGTTTGTTCAATATTCATACTTTCTTACTAGCAGATTCTACAGTAAATATTATGTACTCTTATTAATCTTGCAAAGTAATAGGTGTATATTTAAACAACCTAGCTTATTTAGAAGAAAAGTAAAAAACTAACAACTATAATATGACTTATATCCTATTTTAGATGCTATTATATCAAAATATAATCCTTTTCTTCAAGCTTTCATTCTTCTTAAAGTGTAAACTCCTTTAATCAATATCTATAATGTTATTTATATCAAGATAGAAGTTGTCATTCTGACCATTATGATGAAAAGAAATATCTAGTAGGAGGCTTGTAAGTTGTATTAGAATCAAAAAGGTGTAAAATTGCAATCCTTTATTTGAAAGAAGAGTACTGTAAAAGTGAGAAAAATGCCATTATTCTTGCATACCAAACAGGAACTTAGCCTTGGAGTATTGTATAATATTTGAAGGAAGAAAGGAGGAAGTGGAAGTTTTTTTGGTTAAATATGGGATTGCAGAGAAACAGTTACCCTGCCTTCGGCCTAGTTTTCAAGATGATAAGTGTTGCTATACAATGCAGCACAACGTAACTCTGCGTAATCTCATAATAATGCTAATTATGATAGGTATTGTACTTGTAATTTTTCTACCTTGTATTTTCGCAACCTTTAAGAAAACTACGGTACTTTGGGGATTATTGCGATTTGCAAAAGTTTTGTCCGAGCTGTGGGAAATAATATTTTTCTTTCTTGAATGCAAGTGGGATAAACTAGCGCGTACTATCTCAGTCATAGTAAGACTGTATGTATTGGGGCAATTTGGGCGAGACAGTGTATACCAATTTTTTTTTCATTTCTTTCATTAGCTAGTAGACCCCGCTTATGACCGCAATATGGGCTTCTCTCTCGCCCCAATTTCCCCAACACATATACTCTTACCACTGTTCGTATAGTACACAATAGTCTATCCCACTAATATTCAATAAAAAATTTCCTGCTTTCCTGCTCCTTGGACAAAACTTTTGCAAATCGCAATAAACTAAAAAGAACGGATACAATTTGCTGTTGAATTGGCAATAAAAAGGGCAAGCAGGCTAGGCATCGTGCTCCCACCTATCTACTTGACGTATATACGTACCTCCTACTGGTACTAATATCGGCATGAACCCCTAAGTTACCTTTCTATTAAAAACTGCAATAGTGGTACAAGCCGCCTTCCTGTGCCCTAGAATGCGGCGAAAGTGCGTATCGCCCCATCTACCGGCCTGGGGAGTACCATATTCCTTACGGTACTGATTAGGCTTCAAAATCCAGGGCTGTGTTGCCTCGCCGCCACTGCCGTCTTTGGGCTGCGGGAGCCTTCCTTGATCCGGATACAAGCTTTGAGTTAAATAAGCTCCGGCTTATGATAATATGCATGGAAGGAGCGCAAGGAAGGCATGGAAGGTTTGGAATCTCTGTTTACTGAACTATGCCTCTTAATATATGATACCAGGACAACGAACAGGGGGTGGGAGGACAGCCCTACCACCTTTGGCTTTTACAATCACGGGACAAGAAAAATACACCCCTCGCAAATTTACAGTCCGCTGCTGATTGGTTCGAGCTCAGTAATCCTGGCCTACTCGAGTACGAACTACTCGATGGGGACTGTATATTTGGACGGGGTGTATATTTTCCTGTTCCACGACCGGAATGCCAGGCTTTTTTTGATGTATCGCTCGCCGTCTTCTCTTTTCGTTGCATGTACTTGTACCCTTCCCTGTTATTAATGCTACTACAAGAAGAAGAAGCATAATTCCAATCCGGCGACTTGAGTACCGCAGGTGCAAAATTAATGAATTATCACAGCGCATAGCAATTTATTGGTTGAGGTTCTCTCAAGCCTCTTCTTCTACCCCTGGCGTCTAAAGACATGCGGAATTATCCTTGGATGTGATGGGAAGATCTCACATGTGGACAGTTACAAGTACTCGCACAGCACAAGCCAGCCACCGCCGCTGTGAAGCTAGGTGATTCGTCTTGCGGTACTGCCAAACTTGTTTACCTTGTCTTGCTTTGTTTGATTTATGTTCACGGACTAGCTTAAGCCAGAGAAATTGATTCCACATGTACTCGATACCCCCGGGTACTTCGTTATTAGTGTACTTGTCAGGCAACAAGTATCCGGAAATACGAGTGGTGAATTTGTGATGCGGACGAATTTTTGGGCATAAATTTTGCCAATCCCTGCTTCCGGATATTTCTTACCCTGGACAAGTACTGTACTGTACTCGATCGTCCCTACCACGGCTTCCGGTACTGTGCATGATTAGCAAGGCGGGAGATAGGCAGGCAGGCTTTGATACATGAGAAATGACTGGAGTAAGGCCTTGAGTTAGGAATAGCAATTAATGACTGGCCCGGGTTGGATTTGTTTTATTGCTTCGCACGTGGTTGATGCCGGTGAATAGTGGGGGGCCAGTGTTCACTGGAGAGATATACCAGTACAAGCAAGATGGTAAATATCATGCCATAGCGCATCATAGTGTTCATAGTCTCGGTGATGCTTCTAAACCGTTATCTAATGCAGTGCAGCAGTATTAATGAGACTATGGGTACTGACCCTAGGAAAGAAGTACCCGGACATTTAGAGGGGAAGACAAGGATATTTGGGGGATACTTCGCACTTCCTCGGCACAGCTTTTACCTCCACCGTGTCCTCGCACTTCTTGCCTGGGACGAGTACAATACAGTTACTGCCATGTTTATCTGAGACTTGGAGGCTTGTGAGGCACGGTAGGACCTTTATCGATAGTTATCCGGAGTCGACGGACGCCCTACAGTACAAAATATGCTAGACAACCATGCTATCAAAGTTGTTACGGTATGTTCATACTCCTCACAATCACGATATCAGCAATCGAGATTATTCTACATTTGGTCCAGACCAATCTCCCCACCTCCGTCGTTACACAGATTGAAATTCACACGCGAAACACGTTACCTGATCACGTGACCAGCAATCAAATCAACCTAAACCAATCGTCGTCGTCGCTGTATCATAAGCTATCCATCCTATCCCAACCTACCGGTATCCTATCCTATCCTTTCCAATCCTACCGTTGTACCCACAGCAATCTACCAATCCTCACGAGACCCACTCTACCCAATAAACTTAACCCTCACCAATAAACCATGGCCACCACGGGCCTGAAAACCATAATCGCCCTCTCATTCGTACCCCCCCCCCAATCTCCCCCTCCCCTAATCCCCTCCGATGAGATACACCTAATAACAAACCCCCACCCAGGTCTTGGCAATCGGCTTCCTCCTCGTAATCCTCTCAAGCGCCCTCTTCAACAATTACTTCCCCCTCCTAGTAGTAGCAAATTACATCATAACACCACTTCCCAACGCAATCTGTGCGCGCGCCGCCACCTCTTCGAATGCACGAGTGAATGAGAGGGGGAGGGGAGCTAATAGGAATGTGGGTTGGTGGGGGGGGGGGAATAGATTTCGTCTTCTTGTCTATAGACTGGTTTGGAGCGCTCTTCTCCATCATGAGCCTCGTCGCGCAACACACCTTCGATTACCTCGGCGGGGTGCTATACCTCGTTGTTATCCTCCTTGAGTCCGGGATATTCATCTCGCACTGGGTATGGCTGTTCCGCACCCGGAAGCAGCGTAAGGCAGAGAAGGAGGCCAATGTTACCGTGGCAGCAGCAATAGCAGTAACATCACCCACGCCCGTCGACGAGAAGTCCTGCGATATCGTTAGTACCACTGAGAGTAATAATAAAGAAGTGGAATTAAAACAGGAAGTCTAGTCCACTATCCGTATTGGGCGGTTTCTTTCTTTCTTTTTTACTTCATGATCTTCTCGTTTGTGGTCACGCCTGATTCATGGTTTCTCAAATGTGTATATTGGCATTATAGAGGGCGGGAGCGGAGTATAGTATTTTGTTTTACACATTTTCCCGCTAAACCGACTGCCTCCAGGCGGGGCCCAACCCCTGCACAAGGAGGCCATAGCCATGGCCCACCAAGTGCAAAGGTTAGAGCCCTACGAGGAGATAGTTAGTTTGACGGGAAAACGGGTAAGCCACTAAAAGATACAAAGGTATGGGTTCAAGAATGGAAGAGCTTCAACCATGTGGCACAGTGAAATGCAACAGTGGCTGTGCAATATTATTGCCAAGACTGTGAATGATTGACTATGAAGAAGTGTAAATAATGTAGAATGTAAGATGATAAATTAACTAAGTAT
>Ga0307507_10009147_pt1 | contig 13320 bp, 8 predicted proteins | sample 7_EM_MG_FD_207223 | JGI IMG/M metagenome (GOLD analysis project Ga0307507, IMG submission 207223) | Populus trichocarpa ectomycorrhiza microbial communities from riparian zone in the Pacific Northwest, United States - 7_EM | ecosystem: Host-associated > Plants > Roots > Unclassified | place...
GTTACAAGTTGCACAAAAAAGAACTTGAAAAAAATCATATCTTTCTCAATTCTCAACTGTTTTTCATAAAACAAGGGTCAAATTGAAGGTAAAAATCATGGTTACAAAGGTCTGTAATGCACGTGACGTTTAACCGGTTGCAACCGATTTAAACCGGTCTTTTTTCGGTCCCACAATATTTTTTAAAATGAAAGACCAGCAACCAGGCTGCAAAAGACTGGTCCAGTCCCAATCAGTTCGGTTCAGTCTGATTTCAGTCCTATGGACCAGACCTTTAAACACTAGACACTACAGTCATGGACAAGCAAAGCCCACTAATAAAAATGGAAATTCATTGATGGCTGGGAAAGTGGCCGGAAAACGTGCAGATACATCGAGGGAAGCTTCTGGCCAAATTTCAGCCAAGTCTCATGAGCTGTTGTGGAGAAAATGTCCAAATACAGAAATAGTCCTGAAATTTCTGGCCAGCACACCCAAAAGTGCTGAGAAAGATATGAAAAATAGTGCAATCACTTCCTTTCAAGGAGAACAATCTGCCTGTCAAGTTTCGAAACAAGTTACCAAGTGGTTCTCATGGGAAAAAATGCCCAACATTGACACAAATTGAGGCACTTTGTCATGACATTGATCATGGGACCAAGAAATGTCATCACCAATCAGCAACTAGGTTCGGAAATGCAGGAAAATACCTTTTTGATATGTTCTTTGCCCTTTCTGATTAGCTTCCAACCAAACCCCAACACAGGTACCAACTTCTGATGATTTTTGGCCAATTTCAACCTCCAGATGTTGCCGTTTTTTGGTCCAAAATTCTGGCCACAGCCAAAATGTTGTGGGAAAAACTTCGGAGGTGTGTTTTTTGATTCATTTCGACAATCTGAGTAAGAATCTGAAAAAATCTCATCCCTAAATGCACTCCTCACTGAGATACTGGATTAGTGGGCTTTGGTTGTCCACAACTGTACAAACTTTTGTAGTCCCAAAAAGTAGACATCACAAAATGTTGTAGTCTCAAAAAGCAGACATCACAAATTTTGTAGTCTCAAAAAATGGATACTATAAACTTTTCTAATAGATGGCCTAGATAAACATATGTAAACAAAGATCTCTAAAATGCGCACCTTGGGTGGGTTTTGGCCTGTGCTGCTCTCCTATAGATAAAATTCCTCAAACCAAAAATGGAATATAGTTCCTGCAATCTTTCTCTACCTACCCCAACCATTTCCCCATCAAATATCTGCTGGATGCAGCAGGCTGACTTTGGATAACCCTTTGTCAGCAGAGGGCCTAATAAATAGATGTCAATAACTATAGTTAAGGGTATGAGTAAATTTTGTAGTCTTTTGTAGTCTATCAGTAAACTTTGTAGTACATTTCCAACTTTAATAGTCTATCAGTACAATTTGTAGTCTATATCTGACTTTGGTAGTCTGTCAATGCCAATTTCTCTTTTAGGGTATGCAACTTCCTTTTTTGGTAAATTTCCAATGGTACAACAATTGTAGCCCTTTCTTTTAGCTTTTCAAATGTGGTGAAATCATGTAATTTGGGAGGACTTTACACTCCCCCACATATTCCAGTTGGACTCCACCTGGAGTCCGGCTGAGTCCAGATGGAGTCCTAGAGTCCATCCACTATTTTTATTTTGGTGGCAACCCAGCCAAATATTAGTCCGGAGTCCACCTGGAGTCTGCCCAGAGTCCAGCTGCCCTCCAGGTGGACTCATCTGGACAGAATGGACTCCACCTCAGAACACAGGGAACTGTTGATTAATCCAGCCAGATTAATAATTCCATTACTATTGTTGTTATTATAACATACTAAAAAAAGCATAACATCAGTGAATCAAATGTGCAACCTCAGGAGCACAGCCACACTATCCAGCATGAGTGCTCAACCAGTTGGACCACAAAGGCTTATCTACATAGATATATTTTATGCTCTATATACCAACTGACTGATTACTTTCCTAAAAATGATGTCAGCAAATTCCTACACTCGATTTGGCATCATCAATCAACAACAACCTCTTGCTTTCAACCACCATCCATGACACCTGTCACCACCACCCCCACGTCACCACCATCCCCAACAGCCACTGCCGCCATCGACCACCTACAACCACAGCACACAACCAACAATGGAACAACCAACAGCGACATGGCAATGCCACATCACGAGCCACAACGACCACCAGTGCAACCCCAGATGACAAAGAACACCCAAAAACGAACACAAACAACCCCAGTGCTCACAAAGAATGGCCAGCACCCATGAACAGACACAAGCAATGACAAGGCACCCTGGTGAGTACCCCCCTCCATTCATCCCAACCCACCTTGCTCACACACAGCACAACGACGGACCAATGACATGGGACAATGATGACGCAGCTAGGACAAGGATGACAATGGCTGAGGCAAGAAAGACACAAGATGAGGAGGCCATGGCACAAGAATGACACAACCAGGACACGTAAGGACAACAACAATGAGGCAACAACAACACCTGCAAAGATGACAACAAGGCGGCACTGACATGGAACGATGATACAACCAGGGTATGACATGTGACAACAACAAAGAGGTGATGACAACACATGCAAAGATGGTGACAAGGTGACATGGCCCAGCAACAACATGATGCCGACATGGATTGACAACATTCCCTTCACCATCCCTTTACCATCCCCCTTCCCTTTACCATCCCTCTGGTCTTTAGCATCAAATGTATTTACAGCACTTTTCACATTTATGTGGAATCGCGTTTGCGAAAATTCTGCAGCTTTGGTTATGTTGACGCATGACATCATGATGCCGGCCTTCAGCAACACCACTTGGCCCATTAGCTTGAATCTGCTGCTGTTTGTCCCTTCCCCTACACTGCAAACACCTTGAAGCCCACCGTTCTGGAAGATTTGTGTTTTCCTCTGTCCTCATTGTGGCTGATTTGACAGGAGCCTTTGGTAGCAATCCAGCTATGGTCCTCACAGAAGAGGCGACAGCGACATCTTGCAATGGAACAGTGGAAGTTGGAACTAAGTACTGGGGTAGGTTTTGTGCTTTCGGATGGAGCAATTATCAAAAGGACAACCTTTCATTCCAAAGGAACAGCAACTGAAGAAGGGGCTTGTTTTTATAAGAATTGGTAGTTGAATTGGTGCCATTCCTCCAACGTCCCCTCACATGTTTATCAATTAAGACGGCAATTCTTCACATATGAATGGGGAATTCGAGCCTTTGGGTTTGAACACTCATGCTACAGCCTCATTTCCGGGGGGTATAGTACATGTACAGTAAAAGTGCTTGTTGACGAAAATGACGACTGTATCGACTTTGTCTCCGGCCCTCTTGGACTTCAACGAGTCTTGTGGGTGCACAAATGTCTGCGAGTGTTCAAACCCACAGGCTCAAAGTCCCCATTCATACGAGGAGAGACCCAGCAGATTGCCATGACACCAATACTCGATATTGTGTTGAGTGGTGTTCAACACTGGCCATGCCCTCTGTTGCCTGAGGCACATCAATAGCATGTTATACTTACTCATTTGAAAGCCTTTGGTCAGATGTTTTATTGTAAGTAAGTCTCGAAAACAGCCCTAACAATTCAATTAAAACTTACATCTAAATGTCATATTCAAGCAAGAAGCAACAAACTTGAAATTTTTATCCTTGAGCTGGAGTCACAGATCCCTGGATTATAGTATTGATAGACTTTTTGGTGATTTCAGGCATGTACTTATCTTTCTACTTATCCTATCCTGATAGAGCAGTGGCTTAGCCAATCTGAGTGCTCACCGTGCACCCTTCAAGTGTGCCTTGCAGTTCTCGGTTTACCTGAACTCTTGGGACACATTACAGTGTTCAAACAATCTTGAACCAAGTTAAAAACTCAAAACTGAATCAGGGTGTAAAATTTTGTCTATTAAATAGCATTGAGAATGCTGTCTGCTTATATGCAGTGTGTGTTAAGAGTGGGACAGCTGGAGAAACGTAAGGAAGGCCAAGTGAGCCGCGTTGCTGAAGTGCCAGCATTGTGACGTCATGTGTCAACATAACCAAAGCTGCAGAATTTTCACAAATGCGATTCTGCATAGATATGAAAAGCGCTGTAAGTAATTTTATGTAGTTATAAAATACATTTCAATTCTATCTGTTCAGACTTTCTTGGTTTAAGCTCAGTTGGATTTGGGTGGAGTCCATCTGGAGTCTATGCAGACTCCACATGGACTCCAGCTGGACTCCATTTGGACTCCAGGAATCCATCTGGACTCCAGGTGGAGTCCAACTGGAGTATGTGGGGGAGTGTAAAGTACACTCATATTTCCACAATGAAAGCACTTTAGAACATAATTCCAACTGATTCCAAAAGCTACAGTGCAGAGCTACAACCTTTGTTCTTTTACCATTTTAGGCAATTGGTCATGTGGCTGCCCTTTTTGGCAGGCAATGAAATAGGAAAGAAATATGGCTAGGCAGCCAATGAAACAGGGGCTAGGTTGCCAATGAAATGGCAAAGAAATACTCCTAGGCAGGAAATGAAATAGAAAAGAAATATGGCTAGGCAAGCAATGAAATGGGAAAGAAATATGGCTAGGCAGTCAATGAAATAGGAAAGAAATACTCCTAGGTAGGAAATGAAATATTGAGGAAATATGGCTAGGGAAACAATGAAATAGGAAAGAAATATGGCTAGGCAGGCAATGAAATGGGTAAGAAATATGGCTAGGGAAATAACATCAGTAGTTTGGCATTTTACTTTTTTCTACTTGTGCAAGCAGATACAAGCTAAAAAAAAGTGGGAAAGCAGCAAGTGAAAAAAGCCTGGCCCCAATATCTAAAAAGCATCCAATGTTGAATCGACAAAAAGGCAAAAAAGCGAAAAAAAGCTGGTAAATGTAGAATACCATAGGAACCTCTTAAAAACTAGCTACATGTTTCTCTGCTACATCTTCTACCAAGCAGTCCCAGGAGACTACCAAACCTAGATTGAGCTAGAAAGTAATAAATACAAATGAATTCCACCATAACTGTAATTGATGAGAGAAATCAAATGAAACATACCTGTCATTGATCGTTTCAGTCCTAATCAAAAACTGGTGCAGCTGAACTGATTATCATGAAAAAAAAAGAAGAGGAGTGTAGAATATGTCAAGACACATTGAGATGTGCATCAAAATCAAAAAGATTCAAGGGGGGGAAGAGTTGTGGTGGCAAGTATCAGCATATTGAAACAACATTCCAACATGGTGAAAATAGAAAGGGGGAGGCAGGTATATGGCCTGAGAGAAGAGGAAGACAGATTAAACAGACACACACCAGATGATGCTACATATGATGCCTTCAGGACCCCCATCCATTTGCCCGATCCATGTATTTAGCTGTGGCAAGGCATTCTGAGGGAGATTGACTATGGGTGTTGCCAGACAATGACCTGAGGTTGGTACAGCAGCACAAGAGGGCGGAGACATGGCCAGTGGATGGAGGAAACAACTGTGGAAGGGAAACATTGATGGTTGAGAGCAAGGTTGACATGGAAACTAAAAGGATTATGTGTTTGGTTGTGTTGATGGAACATTCAATTTCCTTCCATCACATGTATGGTGTGGGTGTCGCCATGTTGTTCCATCTTTCTTCTGGCCACCATCATTGCCATTGTCAGCACAGTGCCCCCCACCAGATAATACTGGTACTCAATGCCTGTGATTGCCTATTCTATTTAGGCATACAGCCACTCACAACTTCCAGGCCCCTCATTGCATTCTGAATCCAATTGCCAATGCTGTTGTGCCGGCTGATTGGATGAGGTCAAATCTAGCAATGAACTCACAAGGGAACCATTGACTTCAGTAGGGGATGGTTTTGCAATAATAGTATTAATCCTTGAGTAGTTTTACCTTATACTTCATCCACTGTATTTTCCAGTAGAATAGCTTTTTCACTTTTCTGCTTTTCCACTTTTGGCAAGTGAAAAAGCAGCCAAAAGTGGGAAAGTAAATGGACAACTTGCTGATGAATGAAATAGGAAAGAAATATGAAATGGGAAAGAAATATGGCTAGGCAGGCAAAGAAATGACAAAGAAATATGGCTAGGGAAACAATGAAATAGAAAAGAAATATTGCTAGGCAGGCAATGAAATGGGAAAGAAATATGGCTAGGCAGGCAATGAAATAGGTAGCTAGGTAGGAGAGAAATGGCTGTGAAAGGCCTTAGGGAAGAAATGAAATACATATGAAATGGTCTGGGGAAAAAATGAAACACATTTCATAAGGCTTGCCCTATGTTTCTCATTTCATAAAAACACTGGGCATTACCAAAAAGTTGTGCAGGCACTTGACTGTATTTTATCATAAATAGTGGTGAATACTAGTGATTGCTTGCTCAATTCTCCTCTAACCCCTGGGTGACTAGTGCTTTCAAAGGAAAGAACACCAGACAGCCATTCAGCACATAGGATTTTGTATGTTCTAGTTAATAGAACTGAGTTGAATGCTTGAGTGGGACACACAATATGCACCTCAAACAAGGGACAATTGGGCAGTTGAGTGAAGCATTTAAAAGATCCCTTGACAAATAAATCATTTTTGTACCTTTTATGTGATTAGAACAGATCTGTGGGACAATTTTAATTTTGACAGGGTATTTGCCTATTGTTCAAAGGGGCCAACAGAATAAAGACAATTGATGTACTTATTGTTTAAATTTGTCCGCAACTGTGTTCCCAAGGCAAAGCCTCACTCAAAATAAAAGTTTTGCCTGTTGCTGAAGAGACAAATTGAATTGTTCCTGAAATCCATCCCATTTGCAAATTTTAATTCTTAACACCATTTTGTCCTGTCAACACATCTTAAGACACATTTTAAAAATAGCGAAATCAATGTCTTTATGTTTCTATGCCTCTTTGAACAATAGGCAAGACCACTGTCAAAATTAAAATTGCTCCAAAGGTCTGTCCTAATCACATAACAGGTGCAAAAATAATTCATTCATCACAAGATCTGTCAAAAGCTTTGCTCAACTGCCTGATCATCCCTTGTTTGAGGTGATGGTAGCAGACTGTTTTGCACAGAATGATTGAAGGCAAGATGCACCATTGAAATTCCTCACATCCTAATGCAGGCCACCTTTTGCAATAATGTATATATGTGAAGCATCAGCTTCAAGAGCTGTGAATGCCCACAATGCAGCTAATGGTCCTAATCCCATGATAAAGATTCCCCTCATTGTAAAACAGAAAGGATGAATGAGGGAGGTGTGCCTATGTGGGTTGTGGAATATCACACAAGAATTAGAAAGAAACAAGGCAGGTGGCATCATCAGTAGTTTCACAAATAGCTTTTTTCTGCTTGCACAAGGGAACAGCGGGAAGGGACAAATGTGGCAGGTTGAAAAAGCTGTGTGGCTAATCCAAAAAAGCTGGCTACTTTTTATGTTACTCAAGGACAAGAAAAAGTGGAAAAGCTATGGAAAATGATGAAAAGCTAAAAAAAAGTGGAATGTATCTACAAATAATGTGGTTTAAGCCAGTCTTTTAATTTACACACTTAAGAATCTAACTATGTATATTAAATAAAAGAACCCATTGCCACCCTGCAAGCAGAGGCTCACAATGGCAACTTGGGCACAGACCAGGGGTGGGCAATGTCATTAGTGAAAGGAAACTTAAAGTTAGTTGCCACATTGCTGACAGCAACATGGCCCCTTGGTTCTCATGTGAATAAAGGAGATGGAGAGGGGAGTCATAGTGCTCACCTAAATTTACAGATGGTGATGACAACATGTGTCGTTACCATCTGGACATCATGACAGGTCCATTGACCAGCTGGTTGCTGTCCATTGGGCTGGTGGGGTAGCTTGCCATCCATCCATTGCTGTTGTTCATCCATTGGGCTGGCAAGGTGGCTCACTGTCTGTGATTGCTGTGTCCATAGGGCTCATGAGGTGGCTCACTGGCCATCATTGTTGTTTGTCCACTGGACTGGTGAGGTGGCTTGCTGCCGAGAATCTTGAAGTCTGTCGAAGTCGTTGTTCTTGAGAGTACTTGAAATTCTTAAAAGCTTAGGGAGAAGGACTATACTTGAAGGGGAAAAGAAGATACAATTTTTAAAAGTGGGGGAACGTCTTAAATACAAGTTGGTAATCACAAGGCATCTGCATGTACTCACGTGCTGCCTGTCCAAAATGATTCTAAAATAAGAGAAATGAAAAGAAGTGTCTGCTCGAAAAAGAAGGACGCAAAAGACTAAAAATTACTGTGACGCAACCTTTCGGATTCCTCCGCCAAATACTCGAACTGGGCATTACTCGGGGAATTTTACGATGCTGGGAGTGGCTTATTTACGTGCGTGTCACCACCCTCAATGCGACCGTCCCCGTCGATAACTCGACCCTACCATCCAGTCCTCGGACAAAGTGTTGGTCTTGGCAGGAATTGTCGTAAGTAAATGAAGAAAATAATCATAATAAGAAAGAAATAAAATTTGTGCACATGAAAGCGATCCCTAACCGAATTCCTTCAACAAGAGATGTTGGATGAAGGAGTTGCCAGCTATGATGTCATACTGTGAAGGTGTTTATGGTAAGTCACCAGAATGTGTCAAATGAGTGGCATGGGTGAGCATCAAATGAGTGGCATGGGTACTCGAGGTGTTCATGCGCACAATGACTGAAACTTGACAGTAATTGTTTTAAGGACTTTCAATGCACCTAAAAAAATAAAACTTCATATAGAAATTGTTTGAATACACCTAAAAATGAAACTTCGTGGTTTAATAAAATTTAAAAAGAACCACAAAATTCAAAACACATAAAAAACAACGAATAAATGGAAGTGCCATGAATAAACCATTCTGCACTTCCACACTGGTCAGGTGGCTTGCCATCCATTGTCATTTGTCTGTTGGGCTGGTAATGTGGCCATGTTGTCATTGTTGTCTGGGTGTGCAGTGGGGGCAGTCAAAGGGAGCAGCATTGTTGAGGGTGGTTGTGGGAAGAAGTCATGTAAATGGTGCCACTTTAGCCCAAACATGACCACATGGTCTGTGCATTGCCAGAGGGTATATAAACACCCACCAAACACATCTTTCCATCACCAACTTGTCCCACTTTTTTATAATTAGTACCTCATACTTATGTAGTGTCAATCAAGTGTATATACCGTATACATTAATACACTTAAAAGACTGGTTTTTCATTGGTTTTTGGAATTTTTTTGAAGTGAGGCAACTTATACTAACTAGTAGTTAGAGCCTGTTCAGTACAGATCACTTTCAGGTCCAGTTCAGATTTCAGTTGCAATGGGTGACCTTATGTAATGCCATCAGCATTCAGGAAATAAATGATATGATTGAACAAACAATGGTCAAACAGACCCACACATCTAGCATCTGGGGTCAGAGGATATCTTGATAATATGAGCCTGGTTAAATATAATAATTTGGCTCATAATTAGGGACTGTATGACTTTGGTGAGGTTTTGGAGGTTTTTACAGCAATTACAATGACTATTTTACGTCCCAGTTGCAAGGGGGCCTCAGGATTTGAATGCTGGACCAGGGGGTCCTCAAGCTCTTAAAAAGTATATTTTGAGCAATATTTCTTGGAATTGGTTTATTTTGTACAACAAGTATTATATTTTAAAAATAAATGGCTAGAACCTTTCAGTTTCGAACATGCACAAGCAAAGAATAGACAGCATTGAACAGCGCTACCTGATCTGATCACAATGACTGACAGCATCATGCTGCACATGATCATAGTCACACTGAACTTCAACTGAAATCCGAACTGGACCTGAAAGTGATCTGTACTGAACAGGCTCTTAGCTTTTTCAGTTTCTCACTCTTCATTTTTGTGAAACCTGGAAAAAGTTGAAAAACATTGAAAAGTGAAAAAGTAAAATGCTAACTTGCTGATGATGGTGACTATTGGAGGTGGTTACATGCACAAATAGTGAATTTTATAAACTGGTGGTAGTGGAAAGAGACATTGACCAAAACAAACACGAATTTGATCAAATTTGCTAGCCTATTACTTACCATTTGCATGCCTCAAATTTACAACTCAATTTTCTCTTTACACCTGAGGGGAAGTGCAGACTCAAGCTGGGTGGGACCAGGCATTGATCTAAATGCTTGGCTTATGGGACATACAAGAAGAACCATATTGTATATGTGAATGCAAGATTATTCATGCTGGCCAAGGTATGTGATGTTCTAGCCCAGACACCCTATTATGCAGATCCAAGAGTTTCAGCTGCAGCTCCCCAGCCTCTTCATATTTTTCTTGTTTTGAATGGAACTTTCAGCTGCAGCTGTGCAGCCTCCTCATATTTTCCCTGATTTGAATATGTGAATACGAGATTATTTATGCTTGTCAAGGTATCTGGATGTTCAGGGCCCAGCACTCTCTCATGCAGATCCAGGATTCTCAGCTGTAGCTCACCAGCATCCACATATTTCCCTTCTTTTGAATATGTGACTGCAAGATTTATCATGCTAGTCCAGGTATTTGGATGTTCTGGCCCAAGCACTCTTTTACACAGGTCCCAAACTTTCAGCTGCAGTTGTGCAGCCTCCTCATATTTTCCCTGATTTGAATATGTGAATGCAAGATTATTCATGCTGGTCAAGGTATTTGGATGTTCCTCCCCCACCACTCTTTTCAAAAGATCTAAGACTTTCAGCTGCAGCTGTGCAGCCTCCTTATATTTTTCTTGCTTTGAATACGTTGATGCAAGATCATTCATGCTGATCAAGGTATCTGGATGTTCAGGCCCCAGGACTGTTTTATGCAGATGCAGAACTTTCAGCTGCAGCAGTGCAGCCTCCTCATATGTTCCTTGCTTTGAATATGACAATGCAAGATTATTCATGCTGGTCAAGGTATTCAGATGTTCAGGCCCCAGGACTCTTTTATAGAGATCCAGAACTTTCAGCTGCAGCTCCACAGCCTCCTCATATTTTCCCTGATTTGAATATGTGAATGCAAGATCATTCATGCTAATCAAGGTATGTGGATGTTCTGGCCTCAGTACTCTTTTACACAGATCCAGAACTTTCAGCTGCAGCTGTGCAGCCTCCCCATATTTTCCTTGCATGGAATATATAAATGCAAGATTGTTCATGCTGGTCAGGGTATCTGGATGTTTTGGCCCCAGCACTCTTTTAGACTGATCCAGGACTTTCAGCTGCAGCTCCACAGCCTGTCCATATTTTCCTTGGAGTGAATATGTTGCTGAAAGTCTAACCATGCTGGTCAAGGTATTTGGATGATCTGGCCCCTGCTTCTCTGTCCTCATTTCTACAATTTTATATCGGAGGTACTCTGCATCTTTCCACATTCCATTTCCATGCAATACATAACTGAACCTGGAATATTCATCATCATCAAACACTCTTTCAAAACCATTTTCCTCCTGTGACTGGTAATTGGCTTTGATGTGTGGTACAAGAAGCCTGTTGAATGCAATGTTCTCAGCTGTCATCTCCTCTGTAATACAGTTTACAAGAATCAATTTTGACACTTGCATCATGCACTTCTTTTGAGATATTGACATTCTATCTCTACTCCATTGATGCATCAAAGGATGAATGGTATAAATTCCTGCAGAGGTTGAGTGCTGCTTGATCAAAGAAAATGACATAAGAACCCTAATTCCTCCATGAAAGAAGAAGTGATTCCAAGACTGATCTTTTTCAAGTTGAAGCAACTGATTGATACAGGTTTCAACTTTTTCTTCCAGTCTACCATGCTGTCCCTTGGAGAACTCCATAGCAGCCTTTCTAAAAGCAGCCTCAATGATATTCTCATGATGTAGAAATGCAACAGTGTTAAGAATCAGGATAGCAGCCTGAGCAGCTGCTCTACCATACCCATCAGATGTTTTGTTTGCCCTTGATTCAATTTCAGTAAATGATAAATCCCATGTTTCATAGACTGTATGATTGTACAGAGATGCACCCCTAAATGAAGGATCATTCATAAGGTTGTTCCTATGTTGAGAGAGATGTTCAAGATAATTATCAAATCTGCAGAGACCAGCTTCAATGGAAGCTCCTGCTTGATCAACAGCTAGAGGTAAGCAGCAGAGCTCATTTACAATTTGTTGAGCTGTACTGTAGACATCTTCAGAATGCCCAGTTAGATTGCTGGCTTTCAGCAGGAGTGATATGGCTTCATGTTCAGCCATCTGATCAACTTCAAGAGAATTTTCATAAGATGTCACCCGCCCAAGAGATCAATTCCTGCTAGTAACCAGAATATTGCCCTTAGAACCAGATGGAATAAATTTCTCTACAACTTCAGGTGCACCATCAGCACTGTCAAACACAAGCAGCCATTCACTCTGAAGGGATCCAATCCAGATAAGAGCAGACTCAGAGGACACAGAGATACCAGCAGCTTTAGCCTCAGGATGAGAGCAAAGACCCTTTAAACCAAGAGCAATAGTATCTTCAGAAGATGCATCCATCCAGAAAACATGGGAGAATCTAGGTGTACTTTTTTTAACATCACAAATATACTGCATGAAGAAACTTACCTTCCAGCCATCTTCTCAACAAACTTCAAACAAATCTGTGTCTTTCCAATACCTCCCATACCATACAACAAGAATGACTTTCTGCATCTAACCCCTTCATCTTGAGGTGTAAAGTGATCCTTCAGCCTGTCAAGAATGTCCTCTAGGGACTGTCACGGGCTACCCTGGGGTTTTTCTCGACAACCTGTGCCCATACCTGTCAAAACCCGTACCTGTACAAAGTGTATGAGTTTTTATACATACGGGTCAAGGGTTGGGTATAACCCACGGGTTTCAAAACCCATACAGATCAAAGCATGGGTTCACATTAAATCAGACTCTAATGTAGAAAAAAACTATTGAGGACTACTAAACCCCAACCCGTACACACCCGCAGCATCTACCCACATGGGTTTACAAACCCGTGACATTCCCTAACGGTTATCGTCGTGTCTCATCATGTACAGTTGTTGTGCCGGGGTTGTTGCTATGATCGTAGTCAGGTGTAGTCAGTCGTGGTCATGGTCGTGGTCAGTTGTTGCTGGGGAGGGGTGATGTAGCTGTGGCCACCATAGTTTGTCTAGTGGTAGTGGGATGTTAGGTGGGCAAGGGAAGAGGTGGGATAGAGGGGACTCATTATGATGACGACGACGACAATTATCATCATCGTGCATCGTCGTTTGTTGTTGTGGTCGCTAGTCATTTGTCGTGATGTAGCAATGGTTGAGGTGACAGGGGCTGGCTGGGGTTTTGTCAGTTGAAAGGGGATTTAGGGGGTTGCTGACCTTTTAGCTGCACTC
>Ga0307507_10009148_pt1 | contig 13319 bp, 11 predicted proteins | sample 7_EM_MG_FD_207223 | JGI IMG/M metagenome (GOLD analysis project Ga0307507, IMG submission 207223) | Populus trichocarpa ectomycorrhiza microbial communities from riparian zone in the Pacific Northwest, United States - 7_EM | ecosystem: Host-associated > Plants > Roots > Unclassified | place...
CGGGGCGAGTGGAGCTTCTGGTCAACGATCCGAGGTGCGAGGTGCGGGTTAGGGACGACATTGGGAGGGATGTTCCCTGGTATGCGAGGGTTGGGGGCTGCCTGAATGTGCTTGAGGGGTTGCTCGGCAGGGAATGTAGCAGTCGTTGTGTGAAGGGGGCGGGTGATGAGCGTAGTGGAGAGGGGGTAGAGGCGGGGGTAGGGATGAAGGAGGGTTTGTCCGTGCAGGTCACAGACACGCCTAGGAAAGGAGGGGACTTGAGCGCGGGTGTTATAGTTACGAGCGAGATATGAGTATGCCCCCGCAGTGGAGCTTCATATGCTTGTTTCTCTCAGCAGGATGGTTTCTATGCGTTAGTTTGTATGGAAAGGGCGTTTATCGTGTCGTTTTAGGGGGCAAAGTGGAGTATTACGCGTTACGGAAAGGAATATGCTTTTTTCCCTTTCTTGCTATGCGCATTAATGTAAATAATATTATTGCCTAAATTACCTAACATTAGCTTGCCTTATTGCACAACCTCCGGAATCAGCGTGATCATTATAAGAAGTATGCAGTGACCGGAAGACTACAAGACTTTTTTGGCATTACATGGATTTTGCAAGGTTGGTATGATATCACACATATGTTTACCAGACCTAACCAAGTTCACCATAGAGGGAGTAGATGCCCCGTCAGAAATGGTCTTACTTTAATTCATTTACTTTCACAAGACTACACCCCTATCTAAGGATTCTCGGGATACCATGTTCACTCCCCTCCCTCCCCTCTCCCCAACCTTGCGTATAAAATCCCGATGACAATATAATACTAAAACGCTAGGGCGATGACTGTTAATAGAGCACCATCGCCCCGGAAAACTCGGCTTTCCCAAATCTAATTCTCCTCTATGCAGGTAATTAATTTTTTCAATGCATCATAGAATACAAGCACAGTGTGCTCTCAGTGGAGCACGGGAGGACCGAAACACCTGGAACAAAGTGAAGGGTTGGCCCCTTGTCTTCCCTCCCTCCCTAGCCCTCATTCCCTCTCCAGGCATGTTCTACATACGCCTGAAAGAGGGGGAGGACTTAACGTAGAAAGGAGAAAGTGAACGTCCTTCGTTAGGTTTAGCGAGGCAGAGAGGATTTCTTAATATGTAGCATCATTGCGCGAATTCAAGCTGTTAAGATTCATTGGAGCCTGTCCCCTTGATTATTCCTCTGCGGCAGAGGCCCGCGGGATTCCTCACCTTGGACTATGATACTTGGCTAGGAAGCTTTTTCCCAGCGATAAAGGAGACAAAGTATGATAACACTGCCCTCTCACACTTTATTTATCCTTTCAATTAGAACAGTACAATCAAGGCGGTAAGTTGCACACAACTTGTATTAAATCAACTAAGAAGTAAAAATTGATTAGATACAAATACTAATGCGATCTATTAATATAATACTTTAAGAGCGAGACGGGGTTGGCAAGTTTCTGACTCACTCGGTTTGAGTTGGCAGAATTAGGCCATTAACTTAGGGCCACTCTTTGCTCGAGGACCCCTCCGCTCAATATATATAATTATAATATTCACTAGAGGAAAAAACAGAGAAAGCCCACTTGAACTGTAGGTATGATATCATGCTTAGAAATCTATAACGCCACATTTCCCTATGATATTGTGTTAGACTACAGGACTTGAAAGGGGAAACGCTTTACTTCTTCCTCTTCCGAATCTCTGAACGCACTCGTAGACTTTTTAGGAGCCGGAGGGAGAGGAGAGAGAATGGGATTGAATAAATAAGGATCTTTGGAAATTTCTCTCAATTGAGACAGCATGGATTGCTCCCTTAGGCTTCCGCCGGGGAGCAAACACCTCCCACCCACGCTACGATATCATTTTATTTTATTCCCTTTTGTATTTTCGTTTTTTTAGTATATTACTCTATCTTATTTTTCCTTTCCATCCAATCATTCTAGGTCAGCCTAACCAACTGAAGAAACACAAACCAAAACGGAAATTCACAAACCAACCCCTCACGTCACTTTAACATAATCACAAGAAAGAGCGAGCAAAGAAATATTGCTAGAGGAAACATAAAATCATAAACAACTAAATTATCATACCAAAATGAATAAATGAATGTCGAGTACACCTATATTCTCTATATTCTCCCCATTAACAGATTTCCCCACGCCGGGTTTCCACCTTCAGGGGTTACATGACAAGTTCTAATTTAATTCAAACTGAAGTGGGTGACTCTGTTTGATCATTGTCCTTGAGCCGGAGACAAAGGATAGGGGAGTATCTCTGGCTCGTCCAATTTGCGGCATCCCCCTCTCCGATGTATTGATGGGCTAGCGTATTGGGGACTGTTGGATTTCCTGGGTGGCTCAAGGAAGGAAGGAAGGAAAGAAGTAGGAGATGGGTATCCAGGGGGGTATTTATAATAAAAAAAACTTCACAATGCCGAGAGCCATCATAGGGTTGATATCAAGACATTGTATGATAAGTTGGGGTTTTCGGTTGGGGGGCTGCCCGATGCCCAAGTGAGGTATGATATGGTGGCTAGCCGTAAGATATAGGAGCATGAGTGGGAAAGAAACCCGGGAAACCAGAAACTAGGGGAGTGTTAGTGGCGAAAATACCTAGGGCCCCGGGCCTCTGCATAACTATAAGTTCCCCTATGGAATATATAACCAAAACCAAAACGCTCCTCAATCCTTCTCCTGAGGAAATTGTAGCGAGAGTCCAGCGATGGGAGAGATAAGGTATCCTGTTGTAGCTCTTAATACTCAAGTATTGTTAACATCTCGCTCTAGTGATAAAGTCACCCCTAGGCATTGTCATTTAGCTACTCGTGACTAGGCTTTGTAGTAACGGGGGAAGTTGGTTCACCCTTAGCGGAGGGTGAGAATGGACTATGATTTCTAGGTCCGTCCAGTCTTAGCGAAGGCTCTGCCTCTGGCACTTGGCTGCAGAACTGGAACATCATTGGCTCCCTATTATCTTGGATGTACGGCACAAAGGGGTACAAGGCTGCAGAGGAAACGCGCAAGCCTTATGAATAACAGGGAGGAGTTAGGAATTGTAGTTGACAGGTCAGACAGAGCTTTACTTCAACATCTGCAAGCATGAGCGTCAGGTGTTTGCAAGCGAGTGATTTCACATGATAGTGAGGTTGTAGAAAGAATGTTTTAGTATCTTTCCGATCATAGAGAGCCACACACCACACTCTTACCTCAGCTTAAAATAATGCACCAGCTGCTGGTGCATAGGAGAGACGTTATTGGAAGGGGGGTGATAGTCAAAAAAAAAAAAAGTAGGAAGGCCCACCTCAGCACCCGAGTGTCCCTCGTTCCTAGTAACCAATATTTCAACAACTCACTACGCATTACCACTAGTTTTCCACACCTACGATACTCTCCCACAATAGCCCTCCAAAATCTTTGGTGGAAACTACTAATTAATGAAGCTCATCTACAGTCCAACCAATGCAATTGCTAAACAACCCAACTCCGCCGAGACACCCCCCTTCCAAAACCGCAGTCCCTGAGAAGCCGTGGGACAAGACAGACCATGAATCATGCCCCCCTCCCAGCCCAATTTATCAATTCTGGAACCGTGGGGTAAAGAAGGAAATAACAAAATAAACTTTGCTGTTACAAAAAGAAAAGCAATCTCGTGTGTTTTCTTGTTCAATATGAAAAAAAACATAGGGATGGATATATCCTAATAGCGGTAACTAGGAATTCTTCTGTAGTATGATACCCCACTAGCTTCCATCCTCACTCGGAGACATGACACAGCAAGGGAAAACCGCGGGAGAGTGTCTGTCCCCGGCTCCCCCACAGCTCCGAATGGCAAGCAGCAGACAACCTCTGACATTCTTAAGCTCCTTAGCAACTTCTGAACTTCCCCAGCAAATTCCCTACAGCTTATGGAGTACAGTTCTGAATGTTCTGGCGAAGCTCCTCTTACCAGCTTCCCTAGAAATTTCCCGGGGTTCGACCAGGACTCGGAGAAGCCCTGCCACTCAGACGAGACGGGGATGCCGTGGTTAGAAGATAGACAACACCTCTACCACGCCACTAATTCCGTAGACTGAACATCGCAGATCTATCTACTCGACTAGCCCCACCACCGGGAGAGCAGTAAAAGTAGAGTAAACCTCCCAGTTTATCGAATCCTCATGCGCTCTAGACTAGATACCTCAACTTATCTAGCCTTACCTCAATATATCCATCTCCATCTATCAATGCCCACATCCGGAAATTCTTACCATTTCTCACTCCCTTCAGTTTTCTCCGCCCTCTCCACTTTCCCCCCTACAACCTTCAGGGTGTGATTCCCAATGTAACATAACTCTTAACGCAAGGACTATAATTCACCAGTCTAACGCCAGGGCCCCCCGGTGGGTTTATTTTCCTAAGTTTCAGGGTATAATGCTCTTTAGAGCTAATGACTAATTCCCATTCCCCAAGATGGGCATGATATGATATAAGAAAAGTATGTATCATACATGCTGAGCGGTAAGAAGGATGGAGGGGTGGGGGGGCGAAGGAGGAATAAACTCCTAGTAGAATATTATACGAAGTCATAGTTTGGCACCTTGTTCGCCCTCACTCTTCCGCCCACATCCCTTCTCCTCCGTACATATTCTGATCTTAGAGGGGGCCATTGCTTGGAAGGGAGCCAAAGAGCCTTATTTCTACCAGCTTTTAGTTTTGGAGGGAGTCTTTTTTAGTCATACTGTAGATTGAGAATCCCCATCGCCGCATGAGACTACTGTCTAGTAAGATTAGAAGTTTTCATGATACATACAGGGAACTCCCTTTATACCAAAACACCGCTTAAACCGCCAACCGTCGTACACGAACACGCTTTAAAGCCAACCATTAATAGAATATGACATCCGGATATTAAACGCCCTGAGAGCACTAGAGGAAGTGCCTTTAGGTTCCGGAACAGCTGGGGAAAGGAGAAAAAAGTTAGATTGTATAGTATAATAAATAACTGCTATAATCAATACTACAGTATACCTGCACAAAACACCCAAACCACCATACCTGCTTTGGATATAATCATTGGCAGCAGATCCAGATTATGCATCCCCTTTTTTCCCTTTTTTTGTAAAATTGAGGGAATTATGGGAGGGGAGAATAGACACAGTGGAGTGAGTTGCACGCAACAGCTAAACAGAAAGGAAGGGGTATGAGATACCGGGTGCGGGCGAGTGGAGAAGATATGAGGACTTCAGGGAAAGAAAGACATTTCAACCAGCGCATCCTGGTGCATAATAGTATGGATATTTTCCCAGTAGGGCCATTACGCTTAGTAAAGGGTAATCTAGTTACGAGGGAGACCCCTCTTAGAAGACCATTTTTCATCCTCCATGTTGGAAGTATTACTTCAGTGTGATGCGTGGTACAGATGTGTTCGGCCAGAGGCCAAGCTACTTGGGACATGGGAAATTAGGAAGTAACTAGAGTCATGTTGATGTATGATGATACTGCGGATGGCTATAAGTACTGCAGTCTTAGGTGCGTCTATAGGCGATCAAGCAGGATAGAATCTATCTCTTTCCTTCTCTTATTGTTCAAGTCCTATTACTTTACACTTCATCTCCGACCTCCTCAGCGCGACCTCCGACACTCCATGCACAGTGCACCCGAGTGATGGGCCATGATCAATACATTTATCTAATTCCACACAAACTCCAAAAGTCATAATAATCTACCAAATCCTACCAACTACCCACAATCTATCAACCCGAATAGCCAATAAACAGCCAAACAAATCTATAACTCCCGAGGCCAAAACACATCTTCAAAATTCTTACTCCACCCCAAATCGTAGAGATTATCTATCTCGCTTAGGGACTCGACCCTACGCCATAAGAACCCGCGAGGTAACTCTGTCACGTTCTCAGGGTCCCGGCGGTAGAACAGCTGTGTCGTGCGTTTTGGCCAGTGCCGGCAGAGCTCATCTTCGTCGTATTCATCGTCTTCGGCGGAGGGCGGGTTCTCGTCCGGCTCTGCTATTAGAATATCGCCGTTTTTGATATCATCTTGCCAGTCGGACCACTTTATGGTTTCGTTGGTGGTTGTACCGGCCCATATCAGGTAGCTAATTAAGCGTTAGTAGGGATGCGTGGAGAAGGGTAAGGGAGTAAAACAGATGGTAGATTGTGAAGGCGTAACTAAGGATTCCGGTTAGTGATGCTAGGAGGAATACTGCGCCTATGTAGATTTCCTCAACTATTATGATTCCGAGGAGGTGCATGTACATTGACCAGGGGAGGCTTGACATTGGCGTATTAGAAGGTATGAGTGCTCGGAGCATGAACACATTTTGGAGAATATCAAAGGTGAGACAAACACCATATGTCAAGAGGACATCAGTTGCCCCCAAAAAGTAAATAAAGTGTCTTGTGTTGAGTTGTCCGACACAGTTGTTGATCCACACCTACCATCCGTTAGCTATCAGCCGACAATTCGACAGCGGATAAATACACAGTGATGATCGTGCTTGGCTATACAATGTTTGCCTGAACAGAGAGTTAGAAAGGAAAACGTTATGATTTGAAGGGTACAAACATATTGAGCAATGTTTCGATCTTGCCGGTTTCCGGAGGTGGCAGGTCCTACAAATCACCCCTAGACGGAAGTTCACATGGTCGTATGGATAGGCCCGTAACGCACGCTCATGGTTTTCGGGGGTCACGAAGCCAGGATCGGAGTTGGCAGCTTGATACATGGTAATGTACGGCAGTACACTGACAATGGGAACAAAAATCCTGAAATAGTGTTAGATTTCTAGCGCTCATAGGAGACGGAAGAGGGGAACAACTTGTGAGTTGGTGAGAGGTATTGCCAGCCGTCTTTGACAAACATGTACAATCCCCCCGAAACAAGAGTGAGGTAGAATGCCTACAAAGCACCTCCGTCAGACCCCGACCATTGCAAACATATAGACAAAAGTTTGATAGGTCGCTCACCATCACCACGGGGTGTTTTTCATTCATGAGGTAGTTCCCGACCCCAGAGACTAAAGGGCCAATGTAGCCACCCGTAAACCTTCTATCGATAGAGGAAAGCCATCTCGGCAAGACGCTCCACATGAATCGGTTTATCCAACCTATGGGAGTGGATCTTGGCACTCCAACCAGGGTTAGGAACCAATCCACTCATCCAAGCAAACTACGGTACGGGATCGTACTCGGGGAAGGAAGACTAGAGGAAAGAAGCAAAATGGAGAGAGAAAAACCATGGATCCAGAGTATCTGGTACCCAACCACACAAAGAATGAAGCAAAGGCTCGGAACTAGGAATGTCACCTTAATCTCGGAACATGGCCAAACAGAGCAATAAAAGTAAAAAACGATATCCCCAGTATCACCAACCCAATTTGCCGGACTGCACCCATTTTCCCGAGGATAGAATTTCAGGATTCAGTTATTTGTGCAAGCGCGAGACTATTATACCCACCCCTACCCCACAGCTCTCCAAAGGCGGACAATAAAGGGAACAGAAAAAGGCCTTTGGAAAGGAGGGAAAGAGAGTAGTTGGAGGGCTAAGAAGCTCGCAAACACCGATGTCAAACTGTCCTCTATTAAGGGGGCCTGTAGCTTGATGATAGTTAGGCCCACTGCTACCGGTAGATGTTGTGGGTTCCGACGGGTGGTAAGGTGGAGTTTACATACCGGTGGTGCCTTAAATATAATACCGTAAACACTTCTATCCTCCAGTTTCTCTTGTGGAGGAAGGAAATAAACCCCCCCCCCCGGGAAGGTCAAGGCAAAGATATAAGGTACAAAGGACGAAAAATGGCTTGCAACAGCATTAGCACTTGGGTACCGTAAGCTCTGCTGTGCTGGTGCGAGAAAGGTAGAAAGTGAGCCGTGTCGACCCTTTTTTTGGTGATGGGGGACCCGTGATGGGCGAAGCACAGAAAAGGAGAGACAACGTTTGAACACCCTTCATGTAGCCTGACGTCGGTGCCGGAGCCTCATTTAATCCGCTCTATTCCGACAGGACTAGGCAGGCGCCATGATGATTACTTAAAATGTTATATCGAGGGATACTGTGACCACCGTAGCTTAAGTCACTGGTAAAGGTGGTGCATCCCGCACTTATGGCACCGACCGGTTATTGGTTGTTGGTTGGCTTGAGAAGTTGAGATGACCTCCCCTTCAAAGTTCAAAACCCAAAGGGAAAGTCAAGTCACGAGGGGGGGCAAGCTGACCATGTGAACACTACCCTGCACATTAAGTCGCGTCATCCCACACATCGGTTTGTCAACGCGTCCCAAACTCCAGCTTCCCCTCCAACGCCCACTCATCGCTCGCCCCCACCACCGGTCCGGTATTCATCAACACAAATCTTCCAACTCCCACGAACGACTAGATGGCCACAATACAGGAGGGAAATCTTTCCGCTCCGTTATACAATAGCCTCTTTGATGGTACCAAGTTCTGGCTCTCATTACAAGTTCCCGCTCGCTCAAGCTACAAAAAGCTCATCCAGGTATGAATCCCATCCCCCTACACATATTCGCTAGACTTTTTTATATTGACCGGTTCGGATTACAAAATTAAGGCGAATGGCGGTGTTCTTGTGACTAGCGAAAAGGACGCTGAAATCTGTCTGGTTGACCATATGAAAGAGACCCCGCGGGAAGGCAAATTGTTCGCTCCATCTTAACCCTAACAAAATTAAGGAGAGAATGGACTAATTTAAACTCGTTCCAGATATTCTTTCAAATACATTGACGCCTGTGTCAAAGAAGGCAAGCCTGTCGATTTGGAGGACCACCGAGTCGCTGCGAAGAAAAAGAGGGTTCCGTCCGGCACGATATCACAGTCAAAGACTGCGAAGCCTGGAAAATCAGGGTAAGATATATTGGAAATTATTCGTTTGTATACCCGGTCTTTAACATTCATTTCTAGGCGGAACTTCTTCACTCAAGAGGATGACGATATTCTCCTCCGAGCCATTAGTGTACCAGGTGTCAAGCTGGGTGGTAATGCCGTATACCAGAAGTTAGCCGACGAAGTATGTTCCTGGTTCAATATTTATGTTAGGCTTTTTTGCTTTGCTCACACTTTACTCTAGTATCCACAACATACCATGCATAGTTGGCGTGGTCGATGGGTGGACCACTTCTCTAAAATCATGCCCAATGGACCTGTACACCAAGAATCGCCCGAGCCGAAGCCCGAACCCGAGTCTCCTCCCATAACGAGAGATACGCTGAAAGCAATCCCTACCAAAGAGAAGGGCGAGCCCGATAGTGATACCGAGAGCGATAGTGAACTCTTTAGCAGCTTTACCAATGCTGATAAGAAATTGCTGATGGATAAGGCGGAGGAGATCAATTTATCAGATCAGCCAACGAAGATATTCAAGTCACTCAACCGACAGGTAGTTTTATTAGTACTTTTGATCTAATCCCATAATTGTGAACTAACACTCTGTTTTCTAGTATCCCGATCACACCCGGCAGGAGTGGAGCGACTACTTTTATAGTATTATCCTTCCTGAGCTCCGGAAGTCGGAAAATAAGGCGAAAGTGCCCCAAGAGGAACGAGGGGCTGCTGCCTCTTTCCATAGCTCCAAGAGCTTACAGTTACAAAGCCCGATACAGCTGGAATCTCGCTCAAGTGAATCGTTGAAGAAGGATGTGAAACCGGGAGGCTCGGATCCTGAGAAGGATTCAAGCTCACCTATCACTAATTCCACACCGACAAAGCGAAGATTACCAGGTAATCATGGTCTCACTGCCCCCGTTATGCTTGACTCTAAGCAGATGGCCGCAAAACTGCCCCAATGGAGAGTAGTTATTAACTCGACTGCTTCTTCATTAGCTTCATCGGGGGAAACCACTCTGGCAGCCAAGCCCCAGACGCCTCACAATCAAACCTCTTCTCGGAAGCGCAAGCATACCGATGATGAGCAAACGCCTAAAATCAATCAAGCTGTGAAGAGGTCGAGGAAGCGATATGCTTCCACATCAGAGGTACCATCTACTCCTGGCTCGTCACCTCAGCATAAACGTCAACCATCAGTTGAATTGGGTGAGCCTGTTCCAACAAGTGCGGAGAAGTCTGTAGGGGAGGTTTCTGCATCAACATCGAAAGTATTTGTTGAGGTGGTCAAAACTCCTGTCAAAAAGACTGTGGGAAAGTCCACAACAACGGCCCAAGCTGTCAAAATATCTGAAACTCCGGCCGAGTCACCCAAGGGGCTAACCTCAGACAAAAAGCCACTTTCCAAGTCAACGCCGCCCAAGTCTATTCTAGTCAAGTCCCCTAAGACCAAGAACACAAGACTCCCCTACGAGAATATGAGTACCCAGGCCATCTTCAACGCCGAGATTGACCAAGAGGCATTTTCAACAGAGATGGACTTTGCTTTCCCATGGCTAGACGATGATGAACAAGTACCCTGTAAATCGGCAAAGTCCAGCGCCCTCGTCCATGTCGATACCCCCTCGCCCAAGGCTTCCAGAGGAAAAGTGCCTGAACCTGCGAGCAAAAGTGTCACAGAAGCAGACAAGGCTGGAATAGAGGAGATGCATCGCTACCTCGACTACTGCGAAAAGAAATTTGGTCTTTCGGGATCTGAAGTGATCCAAGCTGTAGAATGCACCTCCGGTGTCAAAGCCAACATAGAAATCCTTCTCAGGGCAATCTCAAAAGGCGAAGAACCGGCGGATATCCCAGGCATTTGGAACAAAGAGGACGACGAAGTGCTCATGGGCTCCGACAGTCGAAAGATGAAGGAGTTATCAGACCGGAAAGGTGACATAGAGATTACGAGACGGATGGATTTCCTGAATTTGTGGAATTTGGCCTAATTTTGCTTTCCTTGCTATATAGGCATCACACCTTTCTTCCCCCTTCCAACACTATACCCACCCCCATGCCTCCTTTTCATTTATTTTTTCCTCTCCTGTTACAAATTCTTCTTGCTGGAGTTTGGTAGTGATGCTTTGGGCACAAAAAATAATAACTATTGATGTCATGATATCCTTGCGTTTCTTTTTATTTTGTTTCTTTTCTCTCTTCCTCTCGCCACTCTCGTGTTAAACTTATTACAGTCTTGTAGCAGGAACCCCGGCGATCGCTCAGTTTCTTCAGATGATGTTGCTGTCTCAATGCACAACTAAAGAATTACTGTGCAGCACCACAACAAAGCCAAGTTGAAACCTGACATTTCTTCACGCAGAACGTACTTGCATTACTATACTGTACAATACTTTTATCCTCCAGATATCATATGCAAACACCCATGATATAACACAGCTCAATAGAGTAATAAAACACGAGAAATTCTGCACTGTGCCTGAACCCTACAGTACCCGAGTAAGACGCTGTGCTTCCTAACTCCTGAGGCCTTATAATTGTTTTTTTGTTTTTTTGTTCTTTTTGCCTCTCCCTCCCCTTCCTCTCATCATGCCCTTGACATGTACACGTACGGCATCATCCGGCACTCAAGTGCCAGCGCACGATAAAATATGCCCAAGGTTTCCAGGGTTGAAAGCAAGCACTGTCCATGCCCAAGACATGAACTCGGAAAGAAAAGAAAGAAAAAGAACACAAGACAAAAAAGCAGGGTGTAGAGTGCGATTGCAGAACGCCCAGGAATCGTGGCTAAGCTCTGGTATGATATTATCCTTGTAGCCTGGCAACGCCGCAGTTCTTCCCCGAGTGACTACCTATGTCCTTGATATCTGCTGGTAGTCTATCGTACAAGTATCGTACGTCCTGCGCTCCATGTACAACTTTGTCGGCGGCAAAGGTCCCAGCCGAAAGAGAGGTTACCGTAGCAGGAACGAAAGTACCGGTACCGGTACTAGTATAAGGCTTTCTCAAATATATGTAGTCCAAGGTCCGAATAAGACCGCGATATTGCTTTGACGCCTGGTCCGGGAAAGAGCTAGTATTATTATGGAATTCAGACCTCGCATACAGGGCCATATCTCACACTGTACTGTACCACTTGCATACTGATACTTTCGTTGCAGCCAGGATCATACCAAGGTATTATACCTCTCCTTCTGCGAAGACTTTGCGGACGGGGACAGTCTACCTGGTTTTCGCCAAGAATAGGCAGTGCTTTAAGCTTTGAGGAAGCTGGACATTTGGGACCAAGCGTTTTTGACAAAAACCAAAATTAGATATGATTGAGGGAAACTTTACCTAGAATAGTTACCGTACTCGGGATTTACCTGAACTCTGCCTTTTTTGGGTAAAAAAGTGGCTTTTAAATTGGTATTTGTAGAGTGAATAAGGCTGGTTTTAGGTGTCCAAGTTAGTGTGGCTGTGTGAAACAAACGCTTGCTTCCTCACACACGCTCAGCCGCAGAGAATTGGATGTTTAGAATCCACTCCGCTGGGTTACCGGTAGCTGATCAGGGGTACAGGTGCCTGCCAAAGCTACTTTTCTCCTCCAGTACGGTACTCGCTCAATTAAAAAATGAAGTTGACAGAAATGAAAAATGGTACCGCTCCTGTCGGGTATTGTTGGGTACTGTACTGTACTATGCTTCTTGTCTGGAACTAGTATCTTAGCTATGATACCAAGATTTCGGTATCGCACTTCTGCGCCGGTACGGTATCCTAAACTGCACTTCCCCCCCCTCTCTCTCTCGATCCTTCCACCCCCCCATTGTTCAACTGCGCATTCGCTTACTAGCTAGCGGGCTAGCTACCTCACCTCACCTTCACACATTCCTAGACATTCCTCAGCCGTACGAGAGGGAATTGAAAGTTCACTGCTCGTGGGGAAAGTTTTAACTTTTTTTTCTTTCTTTTCCCTTTCAACTTCGCGTGGAAATAAGGTGTTTGTTATCTGCACGCACTGCACCATTGTGTCAATCGCTAAACTCAACTCAACCCAACCCAACCCAGCCCTCGAACAATTGGCGGGATATTTTGCTTTTTCTGTTTCATAGCTTCTCCCGATCTTTCAGCCCTGAAGGTGAGAGGTTAGGTACCGGTATACGTGGGTGGGGTTCGGGTAAGACTGTGGGGTTGGTGCCTTAACTTATTCATCTTCCTTTTCTCCAACAGTTATATTTCTACCTCTTGGTTCCCTTGCCCCCTCTCTCCTTCACTCCTCCACAGCCGCGAACTGAAGAGCAGAAACACGGAAAAGCTACACAATGGCGCCTAGAAAACAACCTCCTCAATGGCCGAAATGTTTGTTGGTAACTCTACGCATATTACAACTCATCTCGGCAATAGTGGTCATCGGGATCACCGCATTTTTCACATACCACTTGGTGAAAGAGGATCTAGGAATTCCACACGAATTCATCGCGTTAGACGTGATAGTACCTTCCC